>Ga0325411_1003947_pt1 | contig 16666 bp, 8 predicted proteins | sample PopdelMetagenome_13_FD_206181 | JGI IMG/M metagenome (GOLD analysis project Ga0325411, IMG submission 206181) | Populus deltoides microbial communities from Bellville, Georgia, United States - Xylem-PdIQD-R4 | ecosystem: Host-associated > Plants > Phyllosphere > Stem > Wood/Secondary xylem...
CGTTTTCAGAAGAGGTTCAAATATAAATGTAACAAGCAGATATAAGAAATACTGTTGAGATTGATATGTGATTGATGTTATTGTGATGAATAATTCCTAAAAAAATACGAATAATGTTAGCTCTAAAGGCCGACTAGTCTTCTTTTCAATACGAATCTATCTCAAGGAAAAAAAGAACAAAAAAAAAAAAAAAACCTAATATTCACCTCCATACCGTTGTTATTACTTAGGGATTTATTAAATGCAATGCTTAGTTTGACTCTTTTTTTTTTAAGCAAAGTGAAACAGTATGCAAACTGATAAAAATAAAGGTAAAATTAATTGAATACACAATATTATTTAAAATATTTGAAACTAAAAAGTACTAATAATGTTCTTGTGTTTTTTCTATCATCAATGTTTTAAAATAAATTATGGGTGTTTTTTTCCCAAATATAATAGGAATAATGATTTAGAAAATAATAAAATCATAGCATGACAAAACCCAAGATATAAATTAGATCAAGGTAGTCAAATAATCTAAATATATATCATTAATTATCCTAAATAATCTAAATTAACTCCAATTAATCCAGCTAACCCACAATCCAAATTTCAAAACTAGGACAGATACTAAAGCTAGAATGACCCCCTCTCTTCAATTCTGTAAACCAGACTCCAATTAATTAACGGCTCATGTCTAGTCTGGTATGCCAAAATAAGTATCTTGTCTCATTTGCACCAGTTAGCCCTATTCTATTTTGGAGCCATGCCCTAGCTAGCATGTCTAGCAGATAAGCAGGTATACACCCACCTAGGATTAAAAACACTACCACTATCTTTCAAATAACTGCAGTTCTTTTCATTATCTTGATTGCTTTTGCTGAAAAAAGAAAGCAAAAAGAACAAGGCGTGTCATAAAAGTTCTCCCAGTCATGCAACTCTACTATGATGCACACGAGATGGTGAAATGCCTTGGTTGCTCTCTCTAGAAGACACAAAATGAACGAGGAAAAAGGAAGAATAAAAAAGAACAAAGAAAAAAAAAGGACAACATCGTTTTAGCTACCTCCGGGGTGCTCCAGAGAGAATAGGATCACCAACCATGGACTCATGCTTTCCAATGGCAGGAATGCTGAGTGAACGTTTTCTTATTTTTAGACTGCCTGAACTCAACATTCTCCTCTCACCTTTCTCCCTGAGCATGGAAGAGTAAGAGCGTAGTGGTTCGGCCACCTGCTCGCTTCTGGTGCTAAGGAAGCGCTCTAGATTCTGCCTGTACTTGTCTCCTCTCTTGGGGCTTGAATGGCCCCAAGAAATAGGTGGAAGCCTGTCTTTGGACTCCTCATCATCGTCTGACCAATAACCGTTCTCCTGTACATCCTGCATTGCCAGATCATCGTATTCTTCATCTGATTTTGATGATTCCTCGTCAACTGAGCCAATCTGTACATCAGAGAAAGACATGCATGTAAGGACTAACAAAAATAAAAAATAAAAAAATGATCAAAAAAATCAAGTATCAGCCTTTTTTACAACAAAAGCATTTTTTGGGCGTTTCCTAGCTGCACTATCCTGAGGAACAGTGCCAATCACCAGATCCTTTAGCAGTTTAAACAGCACTCATACCAACTTGATATAATACAAATCTAATTAATGCACAAATGTTAATATTTGGTTTTTTTTATGAATAATGTTTTAAAATATAGAAATAAAATAAAACATACTAACACATACCTCTTCATGGTTGTGCTTCTCAGCATCATCATCACTAGGATCCTCATCACTGTCCACCTCAGGTGGATCGTCAGCTTCTTCATCACTGCCATGCACTGAAAGCTCCTCCTTCAGCTGAAGAATCAAAAATTAAAACTTCCAATCAGAAAGAAGGCAGTCTATAGAAAATCAATTGCAGATCTTTCATCATTAATGATAATAACCTGAACTGCTGAACAATGACATCAATGATGGCTAGACTGTCATTTATGTATCTTATTCCTTTAATTGCAAAATTATCTACCCATTCCTCAACATAGATATTCAAAATATATGAGCTTTAATTGATTAATAAAAAGAAGTGTTCAAATACCTCCTTGGCAGCCCCATCAACCATTCTTGGCGAGCTGCAACAAGAGGAGTAATACCTGCTCCCTGTATCAGTCCCATCAGCCCTGGACTCATCAACACTTCCAGCATGACTCGTGCCACCATCACTGGGCCAAGCACTGATCCCAAAGTGCCCAAACTGAAGATTAACTGGTTCAGCCTTGCCTATCTGCAATGGTCCATACATTGGAATCCCTTTTCCACTATCGGTCCCCTGGCCTGATCCAGGCTTCCCATTACCATCTACTGAATCAACAGGCCAAGCCTTTGCAACAGACCCGTCAGTATTAAGAAGAGCCATCAGATGCCTAGAAGAACCTTTTCTCTGAATAAGCTGAAACATCCCCTTGGAGCTCAATGAGTTTGCAGCACACTGGTTCCTGTACTCCTCATCGACAAGAGCAATGGTATTTGTGGTAGGGTCATAGAGCTGTTCTCCTGCCTCCCGCCTTCGTAGGCAGCTGAAGACTGTTGCATGGATAGCTGCCACACTCTTGTCAACATTTGTATTGTTGATTTTGGGGACAAGATGTTTGTCTGCCCGTTTGCAAAGATATTCTTGGATTGTTCTGATGTTTCTAATGTACTTCACATATTTGTTCTTAGCAGGGTCCAGTGTCATGTACTTTGCACGGACCGCAAATCGCTCCATGTGTTTGTCCTCGTTTGTAATGTATATCATGAATGGTAAAATTGAAGGATGTTTCTTCATAAGCCCCATCTGCATATCAGAATAAAATTGAAAAAAGTATTTTTTCCCATAAACAAAGAAAGAAAGAAATTCAGCAGAAAGACCTGTAATTTGATGGAATTTATTTACCACAAAATTAAGGCTCAAGTGAACACCCTCAACAACTACTGATTCTTTCCTCTCTTCCCATGCAGTAATCAGACGATCAAGACTGTCAATCACCATCTCACTTTGCGCCTTGAACCCTTCAATCGCCATTTGTTTCGGACTAATAAACTCAGCAGTACCAGAAGTCACCTCCGGTGCTCCACTACCAGATTTCCCAGCTGTATAACCATCAGACAGTTCATCCTTAGAACGCAAATTTGCAATGCCTGCCAGTTTCTTTGCTTTTCTTTTAGCCTTTGCTTCTGCAACTGCCTCAGGATCTAAATACTCCCCAGCATGGTATGTAGAAGCCCAAAGCAGAGGATTTTGCTTCTCATCTACAAAACTCCTCATCATGTGTCGTATAGAATCAGTGGATATCACTGTTGTAACTCCTAATCTGTTACCCTGTATCAACCATGGAGAACACTCTGAATTGTCAAAACACACAGAAATCCAACCCTTTTATCAAAACTACATACTACAACATGCAAAATTCATCTTCCAAAAACAAGCAAGAAATCAACAGGACAAAAACCATTATTATAGATTCGAAGAAGAACATGGTTACTTGGTAAAAGAAGTACCAGTAATGCAGACAAAGTAGATTTCCCACAGCCACTGGTACCACACAACAGCACAGTTACAGATTCCTTCCTTTCACGGATTCTGCAATGAAAAGATGGTACCTCATTGAACACAGAATTCATACAGGATGTATTGGATTTAAGGGAGGTGCAAATGAATTCTGCTAAAGAGTGAACGACAGAAAGCTAACTGCTCTTTACCATGTTCATACCACAGCATACAATAAACCACAGAAACAGTATAAATATCAGAACAAGACAATTTTCCACATTCAATACTTGGACACCACTGCCTCTTTAGCACAACCTGACAAAGAGCGCCTTTCTAGCAATGGAGCATGTACAACATGACAGGTTCAAGAAACAGCCAGCAAGCACAAATAACAGCAGGGAGAGCAGAACTAATTATTCATTTATTTTCATTCAGAGCTACGAATTTATTCCTTCATGTCCACAATTGTAAAGCAGCATGTGGGGAAATTATGTCAAGTAGACCCATATCAATACAAGAATATTTGAATACTCCAAGAATCGCAAATGATGACCATTAGCACAGTAAGAACCTTGTAAAGGAATAAATGCAGGTGTGACAACACTCATCTAGTCATCATGGATAGAAATAATGTATAAACAAAGGAATAAAAGGATTACACTTTACCTGCATGCCAAAACCAAGTCCTCCCTCTGGTTAGGCCCCACATACTTATATTCAGTCAGAGCATCACAAACAACATTCAAGAAACTCTCCCTTCTAACAACTACAGTGGTACGCCTTTTGTACAGTTCAAATGGTATACTCTTATTTCTATCTTCCTCTGAAACCAAACGATTGCTGACCTCTATTTTGCCCAAGCTACCTCCACTCGACAAGCCATCTTCCCTCTCAGAATTTTCTTTTGAAGCATCCGCCACTCTTATCTCAACTTCTTTAGAAAGTGAAACCTCGTTTGAAAATTCATTTCTCATGACCTCAAAAACCCTTTTGCTAATCTGAAAAGAGAAGGGCACACTCAGCAAGGTTTGTCCACTCTCTTTAGGAAAAAACAAAATATCAAGTTACTGGTCAACAGCTATAACTAATTTCATAATTATGTGCACAATCCAATTAGCAAACTAAGAATAACTCAGAATTGTCAATGCAATACGCAGAATAGACTATGATTAAAACACTTCAAATCCTTAAATTGCCAAGATTTTTTTATGCATGATTGAATGTTTCTGTAAAAAGATTTCATGTTTTCATGAACATAAATGATCAACTTCAAGCAAAGTCAAAAATATATAATCAATGAAAATTACATGATCCGAGAAAAGAATTACATTTCCATTTCATATACAAAAATGTAAGAAAAAAAGTGCAAATTTTATTCAAAATAATGCAGGACAGTACATTCATAGAACATATTGTAGTCAAGAATCCAGATCTATCAACCGCTCTTTCCCGCGATCAATTACAATCTACAACTAATCACAATCCTTTCAAAAACATAGAAAGATAAAACAAATTTCCAACAAAAAAAAATTCACGAAAAAGAAAAGGTTTGTGTTATACCTTAAAAGCATGGCGGGCTTTACATCCCATGAGTTGCAGAGTACTCTGCAAAACCGGACGCGTATATCTAAAAGACTCTTTCCCTTTCCCTTTCCCTTTCCCTTTCCCTCTTTTTTCTTCCTCGTCTACCACCACTATGTACAGAACTTTTCCCACCTCCGTCGTCATTTTTCCTCTCTTTTCTCCCTTTCTGCAACCAAACACAAATATTCTGAGCAACCCAACTCTTCTTTTCTTTTATTTTATTTTTTTAGAAAACCAAAAAGAAATCTAACAAATGAGCAATGCAGGTTTTGTAATGCGAGTGATTTCAAACCTGTGAGTGTGTACAAAAGAATCAAGAGCGCAAAACAGGAGAGGAAGGTTAGGTTAGGGTTTGTCAGAGAGAGAAGAAAACGTTACGATCGGACATGTGTAGAGGATGAAGAAGAAGAAGAAGAAGAGAGGATCTGTCTGTATTAAGGCATGAATGCCACTGCTTAGTCACCTCTCCTCCACGCATCGCAATAAAAGCCTCCACGAGTCTCCTTTAATACGCGCTTCCTCTTCTCTTTTGTACGGTAAACTTGACTTTACCCCTACGTTGTCACCAATCCTCCACTTCAACCCTTATAGTTTACAATTTTCAAAGTCTATCATAATAGTTTTTTGCTAATTGGTCTAAACACTTCCTAAACACACAACTAAGCCCTTGACCATTCTATTTTCTTATTTTGTTCCCTCAAACTATCAGGTCATGCGTCAAGGCGGCTTTGTTATGATGTTCCAAACAAGTCTGAGTAGATCGGGAATTAGGTTTATATTTTAAATAATTGATTAATTTGTAGTAGTTGATGCTTAATATTTACAAAAAGTTTCATTTGGTGAATTTAGAAACTCTCTTGTATTTAAATAGATATGTTTTTTTTTGAAAAAGTATAATTATATTTTAGAGAGAATCTCTGAAAATATATACGCAATAGAGAATAGAGATTGTGAACGTAATATTTGAAGGATTCATGGTATATTTATAACCTATAAGACTTGTTTTTTTATAAAGATGAGAGGTTAAAGTGTAATTTTTTCATGATAGTTTTATTGAGGGGAAATATCTCTAGCATATGTATTAATGAAATATAAATATTTCTTACACAAATATTAATATTGATGGAATTAAAGTGGTTCTTTAAAAGATTTTTATACATTATCTCTTACACTGTATTAATATCGATATTATTTAGACTACAAAGGAAAAAAAATCCTTCTAGTTTTCTTAAAGATTTCAATTGTTTTTATAAAATATTATAAAATTCATGCGAGAGGAGAGCTAAGAAAAATGAACCTTAATATTGTGTTTGGAAAAAAAAAAAGGAATGGATGAAAATAAAAGGAATTATAGTATATATGATGAATGAAAATATTAAAAAAGAAAACGGTTTTTCTTGGTTATGAAAAAGAAAGTTGCTTTTATAAAAAGAAAAATCATAATTTTATAGGCCAGATAAACTTTCTACAAGCGAAGGTAATTAATTATATTAGAGCAATTTCTCCAGTTTCTCCCTCGTTTTTCTTCCACTTCCCAAACACTTTGTTACTTCAGTTATTTTTAAGACTATAAGGGTGTGAAATTAGTAAATTTAAAAAATGTGGTTATACTGGAATATTAATGGATCTATAAGGATGAAACTGTAGTTTACCCAAAGAGATAAAAGGTAGGTTATTAAGACATTGACTGGCATTGGGTTTCATATTCCGTTGCGTTTTGGAAGTGTTTTCGATATAAAAAGAATATTTTTTAATAATTTTAATATGATAATATTAAAATAAAAAATATCTAAAAAATAATAATATTTTAATATATTAAAAAAAAAAAATTTTAATCTATAGTAACACACACTAAATTACGGATTCGGATCTGTGTTCACTAGGAAATTGCCATTGCTGTTTAGCTTAATGCTTGCCGACGTTGATATGGAAGGAGACAGAGAGGGTGGAAGCGGCACGAATGTCATGAGCGGTAATTATTTATAGATAGTAGGGGTACAATGTGATTTTGGGTTCAATGGCTTGAAGATTGGGCAACAAACTGGTTTATCCGACGTGAAAGGAGGACATAGAAAACGACTTGTGATCCTAAATACTCTCTCTATCACATAAATTGAGTTATTTTTTCCTAATTTATATGTCCAAATATACATATATATTATTAAGAATCCTAAAAACCTAATACTAAATTGTATTACTTTATTTTTTAAATTTTATTCACGTTTTTTTTTTGTTTAATTACTTTTAATTTAAAAAACTATTACAGTGAATATAATTAAAAAAAATGAATGAATTGGCATGATATTTTAAAAAAATTTAATTTATGTGAAAAATTCTAATTTGCTTGGTTATGGGATGGAAAGAATAATATTTTGTATTTATTGATTTTACTAACATTCATGTTTTTTCGACTTAAAAGTTCGGTGAAATATATGGTCCTTCGGCCTTGACTAGACGATGCTTGGCAGGGAGGCGTCTCCGTCTTGTAACTGTGAAACCTAAAAACTCACGTGACATGCTGTCCACACAATGTTTAAAGGGATTTGTTCAAAGTGGTAATAAAAAAATCTCCTTTCGGCCAAACTCTATGGTAGCAGTGTTTTGATTATTATTTTGGGATATAAGAGATGTATACAGTAGGGATACAAATGTGTTTGGTTTAAGAATGATGATATAAAAATAAAAATAAAATTTTTTCTTAGATTATTTTAGAATAAATTTATATATTTTTATAATATAAAGTATAAAGGGGACATGTTTTTAAAAACAATATTTATCATTTTTATTCTTAAAATATCCTGGTAAAAAAACTCTTAATTCAAACTTATTTAGCTAAGATGTATAAAAATAAAAATAGTTATTATCTTAATTTTAAAACTCATCACAAAGTAAGGCTCGAGTCAAAAGAATCAATTGGGATTGACTCTAAAAATTTAAAAACAAATTATCAAAACAAGGTTGTTTTAACCAAAAGAATTGTTTTAAAAAAAAATCAACAAGTTTTTGCTCAATATTTTACTTTGGATTGCAAATTAATTCGGGTTTTGACTAGGTCATGTTGTGTTAGTTAGTCTGAGCTTTATAATTAGTATTATTATATTATTATTAATTTCAACATTAAATGTAAACTAAATAAGAAAAAATATAATATCTAATTATTTTGTTTAAACATATAAGTTTGAGCGTAATAATTATAAGAGTTAAATAATTTTTTTTCACTTTTTATTCTATCTTATCTATAGGAGGCAAATATATTCATTTTATCTTATATATTTACCAACCACAATATTCCCTCGTCTCTTGTTTTATTATTTCTCTACTATTTTTTCGTCACTCTTGTTAAAAGAATCTAATCAAACACTACCTAAGAAATTGTTTAAGAGTGATAAGAAAAAAATTCTCATCTTTCTTGATTGGGTCAAATTGTTTTATTAACAAAGGTATATTAAATTAAATATTTAAATAAGATAAAAGCGATAATAGTTTATTTAAATAAAAAAAAATTGAATCGGAAAAATGTAAAATAGTCCGTTTAAACAATACTTTCATGCACAATCATTCCAAAAATGCGTTTGGGTGTAGAAATGTCAAGGATATATTTACAACTTTGAAGAACTGGAGGAGCAAATGTCTAAAAGCAAGAGGATCGAATTTATATATTGTCTACTTTTTTTATAAAGAAAAAATTGGGAATTAATTTTAAATATTAAAAATAATCATTAACAAGCATCTATTATAAATAATAAATAAAATACTCTAAAACGCGTGGGAAAAGTAACAGTGCTTTTCCCACGCAACCTTTTGTTTTTTTTTTCCATTGTTTTTTTTTTTCCCGTTCCCCACGTAACCTTTTTGTTTTTTCCACATAGTTGTTATTATATTATATCTATTACGGTGGTTGAAAAGTGAAGATTGGTTCTGTACCAGATCATGGTGATATGCTTGATAAAGGTTAGCTTTCCCATGTTTTTTTTTTTTTCTTCTTATTTTCCCCTGTTTTTTTGTCTTAGATTTTGTTTCCTTTTTTTTTCTTCCCAAAACTCACTTCTTCTTGTTTTTTTTTTTTTAAAAAAAATTATCTTTGCTAATTTTTTAAAATATTAAACTGATTGAGAATTTAGCTTCGTAGTTTAAAAAAAAATACTGTGAATTACTACAGTGTTTCTCTCATATGATTTTTGTTTTACTACAATGTTTTCCTATATGTTTGTTTCTTTAAATTATCTTTATCAAATTTATTTTTTAAATATTGAGCTAATAAATATTTATATTTCGTTTAACTTTTTTGCTTCACCTTTTATTGAAATCATTTCGTCACATCAAAGAAATGTTTGATTTTTATTAGTGTTGTTATTAAATTACCTTACAAAATACTTTTAAATTTTTTTTAAGAAAAAAATAAATCGATATATTAAAAAAATAATATATTTTTAATTGTAATATTTTAAAATATAGACATGTTTGATAATATGGTAGCAGTTATTTTTCAAATAATTTTTCATACCAAAATGTATGGTAATGGTATTTTTTATTTTTTAAAAATTATTTTTAACATCATCACATCAAAACAATCCAAAATATACAAATCATATTAAATTTTAACAAAAATAAAAAATTTGAATTTTTTGAAACCCCCAAACTGTTTCTTAATTTCATGTCTTTGGTACAACCATCACGAAAGACTAGGAATGGGTCAAAAGGAGCTGGATTCTTTAAATGCTTTGTGCCTCGGGCACTCAGTTAACGACGATTTCAATGCCATATTGCAAGGCTTTTAATTAAGGATTTTAAAAGTTTAAGTAAAACTGATAATGCCAACCACTGACAACCAAACACGTAAATAAAAATTCAAAACGTTTTTTTTTTTTCCAAAATAAGATAATTTAAATATAAAATTCATATTTATTTCAATAGAGTTATATTTATATTTTAATTTAAGTAATTTCTTCTTCTTCTTCTTCTTCTTCTTAAAATACAATGCACTTATAAATATTAGCCCTTTGACAACCAAACACGTAAATAAAAATTTACGTGGAATCAATAATCAGAGGAGGAGGAAACGGTTTTGGCACACAGATCGAGAAGACGAGTTGCCTGCTAACTTTTGCAGGTCAATGTTCGTCGTTTTCTTTTCAATGATCGAACATTAACACGGTACCTCCTCTACGTGTTCCCTTGACAAGTGCCCCTTTCAATTTTGGTTCCTTTACCTTTCTAAACACGCCTTTCAATACCACTAAATTAGAGAAATGTTTGAAATAATAAGTTCGTTTTTTAAAATATTTTTTAATTAAAAATATATAAAAATAATAATTTTTTTATTTTTTAAATTTTATTTTTATATCAGCACATCAATTTAAAAATATATAAAAAAATTATTTTAAATAAAAACCGATTCATTTATTTTTTTAAACATTATACAATTACATCGCGAAACACCTCCTAATCCTAAATAAAATTTCTAAACTCCCTTAACTTAAGTTAACCTCAAATAAGGTTATGAACTCAGTTTGTGTATGGTTCTTCACAATGATTTTGTTTTATTAAATTTTATTTGATGATTTTTGTTATTTTTATTGATATAATATAATTAAATAAAAAATAAAGAATATATATGTGTGTGTGTGTGTGAAAATTATAAGAATTTGTTGAAAACACAAATATTTTGGTAAAAAAGGTCGAGTGAAGAATGGAGCATGGTGCTAAGGTACAAGGACTTTAATTAGTGGGGTGCCTTTCTTGCCCTTGTTTCAGGTCGTCCAATTTTTTATATTTTTTATGATTTTTTTTATTAAATAAAAAACATAAAACAAAAAAAGCTATATTTCTCTGTAAAAATAAAAATCAGAAAAGGTGAAATTATACTAGCATATCATTTTGTTTTAATTGAATTTAAATCATTTCTTTTTTTAAAATTTTTTTATATATAATAAAAAATAAAAAAGTTCTGCTATCATAAAATTAAATATTTTAATCTGTCAACGGTTAGGTATCACTGTATTGTTTTTAACAAATATTATATATATGAATTGTTTTTTAGAATGTCATCCACCCTTCATGATTTCTTTACCCATACGATGGAGATTTGACCACAAGAGTTTGAGGATTTTACGAGAAGACTTGACTGGAACAAGTCTTCATCTCATATAAAATTTGATTAAATAATTTTGTTATCCATATATGACCCACCACTTTCACTTATAAAGAAAGAAAAAAAATATATACTTGGTGGTTTAATGGTAAAAATTTGAAATTAAAAAATAAAATTTCATGTGGTTTCAGGTTTAAGTCCTGTGGTTGCTCATATGATAGACATTGAATGCTTATATAATCATTAATTTTAAGGCCCGTAAAATTAGTCGAGATATACACAAATTAACCCGGATATTCATGTTAATAAATAAAAAATCACACTGATTTCTCGCATAATCAGTGGCCGTGACAATTCAATCCAATGACGTTGAAGAAACATTTTTTTATAGATATATATATATGAAATTTTAAAACAATTTGTTTCCATGGATGCTATTTTCCATTATTAAAAGGTACGACTCTAGAATAAAAGTGAGCCCAGTGGACTCGGTGATAGCTCATGGATGTTCGCTGAACAGAACTTAACACCTTTCTGTTTTATTTTTTTTTTGGGTTTAAATGTGCTTTTTTAAAATTTTAAGGTTTTTTTTTAAATTGATTTAATATTTAAAAATTATTTTAATATACTAATGTTAAAAATAAATTTTAAAAAATAAATTATTTTAATATGTTTTAAAATGTAAACACCAGATTTTGTCCTAGAAGAAAAAATGAAAAAATAAAAGAATTTTTAATGGTCAATTACCATCCAGTTCTGCTCTTTTCATTTGGACGGAAAAACTAAAAAATTTAAAAAAAATGGAAATAATAGTTTTTGATGCCCATCAGTTCAAGCACAAAAGTACTTCATTTGGGCCACGATTTTTTATTTTTTATTTTATTTTTTTTGCTCTACTTAGAAAGAGGTTAGAATTCTAAGAAACGGTTTTTCATAAAATTGGAATTTTTTTAAATTAATTTTTTAATATTTTTGAATCATTTTAATATGTTTATATTAAAAGTAATTTTTTTAAATAATAATAAAAATATTATTTTAATATATTTCTAAAAAAACTGTGAGAAATTCCATTTATCATTGCATTTCCAACTTTCAATTTTTATTAAAGAAATTATCATAATGAATAGCTTCCCTTGAATATGAGATTTAATTTTATTTATTTTTATTGAAAAGTATCCACAGGCTCCTTTTCTTAAAGCAAAAATTCTGATAGGTGATTGTAAGCATATTTTAAAAAATCATAAACATTTCTCATAAAAATAATCTGATTTTGTTTCTAGAAGAAGAAGCCAAAGTCAACATAATGAAGTTTTCGAAATGATGCGAGGAAGGTGAAGTATTGTAATTGTTTTTTAAAATATTTTTTATTTGAAAATATATTAAAATAATAATTTTTTATTTTTTAAAAATTATTTTTCACATCAATACATTAAAATAATTTGAAAAAAATAAAAATATTAATTTGAAAAAAATAAAAAAATTTAATTTTTTTAAAAATATTTTTAAAACATAAAAATAAATATACGGTTAAAAGAAGAAGCGAAAGTCAACATAATGAAGTTTTCAAAAGATTCGAGGATGGCGAAGTAAGAAAAGCATTTATACATGGAACCACTCTTGACGCAAAACCGTGTAAACGGGGATAGAACTTGGGAGCTTCTTACTTACTACTAGGCTTCTTGGTCAGCTGGTTAACGTGTAAGCATCATTCAAGATATTTTTTTGGTTAGCCAATTTGAAAAATTAAACAAATAAATATAATCGATTTGTTTAAATAAAATGATTTAAAATACATATTATATCATAGAAATTCGGGTTTGGATATAAACCAAAAAAATAAATTACAAATGGGTTGTTGGTGTAATTTAAATATACCAACAATACAACTGAGTATAAGATTTGCATGCTCGATTTAAAAGTTGTATTGGAATTGAAAATCAGAAAAATAGATGTGTGCGGTGATTCAATGCTGATTATTTGCGTGCAGTGTTATCAATTAAAACTCTTGATTTATGCAATTAAACCTCTAGACTTTAAAATTTATTTGATAATCCTATTAATTGTTTGTCAAACTTCAATAATTATGCAATTAAACTCCTGATTTAACCAAATTAACTCTTAAAAATTGCAATTCAACCCCTAGACTTTAAATCTTTCAATTAAAGCCTAAATTGATTTTAAATCTTTCAATTAAAGCCTAAACCTTATACAACTGAGTATAAGGTTTGCATGCTCGATTTAAAAGTTGTATTGGAATTGAAAATCAGAAAAATAGATGTGTGCGGTGATTCAATGCTGATTATTTGCGTGCAGTATTATCGATTAAAACTCTTGATTTATGCAATTAAACCTCTAGACTTTAAAATTTATTTGATAATCCTACTAATTGTTTGTCAAACTTCAATAATTATGCAATTAAACTCCTGATTTAATCAAATTAACTCTTAAAAATTACAATTCAACCCCTAGACTTTAAATCTTTCAATTAAAGCCTAAATTGATTTAAAAAAATTAATCTTTCTTACAATTAAGCTCTCAATAAATTTAATTAAACCTTGATAAATTCCAAATGAGTCCTTAAATATTTAATTTTGATTTTTCCTCCTTAAATTAAATTTTATTTGCTAATAAGGCCTTCGGCAGTTGAAAATTTCCTAGGCATTTTGGTATATTTTTCTTACTCATATATATTTTTTTTATTTTCTTTCAATATTTTTTTTGTATTTTCTCTTTTATTTTTTTCTAATTTTTTTTATGCGGAGCCTCAAAAAAAAGTATCAATATCGATGTCATTGAAGTATTTTTCTTATAGTTAGGCATAGTTCTATCTTCATTCCATTGTCATAGATTGATATGTTAGATTTGGAATTAGAGCAACATGATATTAAGAAATTCTTACATGGAGAATTGGAAGAAAATTTCTCCATACAACGCATCATAAAAACAAAATTTTAAAAGTTAAGTTTGGATTTTTTTTTTAATATATAAATCATAGATTTTTTAAACCAAAATTTCGAATACGTAGATGCTTGTCCATATGAAGACAGGGAGATTGATTGGGACCGTATAAGGACACTGAGCTTTCAAAAAAGGATGTAAAATGCTAATTACCCTTCTCTAATTGACATCAACTTCATGTAAGATAGGAAAATCCAATACACAAACTGTTGTGCTAATCCATTCGGATTGTAAGCTTCCAAGGATAGCAAGATTTTTCTATTCTAATTATGAAGTGAGAGAATTAATCGAGGTACACGTAAACTGGTCTGGATATCTGTCATATTCAACCAGACCATGGAATGCCTCACATCATCACACGATACAAATTATGGGATTATTTAGAGTGATTTTGGATGTTTTGCCCTAGTATCCATAGGGTTGGGAGAATTGTTATGGGAATCCATATACATGGCATGTAATTAAGGGCAAACCTCGTAAAAGTACCCAATATTTTACAGGCAAAATCAGTTAGATGCTTAACCTAATGTTTTATTCAATTAGATGCCTGGTTTCAGTTAACAAAATTGTTAAGTAGTCAAGTAAAACTCACATTATTCTCCTTTTTTTTTTTGTAATGAAAAATCATAAAACGTAATAGATTAGATAATATTAAAAAAACATAGAACATTTACATTTCTTTTTATAATCCGTTTTATCACATGATAGGAGGATTTAGTGAAGTCATGGGCTTTAATGGGAGAGAGAAATCGCGTCAATTTGAAGTGTCTTGGTAACTGAAACTAGCGAAGGACCTGATTGATAATCTATTGATATGTTGAGGACTTTATTGAGACAAAAAAAGAAGGTTGGGGATCTAATTGGGATTATCCTATATATTAGGGACTTTTTTAAGTTTACCCAAAATTAAAACCATTTATTTTACTTGGTTGACAATGTGAAATTATTTATAACGCTGATATGAAGATGTATCTATGCAATTTATAAAAACAAAGAAAAAGGAATAAGAAGATGTAGATATGCAAGGGCAATTTCTTGAATTATATATGGAGAAGTCTATAGGTTTTTAGATGTATATAATTAATAGGACGTCGTACTTCTTTTTCCTTCATAAATATTCCTCCTCATCTTTTTATTTTATTATATTTTATGATATGCTAAAAAATTCAAATATCTTGGAAGTAAGTTGATATCTTGAATAATTAGTTAATCTATTGGTTCTGATAATCTGATCATTTTTCCTAACCGAGGTGGCTGATGCTTGGTGTTTGATAAGTTATGGTGGTCGGTGACTGATACTTGTAAAAAATCTTCTTTAATAAATTTGAGGACTCTTTGATACTTAAATAAATATCTTTTCGAGAGAAAAAAACTACGATATTTTAGAGAGAGATTTTGAAAATAAATATACAATAAAAACTAAAAATTTTGAACCCGACGTATGAAGAATTTATGGTCTCAATTCTTGTCTTTTTATGAATATGAGAGGTTAAAGTATAATTTTATTCTTATAGTTTTAATAAGAGAAAATATCTCTGACATATACATTAATGAGGGATAAATATTATATTAATATTAATGAAAATATGATAGGTTCTTAAAAGACTTTTACACATTATTCCTTACACTATTAATATCGATAAAAATATAATGGATCCTTAGAGGATTTTTATGCACTTAAAGGTGTAGGGAGAATATAATTCAAAATATAGTTGAACTCAAGGGAGCTGGGTCTTCTTTTGACCGAGCCCAAGAAAATTGAGCCCGGACATATTGTCTGAGACAATGGGTTTTTAGGCTTTCGAGAGATTTTTTGAGTCCGTTAAATTTGAGTTTATCAATTTAAATTTAAGTTTTCTTTTCAATAATTTTAAAGATATTCTTATATTGGATTTTTATATTAAGAAAAATTAATAATTTTTTTTATTACCAATCTAAAAAATCAATAAAAAAAATATCTCTCCAATATTTTAGATGTATGTTCTATCTCCTCTAGTTTTTGAGTCCTATACTTAAAAAAGGAGAAGTAATATTCATAGGACAATTAAGTACGAAAAAAAAATCGTGTAAAATACCGACCTTCCAAAAAAAAAGATTTCGTGGAATCAATTTTGTTATGTTTCAATTTATTAATGAAAATGAATGAAAACGGAATCTCCCTTGTCGATTGTCATCCATTTAATCGGCCGTCGGTGCTCAAATAATTTATATTTGTTTTTGCCTGTTTTATGGTTCACACTTCAACATCTTCGGTTCTTGACCTTCTAGACTAGAGACCCAATTGTATCTCGTGTGTGTGTGTGTGTGTGTGTGTGTGTGTGTGAGAGAGAGAGAGAGAGAGAGAGAGAGAGAGAGGGGTACAAATTAATAAGGAAAAAAAACGCGTATTTGAAATAAATTTATTTTTGGAGCCACTTGTATGAAAACTACTGGCTACTCGAACATTGATATGCATACCTCTATTAAAAAAATATTTTAAAATATGTTTAAGTAATTTTGATAAATTGGTATTAAAATTATTTTTTAAATAT
>Ga0325411_1003948_pt1 | contig 16666 bp, 9 predicted proteins | sample PopdelMetagenome_13_FD_206181 | JGI IMG/M metagenome (GOLD analysis project Ga0325411, IMG submission 206181) | Populus deltoides microbial communities from Bellville, Georgia, United States - Xylem-PdIQD-R4 | ecosystem: Host-associated > Plants > Phyllosphere > Stem > Wood/Secondary xylem...
GAGGACAATGTTGTGTTTTAAGTGTGGGGGTATTGGGAGAATTTTGGTTTTTTTATTTTCGTTTTCTTTGTTGTCCTTAAAAAAAATTATGTTTGATCTTTAGAACTCCCATTAATTTTTGAGAATACGAGTATTATGTATGAGAATTAGTTGAGATAGATGAAGATATAAATCAAATGAATGAGTGTGCATGCCAATTTTAAGATTTAATTGTTTTAGGGATTGACTTTGAGAATATGCCATGTTGACTTTATAGTGTTATACCAATGCAAGCTTTTGAGCCTTCAACATTATATTCTTTGATTGTGCATTCTTTCAATGATATGTATCTCCAGAACTTGCTTCATATCTTGTTGAGATTACATTCACATTACATGTGTACATGAAGATGATAAAGGCATTAGAAATTTTAACCACTTGAACCAAAAAGCCAACTTGAAGCATATTATTCTTAATGAGCCTCTTTTGAGCTTGTTTTCTTTGCTTTATCCATGTATAAACCTGAACTTTTTATATGTTTTCCTTTTCCCCTGGCCAAGGATTAGTAGAGCATATACTTGTGACATCTCATGGAATTATGGTTGGCAATTATATGAAAAGAAAGAATAAGTGATGCTTGATGAAAAGATGGGCAAAGTTGCCAAAGGTGAAAAACAAAAAAACAAAAGTATTCCTTTATGTTCTTAAGGTTTTATGTTGAAAGAGCTTGAAATCAAAAGAAGTTAAGAATTGGTGCTTAAAGATGGAAAATTTATGTGCTTTGATGGAATATCTTGTTTGAAATATCATTTTTCAGAATGCTCTACTTTCTTTGGTTTGAACCTTTCCTTTTACTTTCTTTTTCCTCACCTTAATCCTAGCCCCATTATAGCCGGAAAATAAGACCTTTTGATTCATGCATTGCTTGTAATATGTTAGTAATAGAGATGAGATTGAAGAGCAAGCTTATGGTAGAACATATTCTTTGATTGAATTTGTGAGATTTAAACACATAAGCCCTAAACACGTGAGTGTTGGAGTGTAAGAGGACCTATCACTTTGGCATGACATAGATTTCATTTAAATCCTAACAATTAATTGAGTTTTGAAGTTTGCATGTAAATGAATTCATGAAACTTTATACTCTATATCCTTCTTGATTGTATTCTTGTTTATAATGCATATATTCTTGGACATTGATGGGAGATTAAGAGATTGATCATAGTTATTTTCAATTTGATTTTATCTATCCTTTCTCGAGGACGAGCAAGAGCTAAGTGTGGGGGTATTTGATGTAACCATATTATTCGATAGTTTCACCCACATTTAACTAGTGTTTTGCCTATGTTTTATATATAAAATACCTTGATATTCTTTGTTTTATGTTTTGAAGGCACCTTTAGATGAAAGATGCAAAAAGGAGTAAATTAGAGGTAATTGGCAAATTTGACCCTCAGTCGATGTTTTGTGCAGAGCGTGAGTTCTAGAAGTCGAAATGAAGTGATTCCAGTGGAATTAGAAAGCTAACATCCATACCTTTCTGGAAATATAAGTCAAGAAAAATAAAAATACAAACACCATGGAAATCACATCCTTCAAAGTCAAAACTCGCATTCTGCCAGTGTTAACCTTTGTCCATTCAAAATTCAATATCTGGAGCTGTAGATATCCAATTGATGCAAACTCAATTTTTGTGGATGTCTGACTCTAAGGCCTACAAACACTCATAATTTCAGCCCAAAACGATGTCATATGAGGGAGATATAAGTTTTCAAAGATGACAACTGAATTCTGCCAGCAAACAGGTTTCGTGAAGAAACGAATCCAAATTACATCCCGAAGCATCAAAACCGACATCCAAGTTTTAATTTCAGCAATTTAGCTCCTTAAGTAAATCAATCCAGAAGGTCAAGGAAGGCAGCTACCAACCTCAAATCACCAACCATAAACCAGCTGCCAGCCGCCAGCCGCCTTCACGCTACCAACATCTCTTGATGTTCACACTTGAACTTTGATTTTTCTTACAATTTGTGTATAAATAGGCAGCTAAGTTTATGCTATGAAGAGAGCCAAGAGAGAGGGAAAGGGAGTGCAGTAGAATAAAAGAAAAAGGGGTGGCAGCCATAAGAGAAGAAACACAAACTCTCCCCTCTACAAATCAGAAATCATGTATTCTTTCATCTTTAGGAGTAGTTGTTCAATAAATATGCAAGGCTAAGCTCGTTTTCTTGGTTGCAAGGACGCAAACACCTTCAGATTTCAAGAACTGTGAGATTTATTCTTCCATTTATTTTCGGTTTGTATTATGAATGAGTATGTTTGTTTTCCTATGCATATTTCCTATGATTGTTTATCTTAATTGCTAGAGCAGACTCTAAGTTATTATTGTGAACAATCTATTGCTAAGTTTGATATCAAAACCGGAGTTGTGGTTTATAAACTTGTGAAGCAACTAAGCTTGATAATTATAGCGGAACTACGTTATTAAGCTTAGAGAGAACATTCGATCAAAGCAACACAAGCTGACAACTTGGTTGTTAAGATTAATGAATTTATCTAGATCTTAAGGCTGCCATTGGATTAAATCATTAGTGCAGACACTGTGATTGTTTGTTGGTTAGAGTTAGTTATACAGCGGATCTGTTAATTAACCAACGCTAAGAAAAGATAAAAATTCAAAATATAAATAGGAGTTTCGTTTCAAGGATCGGTTGTGATTTCTGTAGGTGGATGTGTGCTTGCGACCAAGGTTTGTTTTCTTGATATATTTCAATTTCAATTGATTTTATTTGCTATTGTAATTTCTACCATAGTTTAGATCATTGCACATCAAACCCCCCCAATTACATAACGTATAGCATAAAAATCTGAACTAAACCTTCCTCGTGGGATCGACCCCTTACTCGCTCTATACTATCTTGTGTGTTTTAAGTTAGGGTAATTAGTTTGTGCGACCGCGACATCGCATTAACAAGAGCTCAAGTAAAACAACTACAAAGTGCCTTAACAAGTCAGATTAGCACAACTGAAGCTTCGATGAGTTTAAGGGCTTGTGAACTGAATGAAAATGGTTCATATATGTTTGTTTGTCTACAAATAACGCTTGGATCATGATTTGGGAGTTTTGATGAGTTTGGGTTTGTTGTCAGTCCATGGACCAATTTTGGCCCAAATTTTGCTCATGTTTAATGCGTGGAAAAATAAAGCCTATTCTACATGGTTTTCAAGTTCAAAATATCATCTTTCCAGATTGTTTAACCATGCATGCATTGGAGTTTTGTACAAAAAGTTATAGTTGTTTTAGTTTTTTGTGTCTGTTTGTCTGCTATAAGTCAAAAACACGTACTATTTATTATTTGTCTAGTTTTCTGAACAAAGTCATTTATTTGGGTCTCCATTATGTTATTTTGGTATTTCCTAGACTTTGAGGATTGTTCCAAGTATATAATGATGTTTCAGACCATATTTTGTGACTTTTGGTAATAATATTAAACTTATCAAAGAGTTTCATTCAGACTTTATCCCTTATTTTTATTATAAAATATGTAATTTTCAGCCTAGACACCATAAGAAAAACCATATAACTAAACCTATCTTCCTTTATCTTCACATCAGATTGTTTGGGTTAGGAAGCTAATGCACATCACCAGGTCCGTTTGTTTCTCTAGTAAAGACTCATAATGTGACTGAAAAGCAACCTTGTTGATTTCAACATTGGTTTTCTCCATCTTTTTTTTTTTTGCTTTTTTTCGGGAGGAGGCAGGCAGGTGAACAACCAGTAAAAAAGGGAATTTAGATTATTTTCTAAACTTTTGAGTAAAATATAAATTAGGATCTCTTGCTTGTAAAATAAATTAAATAGTCCTTTTGATTTAAAAAATAATTAATTAGTCCCTATATTTTTAAAATTTATTTGCTGCTTGTCTTTTCACTTGTTTCATGTTCTTTTTCTAATTTATTTGATTTTTATTTTAAGAAACAAAAGAAAATAGAGAATATGAAAAGATTAAAGAGAAAATAAGATATTTTTGGGAAAAAAAAATTAAGCATTGCAATATTGGTTAAGGGATTAGTTAATTAGTTTTAAATTATGAAGGACAATTTAATTCAATCTAAGAAACAAGAGGGACTTAATTATAATTTAGTCCTGAACAATTTATCTCGGTTAATATTTTACTAGTTATGTTAATTGCTATGACAAAAACAGAATCTACTCTCGAGAGAGAAATCTCAATTACACCAAGATGCCTGGGTAACAGGATCTATCTGATGAGTGTGGGTTAACCATGGATTAGGTATAAAGCATGTACCCATCCAGCGATATCCCTACTTGTGTGGAAAATGGATGTGAATGTTTTTTTTTGGTAAGTTGATGTATGTATTAAAAGAAGAAGATACAAAGATTATAAGGGGCATACCCCAGATTTACAATGAGAACAGAAACATAAAACAACAGATGGCTACAGGCTAGCCACTGAATAGAAAACTGAGACCTTACTAAATTCGTTAGGGAAACCAATACAACCAGCTAACTATCAAATTAAGAATCTATGTTATTAACCCTCCAAGCTCTTTGGATCCTTTTGTTTTCATCTGTTGGTAGGACTTTCCTCATCAAATCAAGCTTATCGTGAATGATACATTCGATTTGATTAAAGACCAAATTCGAAGATCTAGACATTCCTGCAAAGATCCTTGCATTCCGTTCTTGCCAGACATGATACACTGTAGCTGCGAAACTCAGTTTACAAGAAAAATTGACAAAACTTTTGCCATGCCAAGTGACAGTGGACCATCGAATCCATTCATCCCAGCCTTTTGTCATTCTTGGAATGTCGCATCTGTCACAAACATCCCACCAGATCGCTTTAGTATAGGAGCATTCAAAGAACAAATGGTTGTGATCTTCATTGTTGCGGAGACAGAGTGAGCATCTATTGGGACCATGTATACCAAACTGATGAAGTCCATCTTGAGTTGTGAGTTTCTATTGGACAACCATCCATAGAAGAAACGAATGTCTTGGAACAGCATTCTTGAACCACACAATGTCATGCCATTCAACCATCTGACGATGAATTCTTAGTTGCTCCCAAGATACTTTGATCGAGAATCTGCGATTTGGCGAATCCAACCAAACAATCTCATCCTTTTGCCCCATCTTAGGATTAGAATTGGAAGGAATAGCTTCTACAATAGGGTGCCAACCAATAGCTTGGGTGGTAGGAATTTTCCATTCTAAGTTATGAATCAGCACATTCACCTTCGTGTTCTTTTCCATACCTGAATCATAGATGAATCTTTCCCTGTAACAATCCGCAAGTGGGTTGTGAGGATGCCCATTGTCAAACCATAAAGAGGTTGTCATTCCATCTCCTATGATGTACTTCATCTTCGGTCATGCTAAGGGTCTGAGCTTTAGAATCTTTCCCCAAGCCCAAGAGCAATTCTCTAGCGTCTTGATTGTCCAGAAATTCCTACCTCGCAACAGATTGGATCTGATCCAAGTAGACTAGATTGAGCCATCTGAGTCATTGCACAGGTTCCAAATGTGTTTCAACAAAGCAATCTTGTTCCATTCTGTTATCCTTTTTATTCCTAGCCCCCCTTTCTTTTTTGGAAGATATACCTGATCCCAAGCCACTTTAGCCCTAGTAGTTCTCATATCTGAACCTGACCAAAGAAAGGATTTCATAATTTACTCCACATTTTTAATTACTTGTCCAGGTAAGGGGAAGAGAGATGCCCAATAAACCTGTATAGAAAATAAGACTGAATTAATCAGTTGTACCCGTCTTGCATATAAGAGTGTTCTACAAGTCCAATGTCAAACTTTAGAGGTGATTCTATCCACGAGGCCCTTACAATAAACAGCCTTTAGTCTGGATGAAAGAAGAGGTACTCCCAAATATTTCATAGGGAGCTCCCCCTCTCTAAACCCAAGAATACAAATAATTTGTTCCCTCTCGGCATTTAATGCACCACCCAAGAAGATGTCACTTTTGTTTGGATTTGGATACAAACCTGATAGATCTTGAAACTTTGTGAGCATAGTTTTGATCATAAAAATTGAGTTTACATCCCCTTTGCTAAAAATCATCAAGTCGTTAGCAAAACAAAGATGAGAAATTTTGTCCTTCTTGCACCTCTAATGGAACTTGAATTCTTGGGTGGCACTCATCTTGCAAAATAGCCTAGAAAGGATTTCCATACATAGGAGAAACAAATATGGGGACAGTGGATCACCTTGTCTCAGCCCTCTTCCCCCTTGAAAGTAACTTGTAAGCTCACCATTGACGTTGATAGAGAATTGACATGATGTAACACAAACCATGATCTAATCAATGACTGTTCTAGGGAATCCCATTTTTATTAACGTAGCGTCAATGAAATCCCACTGAACCGAGTCATAAGCCTTCATCAGATCAACTTTCATAGCACAACAAGCAGGTCCCGTAAATTTTTGATAGCCTTTCATTAGTTCCTGAGACAAAAGAATGTTGTCACTGATTCTCCGTCCAGAGATAAAAGCAATCTGATATGGACCTACTAAGGATGGCAAAACAGCTTTGATTCTCCTAACTAGAATCTTAGCAATGCATTTGTACACTGTATTGCAGCAAGATATAGGACAAAAATTTGTCAACCTCGTAGGATTAGCAACTTTAGGAATAAGGGAAATTGATGTAGCATTCATTTCTTTAAGCATTCTACGAGTCTAAAAGAAGGAGCTAACAGCGTTGATTACATCTTCCCCAACTATGTGCCACATTCTTTTAAAGAAACCTGCATTAAAGCCATCTAGACCAGGGGCTTTGTTGTTCTTCAAACTAAACATAGCATGCTTAATCTCCTCCCTTGTTACATCTTGTGCTAGTATATGTTGTTGGGTTGAAGACAGTTTCAAGTTAATTGTCGATTCCATCACTTCCTCGTTCAGAACCCTAAGCATCTGATCCACTCCTCACACACGATGGAAGTATGCAATTACTTCTGATTTGACTGCCTCGTGTCCTTCGACAACCTCTCCATCCTTCCTTGTAAGTGATAGAAGCTTATTTCTATTATGTCTTCCATTTACTGATTTGTGAAAGTAGTTAGTATTCTGATCCCCCAAGCTAAGCCATTGTATCCTTGCCTTTTGTTTGAAAAAACTCTCTTCAGCCCTGACGGTAGAAGTGTATTTACGAATAGCATCCCTTTCTCGCATGCACAAAATTGGATTCTCATGCGCTGTATGCAGAGCTTGTTGAGCCTTATCCATTTTGTTTTTTGCATCTTTGACTCTATCTGAAATGTTGGAGAAGTGAGTCGTATTGAAAAGTTTCAATTCCTGCTTTAGCTTTCTTAGTTTGTAACACAGCTGATACATTGGACAACCCCCCGAATTCTGATCCCATACCTTCTTCACCAAGGGCATGAACTCGTCATGATCCATCCACATATAGAAGAATCTGAATGGTTTCATATTGGGATATGAATTTTAGCAAATTTATTGACTACAAGGACCAATTTGATTTTATATAGACCTAAATTTTGGACACGAACAAAAGTGCTTTTCTTGAGTGTTCCTTGTATCTTCATACATGAATTGGAAGATTTTATTAACAGAAGGAAAGAAACACTTGAAATGTATGGTGTGGTATCATATTGCTTGACTATATTTCAAACATCATTATCAAATACAAGTAGGATGTAAACAATAGAGGAAAGATTTTGGCTTTTGTTTGGATAAAATCAATTAATTATGCTAGCAAGCCTTCTTCATACTTCTTCCTTTTGATTTATATAATTCTCTACTTGTGCATTTTCCTAAACTAATGAAACAGGTAGGCAGATGTTTATTGTGTGCAGCACCTGGCAAGTCAAGGGGTGAATTTTTCATCAATTGACTCTGGCAAAATCTCTGGAAGCTTATAAGAAGGAAAGCCAATTTTCCTAGGCAAGTTAAAACATGGAAGAATGAAAATGAAACAATTCAATATATTCAAAAGGGATCCTTGCAAAATATAGTGTTAGAATTCCCTCAAACAAGGCACCTACAAACACCTAATCCTTCACTGGATATATAAACCCTATGCACTCACATATAATGATGCATCAGTGCATAACATCCTCGTAATAAACATAGTGTTGTCTGCCTGTATCAACACTATTTCCAAGAGCAACAACAAAGACTTGTTAATCCCACACTAGTCTGGGTTAGCCTTTTCCAAGTATTATTTTAAAAAAATAATGTTCTGAGCATAAGCACTGCATTCGGATTTTACTTGCATCAAAATAATGCCACACATATTTAATTGTCTTAGAATAAGTGCAAACACACATCTATGAATGTAAGCCCATGAACACAAGGCACGGAGTGACATAGTGAACAATAGTTACTCTGAAGGTGATGGATTTGGTGAGACTGGATTCAACTTGCCAGTTTTTTCCTTGGGATAGATGAAAATCCTATGAACCGCTGATAGGAATTCCCTGCATTTTAAATAACAGTAGCACCAAATTAATTCACAGCCAACCATTACAAACGCAGCAAAAAATAATACCATGAAATGCTACTTCATTTCTTTCTTTTTCCTTTGTTTTTTGTTGAATACTATACAAGTTGTTAAGAGCTTTTGTTACTTAACTGCCATAGGCAATCTGCAATCTATATCATGTCCCCTTCATTATCCGAGTACGCTACACACCACCCGCTGGTCCCATCAATCAAACTTCCTTGGAAGTCAAACATCAAGTCAAGCTCACAAATGAGTTCACTATACCCATCGAATTGTGTGAGATCAACTGATCTTCCTATTACAGTTCCATATTTGATCACCTGAAAGAAAGAAAACTATCTCAAAATTAAAATAAGAAAACAATCATTCGGCACATACAGGGTGCGCCAAAGAAATTTCAAGCAGGATGATTAAATGATGACTTCATTGGCCTTCTCATTAAATGATGTAATTTGAATGGGATCCCTTACCAAGAAAATTAGATGTTTTTTTTTTTTTTGCTTGTAGTTGTGGTAATGTGATAAGGATGTTTTTGTTAGTAAATATTTCGTATAGTTAATCGGTTTGTTACACATAATACTGATTTTATTCATGTAAAACATATTTATTATTAATAAAGCTTTTTTATCTTTAATATTCAATTATACTTGATTAATAAATCTAATATTTCTTACTTAGCTTTGAATGAATTTAAATTTATTATTAAGAGTAAATATTGTTCTTTTTATAATAATGATGTTTTTATATGAATTCAATTATTATACAAATAGTTTGTATATACTTGATTTTAAAACGATCATGTTCAATATAAACTCCAAGAAGAATATTAGATAATCAATATCTTTCATATTTATGGTATTGTAGACTAGGTTATATTAATAATTACATAAAGAAGGGTGTTTTGATCTTTTTTATTATGAATCATACAAAACTTGTTAAGTTTGTATATTAGATAAGATGAATAAAATATCATTTAATGGAAAAAAATGAAAGGTTTAAAGAATTGTTAGTTCTAATATATACAGAAGCATGTGGACCAATGACGATTCGTGTCATATGTGAATATACTTATTTCATTACATTTACTAATGATCATTCTAGATATAGTTATTGTGCATTTAATAAAACATAAATCTGAATCATTTGAAAGGTTTAAGCAATTCAGAAATGAAGTTGAAAAAACTCTGAAAAGAGTATCAAAATACTTTAATCTAATTGAGATGGTGAATACTTGAGCCAAGTATTTCAAGATTATTTAAAAGATAATGAGATTCTCTCACAATAAAAACCTTCTAGAACACCACAATTTAATGGAGTTTCTGAAAGGAGAAATCGTACCCTATTGGATATGGTATGGTTCATGATAAACTATACAAACCTTTTACCTTCTTTCTAGGGTTATGCCCTGCAAACTGTTTCTTACCTTTTAAATAAATTTTCATCAAAATTTATTGATAAGACTCATGAGATATGGAATGGTAAGAGACCAAACGCATCATACATGAATATTTGGGATGTAATGTTTATGTGAAGCATTTAATATATGAAAATGTAGAAGTTAAGTCAGATAATATTAAGTTTATAGGGTATCCAAAAAAACTAGTTGGGTATTATTTCTACCATCCTATTGAGCAAAAGGTGTTTGTCTTAAAATGTATTACCTTTTGTAGTGAAAGAATTTGTTCTTGAAAAGATCAATAAGAGGAAAATAGAACTCAATGAAGTTTTCTTAATGTGATATGTAGATGACATATTATTGATAGGAAATGACATCCTTTTACTCTAATCAGTAAAGATCTAGTTGTCCAAGAATTTTTGCATGAAAGATATATGAGAAGCAGCATATATATTAGGAATAAAGATCTATAGAGATAGATCTAGAAGATTATTTGGATTGTTTCAATCCACGTACATAGATAAAATGCTAAAACAATTTAGCATGAAAGAATTCAAAAGAGAACACATACTTATTTCACAAGGAATACATCTTTCCAAAAATATATTCTAAGACACAAATTGAGAGAAATATGATGAAAAAGATTCCTTATGTTTTGGCTATAGGATCCATTATAAATGTGATGCTATGTATAAGACTACATATATCTTATGCTTTGAGCATAACAAGTAGATATCAATCTATTCCAAGTCAAAGTCACTGAAAGATAGTTTAGAATATTTTGAAGTACTTAAGAAGAACTAAGAATGTCGTTATGATCTATAGAGGACATGAATTGGAAGTTCATAGTTATTCAGATGCTAGTTTTCAATCTGATATTGATGATAGCAAATCTCAATCAAGATATTTTTTACTCTAAATAATGGTGTGGTAAGTTGGAAGAGTCACAAACAAGAGATCACAATAGATTTTGTAACTGAAGTTGAATACATCTAAGCGTCAGAGATGGAAAATAAGTTGTTTGGATCAAGAAGTTCATCACTGAACTAGGCGTGATTCCTAGCATTGTTTATCCAATAACCATGAACTATGATAACAATGGAGCCATTGCATAAGCAAATAAACTAAGGTCTCATCAAAGATCCAAACATTTATTGAAACAGTTCAACCATGGATTTATCATAAAAGACCTTCGATTTTATGCTTGGGTTTGATGGGGAGGCCATTTGGCCAAGATTGTGTTTTTTTCTTAGGATTTAACTTGTGTTTCATACTACCATGATGAGTTTTTGGCATGGGATAGTTTTAGGCAGCCTTATTTTGTACATGATGATGGATTCAGTCAAATCTCTTTGATGGTTCATTCGACCACATGAGGTCAACCCATGTATGGGTCTGATTTGGACAGCAAAGTAAGTTTGTTGGGAGCTTGTATCAGGTCTGATTTGAGTTATATTAACGAGTATGAGTTTAAGCCACATGAGGTTCAAAGTTGGCTTGGACGAATTAAGATGTTAGGATGTTTTTTGTACAAGGATCAGCAAAATATTATTCTAGAATTGAAAGGAAAATTCATTCATTATTGCTCCTATTATTTAGGAGAATATTTAGCAACAAAGAAAGAAGTTTTATAGTCATGCAAGGAAACTAAAAGGAGCTGTCAAATCTGAATCCTAAACTTGAAAGGATTATTTAATACTAAAGATTTGATTCTCCTAATCAAGCAAGAAAAGTGATAGGTGACAACAAGGAGAATTAATTTCTAAGAATATTTTTCATATTCTAAAGGGAAATCCTAGCCCTATAAGGAAATAAAACTTTAACAATTAAATTTCTATTTAGATCAAATTTCCTAGCATCTAAAGGACTTTAAAAGTTGACTAAGCAATCCTAGAGTATCTAGGAAAGTGAATCTCGGCCAAGAGTTATTTAAGTTAGGAAATTAAGATATTTTATCTTGTTTTTCTTTCTATTATATGCGCCTTCAACAAGTTACTGCCCAAACTTGTTGTTTTCATTATTATTGCTATGTTCAAGCTTAATTAATACTTTGATTTTAAACTAAGATCTAAGATTTGTTTGGATTAGGGTTTGGAATTGCTAGTAAAAGTTTTAGGTTAGTTTTTGTAAGTTGATCAATTCAACCCACAAGGGTAGATCCGTTAAGGTTTTTAAACACATTTAAAGCCTAAATTTGTTTTTAAAAAAACACTTTGATGAATAATACATCTGAACTTTTCAGTTTTAATGTCATAGAGAAATTCTTGCATTCTTTTGTTCTTGAAAAACCTAAATCTGACTTATCGAAGATTTACTAGCTAGCTTCGTGACATCATTCAACTTCATTCCAATAGTGTTGATGTCTTAGGACAAGTTTTCATTATGTCACACTCCTATCAAACCTCTTTCAGCTTTTCGAGATCAGATCTCAATCTTAATTGTGAATTGCATGACCATGTGATAACGAGGTTCGCACCATTTATTTAGGTGATTCTATTTTATTAGAGAAATTATAGAAAGAAAAGATATAAAGAAAAATATAAAATTGTTATAATTATGAGATTTATATTACATCAAAACATTGTTCCTAAATATTCCTAGTCAGTGTTCTATTAAAATTGGACATTAATTAAAGTTATTAAGACCGATGTATATTATGTTCCTTTATGGAAGAAAGCAGCTGCTCTCATAAACTGAGGTATATAGGATACCTAAAATTAATATGCAAGTACTTGTCAAATGACATGTAAATTGAATTGGTTCGCAAGAGAGTTCCATATGGAGAAATCACATATCTATGAAAAGAATCACGTAATAGTTGTGTAAGTGATCCTTAAACTTGAGATCACTAAATTATCTTATATATGGAGTATTATATTTTGATCATGATCACATTGTGTCCTAATCAAGGGTAGCAAATGAAAAGATATTGAGTATAACATAAACTATATAAAAGTATTTGAGTAATCAAAAGAGGATTCATCACCCTAGATAAATTAGAGAAAATATTTCATCTATTCTCATATAGTATTGATTATGAAATTCATGGCCAATGTGGAATAAAATCTTAAAAAGATTTTTAAATCTTATTCAAATAATCAATTATTATAGTGTTGAAAACTAACATAATTTAACAAATCACACATATTTCATACTATAATAACTAAATCAGAACATTCATAATGAAGGGATAATAATTACACTAAGAAAATAGTCACCGAAAAGTTCAGTTAAGTCAAACCACTTGTGACTTTCTTAATATTTAGAAGATCATGACAGGTTGCTAAATATTGTATTTGATCTTCTAATATAAGTCAATCAATTGTTGAATTGATAATAAATTAAATTATTTAATCTTATTTTATTTAAGATTATAATTTATATTTGGGTCAACTTATTAGGGAATCTAATGGATCACATACAAAATAATCATTGGTCAAAAATTAAAATGGGATGATTAATCAAGTGTGACTTAATTGTAAATACATTTTAAAAATTAAAGACTAGAGTGTAATTAATAAAGATGATTACAATTCTAGACCTAGAAAAAAATCAAATATGGACTTGATCGAATAAATTTATAAAATTATTTTAAAATAATATATGTAATATTATTGAATGGGAAATATGGTATTTTGTTATTTATAGGGTTTTTAAATTTATCTATAAATAGAATGCCATGCCTCGTATTTTCTAATGTGATTAGAGTACTGTACATAAACACCTAAAACATAAAAGAGTTAGCACTAAAAAATATAACAATTTCTCTCTCCTAAAAGAGTTTAGGAGATTTCTCATTGATGGTTGTGTGAATTACCATTAGAGACTGGATATTTAGACAGTTTGTGGTTTGCAATAACCTAGTTTTAAAGTAAATATTTAAAGCCGAAAAGAATATATAATCTTCAAGTAATATTCACATAAAGTCTAAACTACTTTAGATACGTCTAACATGATCTTTGGAACTCCTAAAAAAATTTAAATTTATTGTTTCTACTGTGTATATGTGTTTAGAGAAACTCAACAACTTTTACTCCTACCACAATACCAAAAATGTTTAATAAAAAATAAAAAAATAAAAGAGCTCTCACCACACACTTTTAGCTACACCTAATGTTTTTTAATGTATTTTAAATTGTTTGTCCATTTATTGCTTGATTTGTAGCATGATGGGTCGTGTGGAGAATAGAAGTATAATTATTATCCTCTATTCAAATTTCTTCTTCTTTTTTTATTTTTGATGTTATCTTATTAAATCTTGACATGCATTCTAAGATTATATATAAAAAAAAATTCAGGGTAAAAGAAATAAGAAATGACATGCATGTGCCCTTTTTTTTAACACTTGATGAAAAAAATAACAAATGCTTGAAAATAACAAAAACACGTTAATTTTTTAGCTACAACATAATATTTTCATTATTTTTTATTAAAGTTTAATTTTTTTTCATTTTAATTGTGCACCACTTTTTAACAATAATTTTTCCCAAACACATTCCAAAAACCACAACTACAGCAAAAACAAACAGCATTACCAAATTAAGCCTTAATGGATGCAACTCCTCTAAAATGCAATTCAAAATGTCTACTTCCTAAAACACAAGAAGGAAAAAAACTAGAGACAATAGAATACCTTTGTGCAACTAGGAATAGCAGCCGAGGAACAGTTCCTGCATTGTTTATCAGAATTAACACCTGATGTACTCTTTGATGGCTTTGAAACACTCGACCGAGATGTTAGGGGAACATAATTGTGATTTTCAAGCACAACAGAAGTGGCAACTTGTGGTGAAGGGAGCTCCGGTGGATTATTTTCTAAATTGACACCGAAAAGCACATAACTGCTACCACCACTGTGCAAGGCAACAAGTGGAACTTCGTTTGCATGCTTCAGTTCAAAACCTCTCCACTTCTGAGACCCAGAATTGTGAGAGACAAATGGAAATGACAAGCTTCTGCTTCCAACAACATTATCATGGACTCCATATGGGCTAGGTGTGGAGCACCAGCTATTAGGATTACCCAGCCTTGCTATGTTTCCACTAGGAAATGATATTGTATTGCTGGGACACGGATAAACAGGACCATGCATCCAAAAATGCTCCTGATTATCTTTTCCGATTGGTGAGAAGTTCCATTCAGGATTTGGAGGGGAAAGGAAATGTGCTATTGTAGGCGGTTTAAATGCACCAAATTTATTAGCACCCGTATCCCTATCTACTTGACCTTGGAAGACCTTTAAGTGGCTTCGATTTGCATACTCAATTGAACCATGCAATAAGCCCGATAGTAAAAAAGAATTTCAGAACATAAATTGCAGAAGCAAACACTTTACTTCCAATTTTCTATTATTAGGAGAAGCCATGGATAAATAGCAACTGACCATCCTTGACAGAGATAAGAAACCTAGGCAGTGATTTGTCTGCTATACATGCCTTCTTTCCTTGATGTACAAGAGAACAACGCTTCTTTCTTATAGGTTCTATAGGCTCAATGTTCCAGGGAGAAACACGTTCTGGATGCACAAATGCATCTGAAGCAGCATCCCATTTTACCTATAAAGGCTCAAGATTATTAAATAGTAAAAAAATTGGAATCTATTTAAGAGGCTAGATAATGTATTTAAATCATAGAAAATGGTTTGTTATCTTGAGAATCCCCCATTTTGAGTTGGGCCACCGAATATGATCAACATCTTCAACACCAACTACAGTGCCCTCACATCTTTTGATCCTTAAGGTACTGATGACAAAAGGAAGGACCATAACTGTGCATTGTTGTCATGTATTTACTGTTTATAGAATGTGAAATCACAGTAATATTAAATAGCTAAGCTGTTCTTCCAAATTCATCACAGATAGCAGATAAAATGCCATTAACAGTTGGCAGATCCAGGAATCCTAAGATTTTCAAATATGTTAAAGAGTGCAAAATGTTTCAAAAGTTTAGGCACCTCTGTTCTTTGCATTCCTCTCCTTCAAATTGCATGATGAATCTTGTCCCGATTGAGCACTCAATTTCAGCTGACTTCATGTATTGATCAAATGGAATGATAAATTCAGTAGGACTTATCCTGAAAAAGAGATAAAAAGTTCTTTTCTCAAATCATAAAAACATAGCAAGCCCATTCCAACTGCTAGAGTCAACGACCCATTTCTAAATACTTCATAAATCATCACGTAACTATTACTCACCAAGGATGGAAGAAGATTGTAAAAATGCTTCCAGTAGAAATGGCATGGGAAGCACTGGAAAGTACTCCAAGTTGCATGCTATGGGCAGATACGACATTCGCTGATAAATTGTTCTCCAGATTCGCCTCTGAAAACAAATATTGTTATTCATCTGACAAATCAAGAGATATCAATAAAACTGGAACCTGTAACATATTACAATTACTCTAAAATTAATATAGATACAAAACAGGACTTATAGCCTCAAAATTTATCATTGTTAGTCACTGAAGGCAGTGCTTAGTGGATACATGAAAACATCAATTATAAAAAGATTATTTAAGTAAATGTCAAATCCTTTGACACACAAACACCAATGAGAGAGAGAGAGAGAGAGAGAGATTACCAAAGGAAGATAAAAGAATCCCCAGCAACAACCCTTTTTGAAGAGATAAATGTGCTCCAACCACCAGTAAGCAAATGCCTCTTTGGTTGGCCTACAATTATTCAGGCAAAAACAAAGGTTAGAAAGAAATATTTTCCACAAAACATTAGAGATTCATATGATAAATTTTTTATTGGTGTTAATTCATTGTGGACTATTACACAGGAAT
>Ga0325411_1003949_pt1 | contig 16661 bp, 9 predicted proteins | sample PopdelMetagenome_13_FD_206181 | JGI IMG/M metagenome (GOLD analysis project Ga0325411, IMG submission 206181) | Populus deltoides microbial communities from Bellville, Georgia, United States - Xylem-PdIQD-R4 | ecosystem: Host-associated > Plants > Phyllosphere > Stem > Wood/Secondary xylem...
ATAGTAAAAATAATTTATTTATCTTGATGTGTCATATTCAAGTCTTGATATACCTACACCCATCATAATCTTGATATAAATGTAATAAAATCCTTATATCAAAATAATTATTTTAACAAAAAAAAAATAAATCTCCTCGAAACTAATGTTGACCTAAACTCAAAATATTATTCATTATAATATAATAATGGTCTTTCCTTCGACAATAAAACCTTTTAACCATCCATTGGTTCAATATAGTTTTTTTTTTATCATGATTTAATTATTATTTTCAAATTATACAAGGATGAATTAATTTTTTTTATTTTTTTTACAATAAAATAATTTAGTTACCCCTTAAAAAAAAAGCTTACATCCATGAGCTTTTTAGACTTTTCAATTTTTTTAGCATAATAAATTGATTCAATTACCCTAAAAAGCAAAATCTACAGAACTATATTCCATTGATTTTTTCATCATTTCATCTTGGTTTTTTGGTTAATATTAAGTTCGCTTAGAGGCATTTTTGTATTTTACTTAATATTAAATAATATTAAAAAACTTTGGTGGCACGTGCAACAAGTGAAGAGCCCTTGTGCCATTCGAGCTATACGTATGTTGATGTCCAATGACCAATAATTGCCTTCCACAATGACATTTGAATTATCTTGGCATTGCCTTCACGATGAGACAATGTGTGTGGATAATGACCGATTGGTTTGACATCAATAACTTTTTCTCTATTTTCTCTTATTTTCTCTCTCATCCTGTATTGTCATGTTGCCCCTTTTAAAATTTTAAAACAATCCTTTAATTTGTTATTCCTTCGTATTTGATTTATATTCTTTTGATTATTATTTGTTATATTTGAAATAATTTATAAAATTGAAATTTCTTTTCAATTTCACCCTTTTGATTTTTTCATCTTTCAAAATTGATCTCCATTCTTTTGATTGCTATTTGTTTTAATTAACATAATTTTTTAGATTGCTATTTTTATAATTTCATCCTCTTTAAGTTTTTGTTTCCTATCAAATTGATCTTTATTTTTTTTATTGCTATTTTTTTTTTACTTTGATAAGTTTTATAAATTGATTTTTTTTTCTAATTTCATCATCTAACATTAAATTGGTTGGAACTAAGTTTTTTGATTGAGCTTGGGTCTTGGATTTCACGAGTTGTGAGTTTGAGAGATTAACTCAGGTTTATAAGGTTCGCCCGAGTTTGCTTGATTTTTTTAAAATGTTTTTTAAGCTCATGTTTTTACAACTTCATCTTTTAGCATTTATTCAATTGGAGATGAGGCTCCGTTATTTTTATTTATTTGCTTTCTATATAATTTTCCAATAATTTTTAAAATGACTTGGTTATTTTGGTTCTTTTTATTTGTCATTTTTTTGTTGAACTTACTTTGATAAATTTTTTAAATTGATATTTTTATTTTTTTAATTTTATCATTCAATATTAGATTGATTGAGAATTAATTCTCCTTTTTAGTTTCATCCTTCAAGGTTGGAGGTTTTTTTTTATATTGGGCTTAATGATTTTCTTCAATTTCCTTTTTATTCGTTTATCTTGGTCCATCACTTAGACAATAAGGTTGGCATGCTAGTCTAAGTTGGCTCAGGTTTTTTTAGAATTGTTTTTTTTTTTAATTTAATATTTGTTATGTTTCGTCCCTCAACATCAGGTTGTTTTTTAATTCAGATTTGTAATCTTTTTCGGTTTGCTTTCTATTAAGTTATCTTATTTGCATGATTTGGGTTATAAGATTTGGTTGGCTTGCCCAATTTGCTGGTTGTTTTTTTTGTTTTTGTTTTTTTTAATCTCATCATTCTACGTTGGATTTGTTTAAAATTGAACTTTGACTATATATTTTTTTTTATTTCTTATCCCGATCTCATGACCTTACTTGTATATTTAGCATGCTCACTGTCGCACGTGTGCGGCGTTGCGGCGAAAACATCCACCCTCAAAATCTGTTATTATCTAAAAATATGGCAAATGTGAGGAGATAAGGAATTCTTGTCTTTTATTAGTGAAAAAATAGAATGGGAGTCGCCGCCTAGTATTTTGGTTACTAGGAACTCTAACCAGTCTCAAAGATCGGGTACGGGGACTGGTTGTGTAAAGGAAAGGTATTAACACCCTAAATACGCCCTACCTAAGGTAAGTTGTATTTTTTTATTGTCTGATAAAATCTAAGATTTTGTCGTGTTTTCTAGTTGTTAGTCCATCTATAGTTTAAGAAAAGTCCTCCTCGGTAAGGAGATCCTTATCTTATCAGGTAATTCTAACGTCAACAAAAGAATTTAATATCTGGAATACATCTTACGTATAAAGTCGCAACCCCAGATATTAAAAGAAAACAAAATAATTTTTTTAAAATTTTTGAAATATTGGCCTAGTTCTCATGACTTTAATAAATTGGTTATCAAAACCAAAATGCATGCTAATACATATTTTTTTGAAATTTCCCTTTGTTGTATGAAAATACAATATGAATTTTTTTATTTTTATTTTTTGAGAAACTTGGCCGTATGCATGAAAACAAAACAATTTTTTTTGTTATGTTTTGACGAAAATCGGTATTTTAATATTGGATTTATATCTTTACAGTATAAAAATACCAACCAATATTGATCAAACTGCAGTAAGATTTTTGAAAAATCATATATTTTTTTAAAATAAATTTTTTAAAGAATTTTTTTCAGGCTGGGCCCAACCCGGGTCACTGGCCCAAGCTAGTGACCCGACTGGGCAGATAAGAGGCACGCTCAACTACTGTTCAAGTTAATTATAATTCACTTGAACAGTAAAACATAACAATTAAAAAAAACAAATGCATGCAGTGACATAAACAATGCAACGTGAAGAAAAATGTGTGAAGCTTACCTGGTATCTAAAACAGATGAAGACGATGGCGATGAAACTGCTGCGTAGGATCAGTGGTGACTGGTTCTGGAGATGATGAAGACGATCAACACTAGGTCTTTTTTCTTTTGGTTTTTCTCTGTTTTTTTTTTAAATGATGAAGCCTCTGTATTCTCATCCTCTCCGTCTTTCCCTTCCCTTTTCTTTCTGTTTTTCTCTCTTGTATTCCCCTCTCAGCGGTTCTTGGCGTGGCTGCTGGGATGAAGAAGATGATGAGCTGACGACAACTTTGGCAGTGCTGGTGCGGTTATGATGGAGAATGGTAGTGGCTGCTGGGATGAAGAAGATGATGAGCTAACGATGCCGTTGGCAGTGTTGGTACAGTTGTGATTGAGAATGGCAGCGTTTCTTCCCCTGTTTTAAAACAAGCTCCTCCTTGTTTTCATATCTTTTCCGTCTTCTTCTTTCTCTGTTCCTTTCTGTATTTTTTTTAATCTTTCTCCCTCCCCCTGTTTCCTCCTGTTCTTTTTCTTTCCCTCTCTATCTTGTCTTTTCTGTTTTCTCCCCCTTCTATTCTGCTCTCTATCTCATTGCTTTTCTCCTCTTTGTGTTTCACCTTCTCTGTTTTCTTTCTCCTCTGTCTCGTTCCCCTCCCCCCTCTATGTTCTCTTTTTCTCACGCTTTTTATAGCCCAACACTGCATGCATTTTTTCTTTTCTGTAACGATCCCATAACTGAAGCAATCTGCTATTTTTGTTTCTGAAATGGCTCCACCGTCTGCTAAAACGGCTTTGAAGAAAGGTGATGAAATAATGCTCTGAAACGGCATTGAAGAAAGGTGAAGAAATAGTGCTCTGAAACGGCGCCGTCTTCCTATCAAAATGGATATTTCTGATTTGGTCCTTGGATGTTTTCACAATTTTGTAATTAAGCCTCCCGGATAAATTGTAATTGAATCCCTTGATTTTAGTGCCTTTTCCGGTTTGTTCCTTGGTTTCGGATTGTTTCAATCAAGCCCCTAATTGGCCATCAAACTTCAATAATTATGCAATTAAACCCCTGATTTGACCAATAAACTTCAATAATTGGACCCCAGAACTTTAATTTCTTCCAATAAAAGCCTAAATTGACTTAAAAATCAATTTTTCTTACAATCAAACCTTTCCATAAATTCTATTAAACCTTAGATAAAATTTGATTAAGTCCATAAACATCTGATTTTAGACTTTTCTTCCTCAACTTGAATTTTCTTTGTCAACAGGGCTCTCATCAGTCAAAAAAATACTGTCAAATTTCAACCTTTTGCATTTTTGAACCTTCTCAACCAATTTTGATCTTTTTCGGAATTCCAACATTCTTTTCTCGCTCCTATTATTTTTGGATTTCTTCCGAATGTTTATATACATATATATATTTTTGTATTTTCTTTTTTTTTTTGGAACCCAAAAATGGGTAACAACACTCACTAAGGTTGTCTCATGTCATTTTGGTTTTCTTTTAATTGTCTGGAATTTTAGCTTTATTGCCTTTTTCATTTCAACAATCCTTCTTTTTTTAAGGTTCCTATGATTTTGTTTTTTTGTTTAAATTGGTCCATTTACTATTGTTATCTATTCTTTTATTATTTGATTAAATTATACCATTTTTTTTCTTAGTCAAGTCTATACCTTGAATCATGTCTCTCTCTTTCCTTTTTTTATTTTACTTTTTTTAAACATCTTTTTTAATTGATAAAAAGATATTTCGGCCCGTGGCCACAGTCCCATAAATCTAATGATTTCTGAAACATGATAAGTATATTCGTATAGTATTTTTTAAAAAATAATATAAAATATCTAAATGAATGGATGCGAACCTCTTGATCATGTGGTCAAGATACCCCCAACAAAGTAGTTAACAACCCAAAAAGCTAAAAATCAGGTTTGATAAAATTTTGATCTAGAGGTAACCCTGTACCTAAGGACTAAAGGTACTAGAAAAAGTCTTGGACCTAAAGATAACCTTGTATCTAAGAACTCTAAGTATACAAATGAAACCACGAAACCAATTAATCTTTGATAAGTCAGTGTACGATTTTTGTACCTGTAAAGAAATATTATTTTGCTACAAACAAACAAAAGAAAAACTCACGTTTATTCTTCAACTTGCTACTGAAAGTTTTAGCTCAAAAAAAATAATATAGTCTCCGCTAACTAACCCTAATGAATCTTTTTTAGGTTGCAAGCTAATGAGATTAAACTAGTAATCAACTAACATAAGTTCAATAATAAAATAAACTCTTAAACAATATCTAACGTTCCAGAATAAACCCAAATTAAAATTAATTATTAATAAATAAATAAATAAATAAAGGTAATACAATCAAAGTCTTCATGTTAAAGTTCTTCCATGTAGCCCGAATCTCTAATTTTCACAAATTCTTTGCAGATTTCAGTCCTCACTTGTAACACATTGTTCTATCTCATCCGAGTGAATTATTGGGCCTACCATATATAGTTGAAAAGATTGATATGTTTAGTTCTAAAAAAAAACTTTAATTGCACCACAATTCCACTTGTAGCTCCATATATGTCTCAAATAGTACATGTCTCAAATAATACATAAAGATCAAGTCTGACATATTCATAAGATTCTTTTAGTAACTTCGATTCTCTAAAGTAATATGTTTCCAAAGTTCATTTGACTTCAAAAATTACCATGATATGGTTCTATATGTCTAGTATCTTCCTATAAAGTTGAAACTCGATTCGATGTACGGTTTGAGAGATATGTTTGATATTGCAAAACTGGTTAACATACATTTTAAGGCCAAACTAGAATATAACTTGGTTCGTATCATCATCCCCTTCTTAAAAAAGATTCAACCTTGAATATGTATCATGGAAAACTTCTTATAATATTAAAAAATCAGTATCAAACCAAAGAATAGCATCAACATCAAAACCAAGAAGAATTTTGTTAGCAAAGAAGGTCCTTATGATATACAAGCTTTCCTTTCAGCAATCTTCCCTTTCTTCAATTTAAGTTGCTCCTCATATATTTGCTTAGGTGTTAAAGTTATAAGAGTTATAGGTCTTCCATTCATCTTAAAGGAATAACTATTTGTCACTCCATCATGCATAACTCTCCTATTATATTATCATGGTATACCAAGTAACAAATGACTAGCTTGCGTTGGCACAACATCACATAACACCTCATCGCAATATTTACCAATAGAAAAGGCAACCAAAACATGCTTATTCACTTTCACTTCACACCACTGTCATTCAAGCACTGTAATTTATAAGGTATGTGATGTTTGGTAGTGTGCAAGCTCAACATTTTTACCAATTCAGTATTAGCTACATTAGTGTAACTACCATCATTTATAATTATGCTAAATACCTTATTCTGTACATGACATCTCATGTGAAATATGTTTTCCCTCTAACCTTCTGAATCATCAACTTTGACATGCACATCTAGTGCTCTCCTCATCACAAGTGTCTCGCCCTCAACCAGAAACTCAACACAAACATCATCAACATCCTCTAATGGTGACATCTTCTTCTCTTCATCCTTTATATCAGTCTCAACCTCATTATTATATTTCATAAACATGACCTTTTTATTTGGACACTAAGAAGCAACATGGCCAAAACCCAAACAATAAAAACATTTAATGTCACGATTATAAAAGGTAAGAGTAACATTGTTACCTTTAACAACAACTAAAATGTCTTTCTTCTTTCTATGGTATTTAGCCTTACCCTTCTCATTTAGTTGTGATAGACCACACCCGATATTAGCCTTCCAATTGGGTCTCCAACATGTCGAATGGCCTAATAGTTGGCTTTATCGAATGGTACCCTTCTGTTTAAGTTGTTTCTCTACCTTTACGACCATATACATCATCTTCTTTAACTTTATATAATGATACAATTTCACAATATGAACTCTATCACAATTAAGGTCATTCATGAATCTAGCCATAGTAGCCTCCCTATCGTTCTCAATATTAGCTTAAATCATAGTAAGTTTTATCTTCTTGAAGTACTTATCAACACTCTTTATACCTTGACTCAAACTCTGCAACCTTTGATACAAGTCTCTATAATAATGGCTAGGCACAAATCTGCTCTTCATAAAGAATTTTATCTCATCCCAAGTATCAACCCACCTCTCATAATTCCTCTTGTAGTTTGTCATTAACTGACCCCACTACATAATGGTATATTCAATTAAAGCAATCACAACAAGTTTAACTTTTTTAGGTTTCAGATAATTGTGACACTAAGAAATCTACTCTATCTTCTTATTTCATTCTAAATGAACTTCTAGATCATTCTCCCCATGAAAAGCTAGTATTTTCAGCTTAATTGTACCTAATCTCCACCAAACTCAACATTACAATCCTGATACCTATAACTACCTCTTTAGCTAAAATTATCACCATATCTTTCTCCTCCAAACTGATGATTTGTTGTTGTTCAAAACGCTCCCCATGTCCCATGAAAACATCTTCAAAATCAATATCACTCATGCCCACATTATCAGCCACAAATTCATCCACATCAGTGTTAACTCGCCTAACAACCATCCTAACATTAAGTTCTTTTTGCTTAGGCTTATTTTGAACCCCACCATGATTATTAGCATATTGCCTCTCCAACCTATCCAATCTATCTCCAAATTCATTGGTCATCTGATCCATACGCTGATTCATAATGCGTAACTGAGTTATAATTCCATTGTCTCATCTATGTGTTGCCATATTATTGCTTGACTACAATATCTTTGAATATGAAAATTGTTTAGTTGAGAACAAATATATATTCCTCACGCACTCTCTCACGTGTTTACATTCCTTTCGTGTTTCACTCAAATATGCTCGTTGTGTCTTTTTCCTCTCATCTCACCTTTCTTCAGCCCTTGCAAACATGATTTCAACACTAAATATAATAGACTTAGCAACGTTTTCAAATATGTGTGTATGACTTAGGAAGCAAGAAAAATATGAAAACAAGCAAAGATGAAACTACAATTATAATTTTAAGAGTAACAAGCGAATTTGTATGAAAAAATGATGTTTTTGAAGATGGGAAAGAAAACAGATACAAAGGTTATAAAAAAAATTTAAATGACACCTAAATATATCAATTATGATGTCATTATACAGTCAAAATTGAAAAATAACATAAGCGAAACAAGTTTGAATTGTTGATGCGAATTAGACTTGTTATGACAAATTCTAATCCTAAATTTAGTTTTTATAGCAAAATAACTCCAAATGACCTTAAATTTTATATGGGATGCTATTAATACCTTAAAACCTAGTATATAAATTTTGAGAATTTTCTAAATTTGTATGACTTAAATTCCCTTCTAATATGAATATGACCTATTACGATAAATTTTAATCCTGACCTTGGTTACTATAGAAAATGATCTCTGAATGAGCTCAAGTTTGATATGGGATGCTATTAGGACTTCTAGAACTAGTATATAAAATTCTAGAACTTTATGAATTGGTTTGATCCAAATTATCCAATGTTTGTGTACTGTGACAGATTCAACAAAAGTGACTTTTGAAGGTTATTTTTTGTTTTTTACTCTTTATGATAATGATATATACTAAGACAGAAACAAACTAAAATAACGCCTCTTTTTTTTTTAAGAACCCTAGTCACAAACTACTAAGCTCTAGACACGAAATTATCAAAAATCGAATCAAAGACAACTACAGCTAAAGAAGCTAAAACTAACAATAAGAAAATAAAGGATATAACCTGATTTTAGAGCCTAGCTCTGATACTAACTGATGCAGACCTCTTGATCATATGGTCAAGCAACTCTTAATAAAGTAGATAACAACTCGGAAAGCTAAAAATCAGATTTGATAGAACCCTGACCTAGAGGTAAGCATATACTTAAGAACCATAAGTGTTGAAAAAAGTTTTGGACCCAGAGATAACCTTGTATATAATAACTCTAAGTATATGAATTATACCACGAAACCAATTAATCTTTAATAAGTTAATGTATGATTTTTGTCCTTGCAAAGAAAGATTATTTTGCTAAAAACAAATAAAATAAAAACTCACGTATATTATTCAACTTACTGTTGAAATTTACAGCTAAAAAAACATAATATTACCTAAAGGTAAGCATGTACCTAAAAACAATAAGTATTGAAAAAAGTATTAGACCTAGAGACAACCTTGTATATAATAACTCTAAGTATGTGAATGATACCGCGAAACCAGTTAATCTTCGATAAGTCAATGCATGATTTTTGTCCATGCAAAGAAAGATTATTTTTCCAAAAAAAACTGACGTTTATTCTTTAACTTGTTGCTGAAATTTGTAGCTAAAAAAAAACATAATATAACGTCCTTTAACTAACCTTAATGAATTCCTTTTGAGTTGCAAGGAAATGAATCTAAACTAACAATCAACTAACATAAATCCAATAATGAAATAAACCCTTAAACAATATCTAATGAGTTTGAATAAACTCAAATTAAAAATAATTATTCAACATTAAATAAATAAATTAAATTAAATAATAAAAATAAAGTTTTCATGCTAAAATTTCTCCACATAGCCTAAATCTCCAATTTTCACTTATTATTGACAGATTTTAGTGATGATTTCAAATACGTTATTCTTTCTTTTCTTGATGAATTAATAGGTCAACCATATATTTTTAGAAAGTGTGAGATGTCTAGTTTCTAACCCAATTTGAATTGCAGTAAAATTTCAACTGTAACTCTAGATATATTTCAAACAGTACATAAAGGTATAATTTAACAGATTTAACAAGATTTGTTTAATAATTTTAACTATTTGAAATAATATGTTTCTAAACTCCATTTGACATGAAAATTCATCAAAATATAATTTTATGTGTATAATGTGTTTCTATAAAATTTCAGTTTAATTTATTATATTATTTAAAATATATGTTTGATATAAAAAAAAAAACTAATAAGTAAATATTTTAAAATTAAATTCGGGCATGACTAGTTATGGATAATTAGCTGTTGAGGACACACCATCATAGTAATTAACCCTTTTACAAGTTCTTTTCGCCTAAATATGTTCTCATTTTTGTACTTTATCTGGTTTATCAAAATATGTTATAAAACTCCAATAAACCATCCATTTATCACTTCATCATTCCTTACAGGCAACGGAGCCGTCAGCAAGGGCATTTCAGTCAATTCCTACTCAGCCTTCCATCTCTTCCCTCCCCAGACCCGCCCTCCTCCTCCTCCTCCTCTACTGTTGTCAACCTCTCTCATATATGGAAAACGAAATTTCCAATTCTACCGCTAACACCCTCCCCAGCGATCGTATCAAGCTCAACGTTGGAGGCAAGCTTTTTGAAACCACAATATCCACGCTCCAATCGGGTGGTCCGGATTCACTCTTATCCACTCTCTCGACCCGACCTGGCCATGACCCGATTTTCATTGACCGAGACCCGGAGATTTTCTCCGTCCTCCTTTCTCTACTCCGCTCCAACCGTCTCCCCTCCACTGCACGCCGTTTCTCTAAGCAAGAACTCGCCGACGAGGCTCTCTACTACGGCATTGATTCGCACATCCGCGACGCCATCTCTCCTCCTCCTCTCTCTGGAATTGATGCTTCAATCGTCTCCACCATCTGCCCCGCCTCTGACGGCCTCGTATCCTCATTCACCGCGGCCACAGACGACGGCTCTGTCTGCACTGCTCACGGCGGCCAAATCTCCTTCTACGATCACAACCTAACCCACCTCTCCACAGTCCGTACGCACCTTGAAGATATTACCTCTATCCGCCACGTATGGCCCGATGTCGCCGCCGTCGGTTCAGAATCCGCCGCGGGGATCCATTTCTACAATTTCTCCACCGCACGTTACATCGAGTCAATTCACTGGACTGACTCGACCGATCCGAGAATCTACAAAGCGCGAGTCAGCTCAATCGCTGACTCATCAAGTCAAATCTTTGCCTCCTTTGACTGTCCACACAGAGAGAACTGCATACTATCAATAGACAAATCAACGCTTCAGATCTCATCAGAGATCACGAGACAATCGGGGGGCGCTTCCAAGAACACCGTCCCCGGGAAGCTGACGTGGCTTCCGGAGACCGGCGCATTAATCGGATCGGCGGTTACATGTGGGGCGTTTGGTTATTCAGGATATATTAGAATGTGGGACCCACGGAATGGGGAGGTGATTTGGGAGACGAGTGAGCCAGGTTCGGGACGAAGCAGCAGGTTCGGAGATTCGTTTGCGGACGTGGACGTTGACGTGGGTGGGTTGACGTTGTTTAAAGTCTGCTCGAAGTCTGGTGATTTAGCGGTGGCAGATTTGCGCAAGTTAGGGGATGATCCGTGGGTCTATATTAACGAGAAGAACCCTAGCATGAGATTTATTGGTGGTGCCAGTAATAGTGTGCTACATTGTTACAAGAGCCAGGTTTTTGTAGGAAGAGATGGGAGTTTAGAGGTTTGGTCAAAAGAGAATAACGGAGTTGGAGAGGGGTTGTATAGGAGAAATTTTGTGGATAAAGTAGAGGATTCAAACAGAGGGGTGATAAGGAAAATTGAAGGTGGCGGAGATAGGTTGTTTGTTAGTAGGGAAAATGTTGAGGGTATTGAAGTGTGGGAAAGTTCTTATTTTTCTGGTGCAATTTTGGTTTAGTATGTGCTAGTTTAGTATTATTGAAGTTAAAATGGCACTGGGTTTTCTCAGATACTAAAGAATCCGATGATCTGCAGCTGCTGTAATTGGTGGCTTTCAGGATATCTCACTGGTATGTGTTGGCCTTTGTGTTCATTTTTTGCCCTTGAATTTTACAATGATACGTATTTCTTAGGACTGGCAGCAATAGAATGGAGAAAGAATTGTCTTTTGCAATAATATCTGATTACGGCCCATGGAATATGTATTTGGTCTGTTCATGCTCATAGGAAAATAGTGTAATGGAAACCTTTTTGTTGGCGACTTGAAATGGGCAATTGCTGACATTTTCTTGTTGCTCTATTTAACTCATCTTTTCATGTACTAGCAATTTGAACTTTTGATCTCAGATTATGGGACTGTATATATAATGATTATAGAATTTAAAGACACCATTTTTGTTCCCAAGAACTCAAATTTCCCCTCTCTCGGCTCCCATGCTCTCGACCCAGTAGAAGATGTTAGTGGTAAGAAAGATCTTTTCTTGAAAGACAATTGAGAATGTATTCAATGAAAAGTTAAACAAATCTCGATTTGTAGTTGCTAATATGTGATTATCGTTTGGTTGGTTGTCTGTTGAGTATGATAATTTGGTTAAGAACTGATCCTATTCACCCCGAGATTTCTCTGACTATGTAACTATCTCGAACAAAAAATTTGCATCCGATCTTTCTGAAGTTCTCCGCGAGAAACTCTGGCATGAGACAAGATACAAAACATGCAAGGAGTTGTTGAAGATGCCTGACCTTTGTGAGCAACATGAGAAGGACAGCTTGTTTTTGAGATCATGGTGTTTGACGACTTGAAACCTCGGCATTTTTCTCCAGATCGTGTCATGGAGAGAATCAGACTTTGACTGTGAACTTGATGCATATATGCACAAACGCGATGATATATAATAGTTGAGAAAATGTAGGCGTGAAATTGAATACAACAGTGATGATAAGGTTCGAGTTGTAGGCGTTCCCTGCGACATTTTTTTAATAAATAATGCAATTTGTGAGTTTTCTTTCAATACCTCTGAGAGATGATATTTTAGGCAAATTCAGGGGGGAAAGAGCATCCTTCTTGGCCGTGAAACCAAGCCCTTCATTAGTTATTGCTAGTTTGCTGGTCTCGATTTGCTGTGGATTTGATATAAAAAAAAAATGTGTAACCAACGTCAATGTAAGAAAAATTCTATTGTAAATTCAAAATTTGAAGCATGATCGATGTTTCTATGTGCAAATAAATTTTGAAAAGAGATTAATATTAACAAAAGACTAGATCAAGACAACTGGCCATGTTCTACAGTGAGCTTTTAAAGTTTAGTTTATTTATTTATATAGCGACATTTTTTTATCTATAAAAAGAGTAATAATTTAGATTTTATTGAAAAAAAAAATTGCTAGCATGCCTTTTATTTTTTTATTAATATTTGTTACCTCTAATTCTTTTTATTCTTCGGTGTTATTCATTTAATAAATAAATAAAAAACAATAAGAACAAACATTAAAAACAATTGTGCTATATAAAACCTCTTTATCTATTAACGTGATCAATTGTTTTTGGTAATTTTGTATTAGAAATTTTATTTTGTTGGCAACATCTTGACATAATCATAAAAGCAAATCTTGATTTAAAAAAAAAAATTTCGTACACAAATATATTAAAAAAACATAAGAATATTGCTAGTGCGTTGTTATAAGAAACTCTTTGCCAACATTATTAATCTCAGAGGTTAGCACAGAGATCTCTTGACCCAGCTCCGTGAACACAATGGAGATAGTTGAAAAATCAGAGTTCAAGTTTTTGGATGTTAAAAACCTATTTTCCAACTCCTTTCACCTGAAAAAACCCCAATAATTTTGATAAGCTCATTTTCAAATCTAAAACACCCAAAAATCACTTAAAATAGTAAAAACAACCAAATTTAAAAACTCTATAAAAGCTCAATTTACTTTTCAAGCATGTTTACCGAGAAACATTGTCACTGAACTCCTCTAAAAAAATGAATTTATTGACTCCAAGAATGATTTTTTTATTGTTGGAGTGTGGTCAATTTTTTTTTTTATTTGTCCTATGTTGTTTTCCCATGGATTGATATGTAAAGAAAATTAAGTTTTGGACTAAGATGCATAATTGTCGAAACTAATTATTTGATTTGTGTTTCGGCACAAGTCGAGTAATTTTTTTTCAGTAAAAAAATAAATATACAAACTTTTCTAACATATTTTTTTATATAAAAAAAATTTCAACCATAAATCAAAATACATATACACACATTTAATTAAATAAATCGATATTTGATCAAACATAATTAAGATTAAAATATTTGATCTTATAACTTGAGCTATGTACTTGCGTTTAATAATTTTGTTTCTTAGAACAAAATTTTTATTTAATCAAACAATTATCTTTGCCAATAAAGATAAAACAAATCATTAAAAAAAATAAGTTGAATAAAACTAAAAAAACTTAACTATCAAACAACTTAATGTTGAATGATGAAACTAAAAACAAAAAACAAAAGCAATGAAAAAAAGATATGGGTCAACCCGCTAACCTCGCGACCATGAAAACAAGATTAGGATAGCTCTATATAAAGGAAAATAAAAACAAAAGCATGAAAATCAATTCTAAAAAATCAACTGTTGAAGAATGAAGTTGAAAAAAAAACCTAGAAAAAAAATCAAAGTTAACTCATGTTAACATTCAAAACTTGTGACCGTGGTCATGAGGTCGAGATTGATTGTATATAAGGCATACCTAAAAAAACAATGAAGAAAAATTCTTAATAAAAATATATTGAATGATGAAATTGAAAAAAAATTAATTTAGAAAAATAAAAGAAAAAATAGATATGAGTTAACCCGCTAACTCTACGATTATGAGCATAAGATTGAGATAACCCCACAAAAAAGAAATTGAAAAAAAAAAGCATGAAGACCAATTCTAAAAAATCAAATGTTGAAGGATGAAACTGAAAAATAAATCAATTTTACAAAGGAATCTATAAAAACCAATGATGATGGGGAAAATTGAAAAACAAAATCAATAATAAAAAAAAGATAAAAAATAAGGACCAAATTAAATATAAAAAATAAATGATACGACACTTTCATACTTTGACAAAAAAAGAGAAAGATAAAAGAGAAAGAAGAAAAAAAAAGTCTACCAGCGCCAAACATTGTGCCACGTTACATACGCATCATATCACTAGGAAGATGGTGTCAACATGCTTTCAACACCACTGAAAATCATGTGCATTATTTTTTGCTTGAAAGATTATTTTAGTCATTGCACGGTTCTCAAATAATGTAAAAAAATCAATTTGACCCCATTGAATTTAATAATGACCAATGTATCCTTATAAAAAAATATTTTACCCCAAAATAACTAGTTAATTTGATGGTTTTTAAAAGGATAAAATGAGATTTTCAATGTAAATTACTATAGTGAAAACCCATACATTTCAGAGTTTCTTTATAATAAAGGGATAAAAAGAAATTGCAAGGAATCCAAGGCAATTTGTTTTTAATAAAAGGTGCTGACAACACAGTATCAGGGTTGCATGTTTGTTCAATTGCCTAATTTGATCCCTAGTCTCTCTCTCACGTTGGAAGGACTTGGTTTGAACGCTACCTGTCACCTCTTTGGCATGAAAACTTGCATTACGACAATTTTTTGGAAGGTAATTTTTGTCCACTAAGTTTGCTTTGACATTAACTTTCATGGTTCAAGTCTTTTGTGAGAGTAATTTCTTGGAAAAGTACCATTCGGAGCTATACAAATGGATAGCATCTTAAATATGAACTTGGTCGTGATGCTAAGAGAATCTTATTAAAAATAAATTGAATAAAATTATTGATCTTAATTATTAAATAATTTAATATTAAAAGATGAAACTGAAAAAAATTAATTTTAGAAAAGTAACAAAAAAATTCAAGTCAACTGGTTTAATTTACTAACCCAACGATCATGGACATGAAATTGGAATGAACTCATAAAAATAAAAGTGAAAAAAGAAAGTATAAAGGATAATTTCTAATAAATCAAATATTGAATGATGAAAATAAAAAAAATAAAAAGGACCTAAAAAAAAACTAAAATCAACCCGTGTTAACTTTCAAAACTCATGACTTAGAACATGAGTCTAAAAAATTAATGAAGCAAGATCCTCAATCAATAAAATATTGAATAATGAAATTAAGAACAAAATCCAATTAGAAAAAGGCTAAAAAAATAATCAAAAGAATGTGGAATAAATTTGATTTATAAACTATGTGAAATCAAATGACGATGGATAAAATTGAAGAAAAAAATAAAAAACCAAATAAAAAACAAAAAAAATATAAATAAAAAAGTAAGGATCAAATTGAATACAAAAAATAAATTACCAACATCTTTGTATTTTGACAAGGATATAAGAGATAAAAGTAAGAGGAGAATAAAAAAGTTCAACGGAGCCCAATCGCCATGACCACTATGAAAACCGCATCGGCATGCTTCTAACGCTGCTATGAAAGGTGGTGTATAACCACTAAACAATGCTGCACGTGGTGATCAAAAGGCGTGGGAGTCATCCATGCTTCTTTTAATAATATTTATTTTAAATAAATTATCAATTCACGTGAAAGTGAGCTTGATTATAACAAAAATAATATCAAATTGAAAAGACAAAAACACTTGAAAAGAGAAAAAAAAAAAAACTAAAAAGCCTCTAAAAATTAGTTTAGTTTTTTCTTTTTGGCTTTGAAGAGCATTTAAATCATTTTAATATATTAAAAAAATAACTTTATTTAAATCAATATAATAATAATCAAGGAGTTACGAGAAAAAAAAACCGTGTTACCACCATAAGAAAGGTAATTGGTTTTTTGTTGAGAAGTGCAAAAACTTTTTTGCACAGTACTCATCTCATGGAAGGAAGGAGAGGCTTGCCATTTTCACGTAAACAAAACAGGCAAGACATACATATATAGACTCCATAACAGCCTCTGGCAATATTTATAGGTGGTTTTTGGCAGAGGTTCTTCCCATCACAGTCCTGAGAAACAGCCTCTGGCAATATTTATAGGTGCAAAAGATTAATCCGTCCACTTATAAG
>Ga0325411_1003951_pt1 | contig 16659 bp, 4 predicted proteins | sample PopdelMetagenome_13_FD_206181 | JGI IMG/M metagenome (GOLD analysis project Ga0325411, IMG submission 206181) | Populus deltoides microbial communities from Bellville, Georgia, United States - Xylem-PdIQD-R4 | ecosystem: Host-associated > Plants > Phyllosphere > Stem > Wood/Secondary xylem...
CATGCATGCTTGCATGAGTACATGACATGCAATCAAATTCCGACACAGTTGACTGCATGCTTCGACCATTTCTATTTTCTAGTTACGTGCAAAAACTCTAAAATCCAAAACAACTTTGGATCGTCTTCTTTAAAAAAACTTTTCAGAGAATAATTATATCACCGTAAATTAAAAACAGTAAAGAAAATGTGATATTTGAATTTAAAACCAGGCAAGTTATGTACAGAGATACAGCTTTTTATTACCCCGTACGTACGCTACGATGCCATTATTGGTCGGATATTCGTCAATAATTGAGATCATAAAAACCTTTATCCCAAGATCATCTCAAAAGAGATTAAATTATAAAAATTCACGACAGCTGTTTAAAACAAAAGATCGTGACATTTATGTCTATGATAGGACTGATATTGGAGTTTCCATGGCTCTATATTTTTATCGAATTAATAAAAACTGCACCGTCGACAATTATATTGTTGTTTTTTTCAATCTATGATTCGAAGAAATCGGAATTCTCAATCTTTGAAGATTGTTATTCGGAGATGTGTTTAAAATAGTTTCATTTTCTGTTTTTTATAATTTGATTATTTTTAAGCTATGTTCTACAATAAGATTAAATGCATGTCATGGCATTTGGTAAATCAAACTTGATCATTAAATCAAAAATTTTAAATCATTTAAACCATCAAAGCAGGAAAAGTCTTATCTTTGTTTGTATTGATATTCCTATTTATTTTTGTATTTTAAAAAAATTATTTTTATTTTATTTTTTTTATTTTAAATTAATATTTTTTGATGTTTTCTGATTATTTTGATGCATTAATATCAAAAATAATTTTTAAAAATAATAAATATTTATTTTGATGTATTTCCGAGAAAAAACACTTTAAAAAATAACAGTTATAACACTTTCAAATATCCCGGTTGCAGCTGTAGCTATGACTATAAAATTAAATTTTCGGTATATATATAGTGGGTTTTAGTTGCAAGCTTTGTAAGTATTAACAAACATATGATTTGTAAAACTTCTATCGCGTCGTATTTAGTGTGGGAAAAAAGAAACTCTTGAGCTGGAGAGAGGATCGCGACTAGGATGAGCTGGGTGGAGGTTGTTTTCAGTCGAAACAATAGTTTAATTTATTATTAAATTGATAAGTTTCTTTGACAAGACAAAATGATATTGTCAATGATTTCGTGTAAACATTTCATACAAACATCATAACCCCATGTTAATAGTGGCGAAGAGATTGATCGATCAAGCACAAAATGTTTAAAGATTTAGGAGGGTTGATTAGTGGGGCACCAAGACTTTATATATATATATATATATATATATATATATATATATTGCCATGAATTGTAGATATCTCTCGTGCTTTGATTTCTCAAGTACATTTACACCGATTTTCATTAAAAAACAAACCGCCCTCCGAAATTCTATTTCCCTTAAAATTTATCGATGTGTTTTTCTTAATGAAAGTTTAAATTAAATCAGCCCGTAATTTCTTAATTAGATCATCTTAATTATTTGAGACACAAATAAAAAAATAATAATTAGTTTTTAGAATTTGTTTTTATTTAAACAAAAATATCTATGAATGTGATCCTGCTACCGAGAAAAAATACATCGATATATTTATAATATTAATTAGTATCAGTTAGGATTTATAGTAATCGATATACGATGAGATATATAGCAGCAGGAGAGGTCTCCAATTTGTGCTAACTTCAACTCTAATTTTATTTTTTAATACAGAACGAAAGCCACATTGGCTCGTCATTTACAGAGTGAACATGTTGCTCGTGATACTCCTGATGCAGGTGCTTCCAGCAATGCGCCCTAATCTGGTAATATATATAGCTCTACGTATTATTTGAGAGTGTCACGATGCCGTATTGATCTGGGAAAAAATGGGTGGCATTGAATGTCAACTGGGTGAGCATATCCTTCCCGTGACCATTAGATTTTTACTTCAATGTTGCAAATCCAAAACATCTACTACTGTTACTGCTTTTATTGCCCTTGTAAGTTGTAGCTGTGGGCGTGATCGTGTGGAAATTAAATTACAGACAGAGCTATTCTTGACGATTAAGATAAGGAAGATCAAAGATAAGGAAGATCAATCCAGATGCTTGTAAGGTGTAGCCTTACTGGTCAACAAACACCGTTAAATTTGAAGGATCATTGTGGATGACGATAGTGACAGCTAGGGATATTATTAGCCTTTGGCGCGCAAATATTTCAAAAGGTAGGTTATCAGGGAGGATTCTGGTCCACCAGAAGTAGTGATAGACCTTAACCAGTTTTCTACCGATAACAGTCAATGGACCCTCTCCAATTAAGGGCTGCCAAATGATATTTCCAAAAAAAAAAATGATTTTTTTAATTAAAATAATTTTTTTATATTTTTCTTATTGTTTTGATACTTGTTGATGTTACAAATATATTTTAAAAAATAAAAAAATAATATTTATATATATTTTTGAATGAAAATCACTTTAAATTATATTTCTAAATAACTATTAAGAATTCTATTAAAACTTTTTTATTATAATCCAAAATACATGGATGGTTAATAATTCACTATAATCATATTAACATTATTATTTTTTTCGGTACCAAATGATTTTGCTTCGAATCATATTTTTTTTTAAAAAAAAACATAAACTCTTATTATAACTCCAGCATAATAGATTCGAGATTGACATGAAAAAAAAAAAATTAACATCAATTCAATCATACATGTTACTTCTTGTTTTCAAATCAAACCAAGAACGAACCCTGATCACTCAATGGTTTGTGCATCTATCACTGCTAGGAGCTAGAAAACATTTATAGAATTTTAAAGGATAACTAAACGGGACAAGGTCTTGAGTTTATTTTTTAATGGTCATAAATTCAAGTATTTTTAGAATTATTAAAAACTTACATGGTTATTAATTTCAGAACATGTAAAATCAATAAAGATATGTACAAACAACAAACTTGCCTCAACACTCATATTTGAAAGCTAATGAAGACGTTAGTTATAGTGTTTGTTGGCCCTTCACATCAAAGTTTTAAAACCCTGTGTCTCGATCACCTACTCATATTTACGCCCCTTACATGTTGGATAAGTTAAGCTGCGCATTGAAAAGCCAGTAAACTACCTGAGCCTCTATGATCTTAAGTTCATCTAACAGAAAACCGTTCACTTTCCCAGAGTTGGGTGTGCAGTGGTAACAATGGGGGAGGGTCCTTAAAGAGGGAGGGTGCATGTGGTCCCTCGAGGATGAAGATCGGTGTTTCACGTGAGACCCCATCCTCGTATGAAAGCCCAGACCTAACAGGCTCAAGCAAATTAAAGCAAGCAGCTCATGAGATAATGATAAATATGAATAGGAGTGCATTAATTATTTGTTCTTTCCCAACTCCCCACATTCTCTGGAATATGAACTCCATGCCAAAAATCATAGTGTCGACTAACATGCGTACTTTATAGCATGTTCTATTGTTCTTGCGGGAAAGAACAGCTCTGTTTTCACGTAGTTATCAGACTCTGCATTGACAGTATTGCTAACATTGAGATTAACGCCTAAGTAACACACATAGCAGGAAAGAAAATCGGTGGAAGATAGTGGCTAGTACTACGCTACACATGTTTTTTTATATATGTATACACTAAACATATATTTTAATCTCCAGTTAAGCAATTTTATAGTAATTGTGTATAAACAAAGAAAATGATCTGTGGTTTTTAAGACCTTTCGTGAATGTCAGACTGTGAATTAAACAAAAGTTTAGTTGACCAACTACTCAAGACTTTAATTGTTTAATTTGGGATGCTCTTGCGGTTGCAAGCGACCATAAGAAAAGTCACGGGTACAGTAATCATGAGAGGCAGTGTCTTACTAGTGACTACAGCTTACTAAAATATATATAGACGATCAGCACCTCAAAACATTTGTATCGTCTTGTAAAGCGGGCTTTGGTAGAAACTTTTTCTGGGTTTTGAGTTTTTTCTGGCGACTGGCTTTATTAATTAATGTTTTAGCTGTGTGGTTTAGTCAGGATTTTGGATCTTTCCTTGATATCTTGCTGAAGGAACTTTCCTGATCTCCAAACAGACAAGGCTACCAGACGAGGATGAAAAAACAGAGTGCTAACTTTTAGTTCGTCTAGGCTGGTGAGCTTCCACGAACTACGAAGGAGTAAAAATACAAATCCATTTGGATGGGCTTTTTGCGAAGGAGAGAAATAATGTGTGATGAACAATGCACTCACGCCAAAATTACGATTGCAAGTGCCCGTTACATTCACACTGTATTTGTTAACGTGGAGTTGGATCATCGGAATCCATCCGCCACCGTCAGGTAGCCATTAATTTAAGTTTTGAAGGGGGCATGATTTCTTTAAAATATAATTAACTGAAACAGGGAAACCTTCATTTCAATGGACTTGGAATGTTCTTGGAATCCTTTAAATGTCCATTGCCTTCACCTTCTAGGAGTCCTATAATATTGGGCCTGTCTAAAAGAAGTCCATAACTAGCATGTGAGTTTATATATATGTCTTATGAGTCCAGTCATGGTAATTGAAAAACCCAGTAGGCCCAGTATACGAATAAACTCATGGGAAATTCGTGTCCTGTTGCCTGCCCTGTTAATAATTGGGAGCCCGAGTTCACTTTATACTTGAATAATATGAATGCTGAAGAAAACTCATGGGAAACACTACACAGGCCCATAAACCTCTGTTCATCTTGCAGTCCTCCTACCCGGATAATGATTTCATCGGAGTTTTTAAACATGATCTAGTGGTTAATCTTACCCAAGATTTTAGTCACGGGTTTTACCCGAGTTATTAGGTTTTGATTAAGTTATTTGGATTAATTTATTTTTAAAAAAAATCAAAACGATATTATTTTAATTAAATAAATAAATAATTAATAAGTTACAGTTAGATTTTGATAAAGTTACCGGATCATCTAAATTTTTAATTTTTTTTAATTTTTTTCAAACCTGACTTAATTCCAGTTTTAGAAAAACCAAATTCTGAATTAATTTATAAATCCTATCAAGTTTTAAAACTATAAATTTAATTATCGTGTAATCATTTATTTGGGCTGGACTTTATTTGTTGTGAAGGAGTTGATTTCAAATTAAAAAAAAAAAAAACCTTCTTTCCACAAAATAAAATGTCCCTCTTTTTACATTGACTCCTGAGTTTATTTTTTGCAATAGTAGTAATAATAATAAAATAAAAAATAAAAAAATAGCTATTCACCTGTCATAGTAGTGATCATCCCTTTCTTTAATTTTTTTTTTCTTCTCGAGATTGTGTTTAATATGTAGGTGAAAGAGTTAAATGTTTCACCATTTGTTCTGGTGTATTAAGAAAGTCGATTTTTTAATATATGTTCTCCAAATTATTATAAATTTTATTTAATTTAGGTCGTGTAGCTTTACATTAACTGATTTACATAAATAGCACTCTTATTGTATTAATTGTATTATTTAATTTATGTACACGACAGGTGTTTAAGGTAGGTATTTCGAACAAGATATAGCCATGACCATAAACAATATATATTATTAAACAATATATTTAATAATTTAAATTTTAAAATTAAATTAATTTTTTAATATGGTCTCGTAATTTTAATAACCAGGTAATTATAAATTTAAATTATACGTTGAATTAATTGTTTAACATTTACAATATGATGCTGCCACCAAAATAGACTGAATCAATTTTCGCTTTTTGAGAGCTTTCGATGTTGGGGAGTTTTTCAATTTCTTCTATCAAAACACTTAAATGTAAAAAAAAATCATGTCTGGTATTTTATAAATGTTACAAACCAATCACAACGATGATACATTTAATTACAGTAATTTTAATTCTCAATTAAATATAAAAAATACATTCACACTATTTCATTGGTCCACTCCGCAGCAATCGGACTAATTTATTTTTGAATATAAATAAAATGTTAAGAGGATGAAAAGTTTTTTTACCGTAATATTAAATATAGTCAAGTAAGTTAATCTTGAAACCTACCGACTTAACTCTTTACCTCACTTGAGTTTTCAATTGAATCATGTAGGAGTTAGCCCGAATTACATTGATTGATCTCACGAGTCTAAATACAATCTTGATGATTGATAAAAACATGGTTTAACTTTTAAAAAAAATATTAAGATAATTGATCGATCTCGGTTCCCTTGTGACCCGTGTCATAGACTCTATTGAGTTTAATAACAATTTTTATAAATTATTTTTTATTTAACTATATGATAAAAATACATGCTCACAAAATTGAACATCAGCCTAAAAATAGACACTCATTTAAGATAATGATAACCCTATAAAAAGCAAATAAAAATAAATCATATAGTTTATTTCCCAGTCATTTCAATATTAAAGGACAAAATCAAAAAAAAAATTAAAAACGATTAAAGGACCAGAAAAATGAAAAAAAATATTTGGTTAGTTGGTAAACTCGTCAAACTTATGAACCGGATAACCCGGACTAGTACATCAAACCTATAAACCAAGTTATGAACTCCGTTGGGACTATAATTTATTTATTTTTTAAATTATATGATAACAAAAATAGATAATCAGGAAATTAAACACCAACTCAATACCAAGATGTTGAAAAAAAAATTAAAAAAGGAAAAAAAGCTAAACTCGTTAGGGTTGCGAATCAGGTCAACCAGCCAAACCCGTGAATATGTCCATGGACTTTATAAAGTTTAATAATATGATTTTTCTCTAAAACTATATATTTTTTTACTATACGATAAAAAATAAACGATGAAAGAAAGAAGTCAAGTTCAGTTAAAAAAAAATACACCCACCAAACTTGTAAATTAGAACATCCTGGGTTATCCTAGCAAACCTGCAAGCCACGCCAACCCTGTAGAAAGACAAAATAAAAAGAAAAAAAAATTATAAAATTAATTTCTCAATCATCCTAGTATTAAAGATGAAATTAAGAAAAAAAAATTAATTCCATAACAAAAAAACAAAAGGGAAAAATAAGTAAACTAACATGGATTACCAAGTTCAATTAAAAATAAATAAAATAAAAAATACCTTACCAAACCTGCAGACCACGCTAATCATATAGTAAACCAAAATCAATTCAATCATCTCTTTAAAAACATGTATTTGGTGTCAATTTAGACTAAAAGGAGCTCAATTATACAAATAATAAGTTCAAGGATTAAATTGGCAATGTTTTAAAAAATTATCGTTCCAATTTGCAATTATTTGTAAATGAACGAACAATAATTTTAGTTAAAGAAAAAACCCCCATGTATTCTAGCTTTATACTATACTTATTATAATCACATTTAAAAGTATTTCAAACAATTATATTTCAAGAGACATAAGGTTAAGTTATCTAACTAATTATACGACCCGCGATCGTCTGCGGGCTAGACCTTTTTATTTTCTATTAAAAGTGTGTGTGTGTGTATATATAGGTTGTTTTAATGTATTTTTTTAATTTTAAAAATTAAAATTCAAATAAAAAAATATGCATATATATAATTAAATAAATCAAGAATTATACATGCCAATAAAAAAAACATTAATTATACTTGATTATTTTTGGAATATTTCTTATTCATGCTCGTTATTTTTTTGCTGATTTCAATTTGTCGTAATTATCTCGTGCTAGAATTTCTTGTGTATGTCATCGATCGAATCTAGGAACTATTCTCGAAAGAAAATGAACGAAAAAGCAACAATATATATCAAAACTATCAGATAAGATTAAAGTTAAAGCTGATTTAAACAATCTAGCAAAGATTAATTAGCATTGTTAGCAAGAATATATATATATATATATATATATATATATATATATATTGTTGTATATCTTAATTATAATAGATATTTTAGCAAAAATCATAATATATTTTTACTAACACTTGACATTAAATAAATGGCACATGGAATGATCAATGGCTTTGAATTCAACACAGGCAAAGCTCTATCATAAATACTAGTTTAATTGGCATGGTAAATAACTGTGGTTGAGCATGCATGTATGTGTATGTATGATAAAAGTAATTGGTAAATAACTGTAATTAATTAATGACATTTTACTTAAAATATATGCCATTAAAATTTTATTCTGTGGTGGCACCTATTATGAACATGCATGTGATCTTAATTAGCAAATTCCTCCAGGCTCATTCAAAAATCCGATCCATAATTTCATTCTGTAGGCTCAAGCATAACTCCACTGTTATAATATATAGTTTGAATATTAGATAAATAAAAAGAATTCTATCCTACACTAGGGAAGGAAAGAAATTCCAAATCAATAAATTTAGATGTTCAACCACTGTCTCTCTATATATAATAGTACTTAATTTGTTATTATGTAAAATAAACAATTTTTATATTTAAAATTAATTGATTAATCATGCATGATACCTACTGTTAAGTTACTTTTTTTTAATTTAATTAAAAAATTGCATCTTGAATTCTTTATATATATATATATAGGTCTATGCATGCCTTTAAATTAAATTCTATAGACAGTATGCATGCCTTTCAATTTCTACAAACATATTAGTTTGAAAATATATTTTTTTTTTATAAATTAATATCAATTTGATATTGACATAAATTAATTAAAAAACAATATTCTTCTCTTTCTATTTTTCTTTACAAAATTTTTGTTTATGTAGTTTATCAGAAACAAAATTTGTTAAGAAACTTTATAGAAGTTGTTATATACAAATTTCAAGATTTAGTTATTCCATGAATTTGAAGGTGTGTATATTACTTTAACTCTACAACAAATATAATAAAGAAAATTAATATCTTAAAAACAATGATCATTACGCTTCAAAGTTCAAAACCTTATTGCTACACTCACTTCCCTAACATCCACTGCCACAAATCTCGTTGTTTTTATATATATTTTTTTTGCCAATCGAGATTGTCTGAATTTGTTGCCTGATATGCACAATTAAAGGATGCTTGGCTGCATAAACTGAAGACACCTCTCGAAACTTTCAACTGGTTAAATTCTACAAGGACGTGAAGCTTAATCTTTCACTTTATTCGTCTAACTTCAAGAAAAGATGACAAAGATAGAGAAACAATTCAGAGTTCAAATTTGCGTTAAAACTCCCCGGCGTTAGTTCTTGTACATCCATGCATGCGTGATTGTTTTTTCTTGACATGATAATTGGATATTTAACTTCTAAGCTCAACCCAAGCATTCCGTGTCTACAGTTTTGCCCTTCTGGGAATGATAGAACTTCATCAGAATGCCCGGAAGCAGCCACTCGGAATATATTTACAAGCATTCTCATGTTGAGATTCATGCCTCTTGTTAACAAAATATATTTACAAGCATTCTCATGTTTAGAATCATGAATCATGCCTCTTGTTAACAAAATCTTATAAACTATACATCCCTAGTTTGCTGTTGTTTTAGTTGACGGCAATACCATAATATTGGTCTTTACAATGAAATTAGAGGACGGCCGAGTCTGGACATGAATCCAGCTGAATATTAGTAATTGCTGTGTTAATTTAAGATAAATTAATTAAGATATATGCTCATTGTTCGACTTTGACAGTGACAAAAAGATCTCACATGTGGCTGTCCAATTTCAACATTCACGGCTCATAGTAGCTTTACCTGTTTATTTTTGTCTTTTAGGAGTATTTTTTAAAAACAAATTGAATTTTTTTAATTTCAATTTTTTTTAATTATTTTAATATAATGGTATCAAAAATAATTTTTAGAAAGTTAAAAAACTAAATAAAATATTTTAAAAAATAATTAATATGCAGAATCAAAGTAGTACAAAGCCACAATTTAAGTAAAAAGTTTTAATTGACTTCTTACTTACTATTTTACTTTAATAATTTGGTTTTATCAATCTGGAAACACTTACATTAATTCCTCGTATTACGTATTACTTTCTTTTTTCTTAAAAAAACATCATGATGTTTGCAGCAATTATCTTGAAGTTGATGTATTAAAAAGACAAATGAACACAGCAGCATCTCCTATCCTTCCTGATAAGATGTGGTTTGGTGGCTCCGAAAATCCACTATGATAGATTTAGATTTTCTAGATAAAAAGGGCTGAAAATCATTTCTTATCCCTTCACTTTTCATATTCCTATAATCGTACATCCAAGACAAGTTAGTAGTATATCCGCTTGAAAAATGTAAAAATACTCGACATATCGAAAACTTCCATCCCATATAGAATCAAAATCGATTTGGACTAAGATTATATGGAATGGTGATCTGAACAATTGTGGTTGCAAATCACTCGTCAAGTTAGCCAACTTATTTATAACTTGATCCTGTTTCCTTGGAGATATACTAACATGTCTTGGATGGTCCGATTTGTTTTTCGTGTATATCAAAACCAGAGTGCACATGGACATGGTATTCGTACATTGGTTTTGTACTTTGGTTTACTTTTAAACACACTTTCCGATGCTATATTTAGAAACACACTCTCTCTCTCCAACAGGCCGTATTTTTGCCAACCTCGGCGCTTCCCACGCTCTCTCCACTCTATTTGGTTAATAACAGTCGCTTTATCTTTTGTTCGATTATTCGAAGTTAATATTTTTCTTTGAAATCCCATCCACAAAAAAGCCTTCTTCTCTTCTTCCATTTATATTGTGTGGAAGAAAACAAAGGGAATGTTGATGATGAGGATGGTGAATATGACATCATTGAGCCTTCACCGGCTCTACCCTTGCTCTTCGTATCCCTTTTTAGAGATTTCAAAGTCAACTTTATTGCCTTTTCTTTGACTTTTTTTGGTTTATAGGTTTTGCTTGCTTGCATGCGTGCTGTTTTTTTTTATTATTATTATTGTACATAAAGGTTTGATTTTTCGAAATTTTGCTAGTTTTTGAATTCTGGGTCTTATTTTATTGGGCTTTGTTTAGATAATGGTGGGAATTGGGTTGTTTTCTTAGGGTTTACCTTTTGTTTTTGTTCGCAGTTTTGTTTCGTTCGGATACGGGAAATAAACATGTATACAGTCGATGATGGGAAATTTAGTTTTTGAACCAATGTAAGGGTCCATTCATAGACCATAAGAACAAATAATTTTTATTCTCAATTCTGATTGGTAGGCAATCTATTTACAAATAGTGAAATTTTTTGGTTATAAGGTCAATATTGGAGGGAACTTGAATAGGATTTTGGGTTGGTGAAACTGGGTTTCTACTTGATCAAAACTTTTCATTGCTATCTTTGATCAGTAATTTGATCTTAGGAGGGGTTTGTTATGCACATTTAATTTGTAATTGCATGAGAATTTTGAAACTTTTCCCTTTTTGATCTTCAAATCTTGATCAGTTCATGCGAATTCGAAGGCAATGAGTATGATGATGAAAAATTGAAGGTTTTTTGTTTTACTTTTCTAGGATTGTCGTCTAGAATTTAAGGTTGTCTCTGGGATTCACGGCTTGTCTTGTATTTGGTTCTTTATAATGGATTCAAAAACAAGCGGTGAGGCTGGTGATGTCATGCCAGAGAAGAAACCGGATAGCCAGGAAGGCAGTGCCAATTCAAAGGTGAAAGGTATAGGAGGTGTGAGTAGCAAAGATATGTTTTTCCGAGCTGATAAAATCGATCTCAAAAGCTTGGATGCACAGCTTGAGAAGCACCTGAGCAGGGTTTGGTCAAGGAACACCGAAATCCAAAAGCCTAAAGAAGAGTGGGAAATTGATTCGTCTAAATTGGAAATAAGGCACGAGGTAGCCCGTGGTACTTTTGGGACCGTGTATCGTGGTACTTATGATAACCAAGATGTTGCAGGTCATTGATCTCTGTTTCCCAGCGCTCATTTTGTATTTCCGTGTCTTTTCATGCTTACGTGATGGTTCTTAGTGTTTTGATATTCAGAGTTCTTAATTTTGTTTGGTTTCTGTTTCTGTAAAGGTCATGCTAGAGAGCAAATAAGGATATTGTGTTTTGCCTGTCCTCCAAATCTTTGTTACGAGTTGCCTTTATACTGCTGCTTATTAACATGATCTAAATTCTGTTGCATATATGTGGAAATGAATATAAAGTTTTGCCCAGCATTGTATTCGCACGGCATATTGAAATGGATTTCATTTGTTGCCTCATCATTTTATCGCTAATCCTAGGAAACAGTTTTCCCTATCCCTTGCGTTTTCTTTTGTATGCTACTTTTGAATGTGTCCCTTTTATGCTGCCTGCCTGGATTGGGGGTAACAGAAAAAAGTAACAAGGCAAACCATTCATCTTCATTAGTATTTCAGGCTTGGGAGGTGGGAGCATCTCTTCTTTTAGTTGGGAGGGGGGGGGGGGCGGAAGTCATTGGAAGTTCAGAAAATTTTGTCATTCTCTGTCTTAATTTGTTTTGTTTGATATCTAAAGCCTGCAAAATCTTTTCACTACAACTCCTGATAAGCATTGATGAAACCGCGGTCTGTTTCAATTGGAGAGATTGTTAGCATTCATCACTGTGCATGTTGATGTTGATCTCTCACTGAACTATTGTTGGATGTTGTAGTGAAAATGTTGGACTGGGGGGAGGATGGTATTGCCACAACTGCTGAAACCACTGCTGTGCGGGCATCATTTCAGCAAGAGGTTGCTGTCTGGCACAAGCTTGACCATCCTAATGTTACAAAAGTACTAACTCATTCTTAAACTTGTCATGTTCATTTTATTATGAGCATCATGTTACATGAAAGTTGGCTTTTTTGGGTCATGCAATTGTCCATCTTGTATTGCTTTAAACATGGTTATATTTCTTTATCTTATCATAGTGGATGGAATTCATAAACTATATGTAAATTTTGACATACATCAACGGGAAAAATGCTTTGCTACTTAAGCAAGATTTTTTAGTTGAAACCATATGCTTGAAGGATCATCCTCCCAGTCATTCTGGTTATTACCATAAGCTTATCATTTGTGTTATTTTTATTTCTGATGCTTTATTTTTTTTAACAGTTTGTTGGAGCATCAATGGGAACTTCAAACCTGAAAATTCCTGCCAAAAACCCATCTGATGGTTACATCTCCCTTCCTGCTAGGGCATGCTGTGTTGTTGTTGAGTATCTCCCTGGTGGGACGCTTAAACACTACTTGATAAGAAATAGTCGAAAAAAACTTGCTTTTAAGGTTGTGATCCAACTTGCTTTGGATCTCTCTAGGGGGTGAGTTTTAGTTTTTGTTAATTGTCTTTTATGGAAAAATTCCCTAAAAAAATGAAATTACAGACTAGTTTTACTAATTTGCAGTCTTAGCTATCTACATTCAAAGAAGATTGTACATCGTGATGTCAAGACTGAAAACATGTTACTAGATTCTCATAGAAATCTCAAAATTGCTGATTTTGGTGTTGCCCGTGTTGAAGCTCAGAATCCATGTGACATGACTGGTGAAACTGGCACGCTCGGATACATGGCCCCAGAGGTATTTCTTGCTTTAACAAAACCTTTTCTTCCCTAGGCAGAAGTAGTTTATAAAGAAAATTTTGTATATTAACAAGTGATTGGTTATATAAACAAGTCCAGAAATGCATATAGATGATGTGTAATGATGATAAAATCAATCCTTGTGCCATGTTCAATATGGAATCTGTGAGGGCGTGTTTTTTCTGTTAATTATAAATTTATAACCATATGGACACGGGATGCAATTGAATTGGCATATTTGAATTGTTATTTAATTGCAACTATCTAACCTGATACTTATGCAGGTTCTTGATGGCAAACCGTATAACAGAAGATGTGATGTCTACAGCTTTGGCATCTGCTTATGGGAAATATATTGTTGTGACATGCCTTACCCTAATCTTAGCTTCGCTGATGTCTCCTCTGCTGTTGTTCGACAGGTTAGTCTGTAATTTAAGCAAGCCCTCTGCCTAGTTCTTCTTATTTTTCTTGTTCTTGCTGTTCTTTCTTTCTTTTGGTTATATGATGACCTGAGGAGGCTCAAAGTAATTGTTATCACCGTTCATAATTAATGGATTTAGGAAAGAATTTTGTGACCATATTGTTATCCACATGACATGTGATTTAGCATCTCGCATGTGAGGGAGCCATTGTCAGCAGTTCATGAATGACTCTGGTCCATTTCTTCTTTCAAACTCAAGGATGTATATGCCCTTCTAACTAATTTATTGTACAGCATTGATGCATCCCAGCTACTTTTAGCAAAGTGGCAATATGGAATTGACATCACTGGATATCCCTCATAATGCTTTCAAATGCCTTAATTGGTTTTTACAAGCAAGGGAGGAAAAGGCTTAGTTAGCTGTAAAGCTCTCGAGAGAATTGATATCGTTTTATGAAAACATTTTGCTCTTTTGCTAAAACTTTGTTCGAGGTCTTAAGATCTAGCATCCTGCCAATGGTCATCAAATATTGGGAAATTTATGCTGCATGATTTCATTGGCAGAATTTACGGCCAGAGATTCCAAGATGTTGTCCAAGTTCTTTAGCAAATGTCATGCGAAAATGCTGGGATGGAAATGCAGAAAAACGTCCTGAAATGGCTGAGGTGGTGAAAATGTTAGAAGCGGTTGATACAAGCAAGGGAGGAGGGATGATACCTGAAGACCAGGCATCTGTCTGTTTCTGTTTGACCCCTGCTCGCGGACCCTAAGTTGTGTTCTTTACCTTCCTCCTCGTTGTCTCTCCCCCTTTCATTTTGTAATGAGTCGGAGTTGCGACATCCAGCTCTTAGTTCTCGATTGGTTACAAACTTTTGCTTCACAAGATGAAAAACAGTCTACTCATTATTCTGCAAGAATGGGGAAATAAGGTGGTTTTTTTTTGTTTTGAAGTTGTAATCTTTTGCTTCTTACAAGCTACGGTGCGTGTTGCCCACGATGTGTTTACACTGCAAGGGCTTTGCAATTCATGCGTGATAGCACTTGCATTTTAGGAAAGCAGTTTTGGTAGATTGGTTGGATCGGGATGTGTGAATAACCGGTTGGTGGCATGGAACTGCAGCCTTTTGAGGTTGAAGCCTGTGAACATTTTTTGCGGCTCCAATTCTTGCAGCTGCTGCCTTTACCTGGTTGAAATTCAATACCACCTGCTAATTTTGCTGTTGATGGGAGCTTTTGGATACGAGTCAATGCAATGAATAGTATGGTCTCAATCCGTGTTAAACCTTCTTAAAATGAAAAAAAAAAAGGGAACACCATACAAGTGTTTGTGTGTGTAGAGGATTTATAGCTAGATGGCTGAAGGAGTCCTTAGGGTAGCTTCCATGCATTGAGGCTAAGAGGTTTTTTGGCATTGTGTTTTAACGTGTTTAAGTCCATTTTAAAAGTATATTTAACGTGAAAACATGTCAAATTGATCTATTTTATTTAGTGTTTTTTGAGATAATTTTGATGTATAAATATAAAAAATTTTAAAAAATTATTTTGATATATTTTTATATAAAAAAAACATTTTAAAAAAAATACCCTCCATCACAATGAAGACACTAAATTCATCATCCTTCTCTTGGGATGGTCATGGCATGTCACCCATAGAGAATTTATGAGAAATTTATAAATTAGAAACGGTGAATAATGAGAATTGTACTTAAATTTGCAGGCTTGAAACATGGACCGTCGTTTGAATCGATTTCTGTCCATGCTCACTGTGGCTTTTTTTTTTTTTTAGTTTGTAGGATGCATATCCAGTGTTGCTAATAAAGAAGAAAAAATCTGAACGTTTATACAGTTATATAGCTTGGGCTAAGCCCATTTTCCCAACTCCACCTGAAGCCCAATACTCGGCCTCAAAACATAGCTCTGATCAAACCCATCCCACCCATTAAGCGGATATTGGACTTAAAGAGCACAAAACCCTGACACGTTTGTGTGTACGACAGCAGCCCATTGGCTAAACTTGAAGATTTCAAAATTAAAGAGATTTCAGGCTTAGAAATTTTAAGCTTTCTCCTACCCTGTAAAAAAATAAAAATAAAAATAAAAATCCCGATCCACTAGTGAGCAAGCTTTAATCAACTGGAATTTTATAAATGGAGAGTGATTGTGTGTGCAAATTATCCAGACAACAAAAATTGTCTCCATTTTAGCTCAACACGAAGATTGTTGCTCTACTTGTCTCTTAGCGCACAAGTCCTTCAAGATTTTCCAACAATAAGTGGAACTCCCAGTCGGATCAAATTGATGTTGCTTGCCTACCACTTCCTTTCGTCTCGAAATAGCTGTACCTAAAACGACAAATTTATGGTCATTTCAAACATTGCTTTATATAGCTTCCTCTTTTTCCTTTTTTTTCTTTTTTTTTATTTATTAACATAGAGTTTGAATTAATTTGTGTATATCTCAATTAATCTTATAAATTCTAAAATTAATAATTATATAAATCTTCAATAATTCTAAAAAAATTTAAACTTATAATAATTAAAAAAATAAATTTAAAACCTGATTAATTAAATTAACTAGATATTCCCTCCTTCCAATCTTATTAACGACGTTAGTTGTGGGCACAGTCCTCTGCATGTACAAAGGAACGTGTGATTTCCACATTGGTCTACTGTCTGCACATACGTAGACCAATATGTCACATGTGGTAATAAGGTGGAACCTTAAAACTTCGTAACCCCTATTGATAAGTACCTGCTATATAGTACTTTGTTTATGAATGTTAGTTGAAAAG
>Ga0325411_1003953_pt1 | contig 16653 bp, 12 predicted proteins | sample PopdelMetagenome_13_FD_206181 | JGI IMG/M metagenome (GOLD analysis project Ga0325411, IMG submission 206181) | Populus deltoides microbial communities from Bellville, Georgia, United States - Xylem-PdIQD-R4 | ecosystem: Host-associated > Plants > Phyllosphere > Stem > Wood/Secondary xylem...
TCAATCCCTTGTGCATAATGGAGCAAGAATGTGCCAGACAAGAGTTAGTGCATAGTTCCAAAACAACACCTAACTTTTTGGACAACTGTAACATTAACAAATAAATAGACTTCACAATAAACACTGTTTAGGTTCAACAATAATCCATGCACTTTATGCTATGTAAGCTATATCATGTATTAATTAGATATCTAGACAAGTAAGTTCGATCGATTCTGCTAGTGTGCATCTGAAAATATTTACTCCAATAACAAGGTATTGTTTCTAGAATATCTATGCTCATATATATGAAATCAAGGTATTCGCATGTAAGAGCAGGTCAGGACTGTATTGAAAAAGCTCACTTCAATTCACCATGTGATGGCCTAATTTGCAAAGTGGACTCAAATTACAAATAATGCAATGGCAAGAAGGCAATCTTTATGCAACTTCTATAATTCCTCTCCTAAAAAGTTAATAAACTTTACTAACCCTTTCAGCAATGCTTCTTGGATGAGTGGCAAAGCCTCGCTTAGCACGGATTTTGCAAGGAACAGAGTCTTCAGGAACATGTAGCAGCTTCTCCACTGTTTCTATCTCAAGACTTGTCTGAGGCAGGCTAAACTGAATGAAAAAATGACTTAGATACATATACTAGATGGAGAAATAATAATAATAATAATAATAATAATAATAATAATAATAATAATAATAATAATAATAATAATAAATACTGCAAAATATAACTTTAAGCATATTATACCAGCCAAGAGAGAATTGCCTATTTTAAAAAAATATACAAGCTCAAACAAGTTTTGTTATATGAATGTCAGGCTAAGAGTGTAGCACACCAGACTATGATTTGAGCAAACAAGTATCCGTGTGAATTATGCCATGTGCGTGCACCAGTTTGCTCTCGGCAAAATAAAAATTTGTTTGAGTATGATGTTTGCAACTATGTAATTGTATGTACTTACAATTACCCTTGGCTTGTATGTATACAAGTAACCAGAAAACGCAGGGGTGTGGTATGGACATGCAAATGCATGTGTTTTTAAGGCCAGGGAACACCAAGTTATCCATATTTCCATGACTTTCCTGACATACAAGTCTTCAGAGAATAACTTTAGTACCTGAGTTTCTAAGCCATTGAAACAGCTATAAATGTCTCCATCTCCATTCCTAGCTTGTTTCGAGGGGGGTCCAGAGAATACAATGGAATTTGGATTGTCCCAAGATTCCATACCAAAGCCAGCAGCAGAATAAGAATGAGTGCAGTTCTGGTGGTTATTGTCAGAGCCAATGCCTTCAACAACATTCTCACTAACTTCAGATATCTGAGAAAGAGACTCTTGCCTAGTAAAGCTCAACTGAGGCTTCAACCTTGATACTGAGTGGCCACCACCAGGGCCACTGTGAGCGTTATAGCCTCCAGATTCCCTTGTAATTGAGAAACCACCTATTTAGATTGGAAAAAAAAAAGAGAGAGATGATATTTAAAACCAAAGATATACAATTCAAGACAGGTTCTCTAAGCCTCAATCCTAAAGAGAAGAATAACAGTATAACACAGGCATCACTTCCAGAGGCTCCAGAGGTATGAATAGAGTTCTTTAGACGGTATAACCTGCTTGAAAATTAAGTGGGACTACTGTAATTTAAGCGTATAATCTTAGGAACATTTGTACAAAAATTCTTCATACGGTTAATTATTTTTGCATTTCTGCAACAAAATTCGAAAATCGACAACAGTTTCACGTTTAGGAATACATTTTCACATGTGCTATTACCATGTTCCTTCTTTATGCACAAGAGGCAAACATTTCCATCATGGCTCTCACTTCCGGAACTGAGATCTTGCAATTGGAAGGCAAGATCATTGATTAAAACAACTTTTATAGTTTGAAGATACAACATTGCAATATGTAATGTCTGATCAGCTCCATTACAATTGATTTCCTTATCTAGTCCCTTTTCTTTTCTAATGAATCGGTTATTAGTAAGATAAACAAGCAATTGAAACCGTGAAGTTCCGTACAGAAGCACCTAAAGGGAACACAGTCAGCAGTTGTAATCCATAGGCACATTGTAGAAGATGTTTTTGCAGCCCATGTTTCCACCGAAGATATAAGGAGTTTAGAAGTGTTATATATTTCACAAATCTATATATCATATCAATAAATAAACTCTTAGTGTATGTTCCAGACCTGATTCTTAATCTCCACAGACAGTGTGAATGATTTCAGGGAGAGTATCCATTCATAAACTTCGGTTTTTCTATTCATCCATTATAATTTCCAACTACAATTTCTAGCCTCTAAATTAAGCTTTTCTCTAAGATGTGCCTCAAGATGGAAATAGGCAAATCCTATCACTGATTACGTACAGATCACACCCTACAACATAATTCCTGAAGTCCACTTTTACATGCAGTCCAAAAACCTGTGGGGAGTAAGGTTTGGTACACAGAAAAGTAGCTATCTTCCTTTTCTCTTCTTTGTTTATCTTTCAAAAAAGAAAGCATCCATCTCATTTATGGCCAAGACCATATCTTATTCAAGTCCATGTCTTTCCTGGTATTTGATAATGTTCTGTCTTCAAAACAGAACCGAGTCATTGTCAGTCAGTACAATCCGTCCTAGTTGCTGCCTGGTAACATGAAATTTGATGTTTCATTTCACTCCCTTGTCGTTTTCTTTTCATTAAAGAACAAATAAATAGCGCATGGAGCTAGCTGCCTTCTCAAGTAATAGGCAGGAACATAATTATAAATCTCCAACCATTCTACCTCAAATAACTAATACAACCTTGTTTTTTCCCAACTTCAGATTAGTCCTCAACTCTCAATCGAGTACACAAGATATCATTTTTTTCAATTCCATCTCCAAAGTATTAGACATTCCTCAATTGAGTCCCCCATCTATGTTCACCAATTTTTTCATCCACATTACTCATGCTATACAATAAAACGACACCATTTCGAGAAAAAAGATTCCGTCAAAAAAGGTAGAATATCTTAAACGGAAGACGCAATTGAAAAAACACATGATCTTTGGAGACCCAATTGAGAAAATCAATAGTTTATGGAACTACATCGCGAATCAATTCATAGTTGGGGACTAATTTGAGGTTTTCCCTGATTTTCTTTAACGTAACCTATAGCTAAAATGCTACACTACAAACTATGCTCTAAGAATGTATACATTTTGTAGAACGTTTTGTGAGATATTATGCATAAATATAATCAAAGGGAGTCAGCATTCAACCCATGTCTTGGTGTATGCACAGCAATAAATAAGAACATGCATCAAGAGTGGTCACCAGTGGTGTAATAAAGAAGCCTAATCTTGGTATATGCATGATAAATAAGCAAAAGGAAACAGAGTCTCTCAACCAATTGCATGCTTATTAATGCTAAGGCTTCCCCCCCACCCAATCAAATCAATCCAAGAACTAATTGAATAACTTATCATCCATAAGCTACCAACATGGCATAGACACCCAACCACTCTCCATGCCTGCAAAGTGTACATGTGAACATTATTGTAAGCAGAACAATTCCTAGACCTTCAGCACATCAAACTAAAGGGTAGTTTTGTCTGTGAGATACATTGCTATTTACATTTTTGTCAATGCTTATTTACCAGACCACTTGTTCATAAAGAAAATAAGAGATATGAAGTGAGTGGAGGGACACGGAAGCCATTGCAACTTTGGGATCTATCCACCTAAACCAAAGATTCTTCTCACTTCTGCCTTGTTTTTCAAGGGAAAAAAAGCAAATAGTAGATCCCAAAATCAAGAATTTATCAAGTCTTTTCCAGCTAATTAATCCAGAGAAGAAAATGACTAACAATACAGTTTTTTTTTTCTTTTCAAAACAATATATATTTACCATTTTCAGTGGCGAGATGGCTTAGAAATCCAGCAGGTGAGCTCCTCTGCCGCACCAAAGATCCAGCACCATGTGCTACCTCATTAAAGCCGTACGACCTCTGCAAACTGCCGCTACTGCCACCACTTTTGGGTGCTTTTGGATCGCAGCTGGAAGAGTTGACTTTGCAAGTTGACTCTGAGGTTACCGAGGGCGAGTCACCAGAGAAGTATTGTCGACTGCCCACAAGGGAAGTCGATCCGAGGCCAGAGAGTTCACGGTCGACCCCGATAACTGAATCAACAGCTCTGGTTAAAAAAGAGCCTGGGGCTGAGCCATACCTGGTCAGCCCACTTGGGACCGTAGGTTTTTGTGGCGACGAGGATGACGACGACGGCTGTTGATACATGATACGTGCTGGTTTTTGCCAGACAACTACTATACAAGCTGCTGCAGAAAGAAACTATCGCAGTTAAAGGCTTAGAGAGAGAGAGGGAGAGGAGAAGCTAGTATGGGAAAGGAAAGTTCGATATGGAAGAAGGAGATTGCTGGATGGGGAAATGTCGAATGAGTAATTGTTGCGTTAGCCTGAGCCTGAGCCTGAGCCAATGACCTTTATTGTTTTGTAATATTGTGAAGTGTATAGAGACAATCTACTTTATCGAACATGTGGGGGAGAACCTTTCTTCTTCTTTTTTTATTTTTTAATTGGCCAAGTTGCTAGTATATTATATTATAAGTGACCTAGAGATTATTTTCTTTCTGCCAACCTTTTTTTTTTTTTTTTATAATTGATTCCTTTTTTGTTTTTATCTTTTATAATTGATACCCAATGAGAATTTTCAATTTTTTCTTTTTTTTGACATATATATACATACATATATATATATATATATGGATTTTTTTGCTTTATTTTCTTGTTTTTTTTATAAAGATATTTATTTTATTAAATTAAAATTAAGGAGAAATAATTAAGGACTATTTTACAAGTGGACATATAGTTGACTCTTTTTCTTCTTCAAATCCACTAGTAGCTATCCTATTTTGATCTTCCACGTGATATTTTATTAGTAATTTTTTGTATGAAGACCAATATAAGGGCAAAATACACAAGAAAATAAGAAAAATAAACAAAATCAATGATAATAATATATTATATCTACCTAGATTGATGGTTTACACTATATTGTGATTTAGATCATTTTTCCTTTCTACAAGGGTTCAATAAGTTCATTTTATAGTAGTTAATAAATTGAATTAAACAAAAAACATTGATCATGATGGTCTCCAAAAAATAAACGCGTGCCAATATTCTGAAAAATAATTTTATAATCTTACTTGATAATAAAGTTAAAATTTAATAAAATAATATCTAAAATATATTTTTAATTGATCTAAGAATATAAAAAAAAACATCAATAAAAAAATATTGAAAGAGAAAATTAAGAAAAAATATTCAATTAAAAAAAGAATAAAAAACATTCTCCATCAACTTCTTACAAACCAAACAAATCTTTACCTCTAATTTCAAAAGGAAAAAAAATGATAATTTAAAAAAAATGAGTAATTATAAATACAAATTAATCATACATGTTGTACAACTTGATATATGTAGAGAATCTTCTAAACCCGAAAAATTGAAGTGTTAGCTAAGATTTCAAAAATAATTTTATATTAATTTTCTAACATACCTTTAAAAAAAAAATTCTTTAGATTTAAATTTTGCATAGACTCATCATAAAATTGGTGAGATTCGAACTATTGATCACTTGATCATTGAGGTTTTGATTATTAACGAACCATCTTAATAAAAAAACTTAACTTTTTATGTGAGTTTCCAATTATGGCTTTATATTAACTATTTATGTATTCATTCCTTAATAATTGTTTTTGAAATATTTGGTATGATTACCTAAAATAATATAAATGTATGCCAAACTTCATCAAAATCCTATAATGTTATTTATTATTATTTTTTATATTTTTTTACCTAGTTAATTATGATCCATAAAACAATGTTAAGTGGACACTTAAAGAAAAAAAATCAATAATTAACCAAACACTTAATTGATAAAATTTTATAAGTACCAACCCTAAAACTATAAAAAGTCCATACTTATATAGCAAGACACACATACACAATTAGAAATTAAATGAAAAATTCAAATAAACTTATTAAACAGTTCTATATACCACATAAACTTGCATTTTGATCAATTCAAGAAAAGAAAATCTAATCAACATATAACCTAAAAGTTGTATATGAAAGTAAATTTGTATATTTAAAAAATCATAATCTCAATCAAAGAAATAAAAAGAATCCAACAACTTAAATTTATTAAAAGCACGTAAAAAAATTTAGAAAAAAGATAACATAGATATTCCTATATAACAACGCAAGTGACAAATACCATATTGTAGACATCAAAATTTTACAAGCACAATTCAATGTCTAAATAATTTGTAGTTTAATACGTTGGATTTTAGTTTAATATCCTCTTAATTAAGGGTATTTCAAGTTCATATTGATTTTCTATCTATCTTATTCTTTGATTCACTATTCATTTTATTCTAGTAACTTTGTAGCTTTCTTAAGATTTTCTTGATGAAGAAGTCTTTCTTGTAAATTTCATGTCATCTAAGAAGTTGTTTTTTATAAAGTGTTCAAAAAATATGGCTTAAGTACAAGAGTAGTGTTCCTAACTCCATATGATGAGGTCATACCATTCTCTTTTACATTGATAAAATAATGTTCAAATAGCATAAAAGAGTATCGAGCCTTGATCATTGGTTTAGAAATAACACTAGAGATGAAAATTTACTGGCTATATGTTTATAAAGACCTAAAGTTTTTTTTACCAATCAACTTTTAGAAAAGTATGATATTCAAAAGATAAATCTTATTCCATATAAAAAATATGCTTCTCAATTGATGCCATGTAAGCATTGAGCATGTCCTAAGAATCCAAAATCAATAAATCAATGCATTGACAAACCTAGCAATAATGTTAGCATATTTTAAGCATGAGGTAACCTTTACACTAATATACCAAAATATGAACAATCCCGCAACTCTATTTGGAAAATACTATAAGCAATAATATTTTTGTTGCTAAGCTGATAAGGAAGATTTAAGCCAATCAATAATTGATTACCTAGAGTTTGAAAGATTACATGATGATCAACGATATAAGATAAATATTTATAGATGAGCATCTTAGTTTATCTACTATAAATAAATTCTTTATAGGTAATTATTTAATGGTGTTCTTCTTAGATGCTTGGATGGAGAAAAAACAACTCAAATCCTATAGTAGGCTTATTTTGAAGTTTATCATGCATATGGATTTGGATCTAAACTTTATTTTTGCATTAAAAAAAGGGGTATCATTGGCCAAGTATGGCAAAGGATTGTATGGACTTTACAATAAGGTGTCATGCCCGCTAATTTCATATTAACTTTTTTCACTAACCATTAAATCCTTTACATTTTAAGATTGCATCTCGGCATCAGAGTCTTATAATGTTGGTTTTATAACTAAAATCTATAGTCAGACATTCATACATCTTGGTAACGATTGACTACTTCTTCAAATAAGTAGAAGCAATACCTTTGAAAGAAGTAAAAAAAGAAATGTCTGTGTGTGTGTGTGTGACACCTGCTGCTATTTTTTAAGCAACTTTAAATGCATAAAAATGAATGAAATCTTTATTTCAGGAAAACATGAATAAAAAAAGCTAAAGAAATAATAAGCAATGAGTTTCAAATCAATATCTAAATAAGTGAATAGATATTCCTTTTTTTTTTATAAACCCTTGCAAGCCTTTTGTATTGTAATAAGCACTTTGAAAAATGTTTTTATGACACAAGACTCCATTTTCTTCCTAGAAGCATAAAATCTTTGCTTTGAAATAAATTTATACTCTTATGATAAATGAGGATTTGGTGTAAATAACTCACATAAACACCAAAAATTGAGCCAGTCTATTTGACAAATCTTATTAGAATTATTTTCTTGTGTAATTAAAGAAAAAGCTTGAAATACGTATAGACAAGTCTTAGGCAAAGATAATTCATTTTTAACATATGAAAACTCCTTAAAACTACTGATAAACTCTTTATAATGCTCTTCTATGATAGATAGGTTATTAATGTTGTGTATTTCCTAAAATGTCCCTATTTCACCTTACGAATATATTCTTACCAAGACAATAATATTGAAATAGTGCTTGGTAAATATGTTTTGGGTGATAATAATTAAAAGCACCTAAGTAGATTGTATATGTCAATCCATTATTGTTTCTTTTCAAAAACATGTTCTAGGTTTTTAAATACCAATCTCAAGATCCTTTAAGTTATTAGATTCCACTTTGCAAGTCAAGTTTGGTGCTCTATTTGACCTTTCTCTTGTCAATCAAGTATATAATATAGGCCCATGAAACTTTTATGATCATTATTACAATGTGGAGAAAAGCATAGAGAAGATCGATGTTCTGGAATAATCACATCATCAAAAGCCATTTGTTTTATAAGGCCAATTCAATTACAAAATTTAGTAGCATATACTTTGGTGTTTATACTTCGTTGTTCCAAAATAATTAGAAAAGTTACTATTAAGGATGCTTCAAATTAAGGCCTAAACTAATTAATTCTCAGGGGAGGTGGGGTGAGGGTGAAAGATATAACTATCAATAGATGTTAATTTGGTCAAATTTTTAGGAGCTTTTTAGTGAAAAACACCAACAAGTTATTGCCTTACTTTCACTAAAAAACCAAGAATGATGATATAAGTCAAAGGGTAAAAAAAAAGTACAAAGCTTTTATTTTTAATTCAAGAGTTTAGATTAGATCTTAAACTCGTTTAAGAATCTGAGGTGACCTTGATTGCTTGACGAATGAGTTTTGCCAAGTAAAGAGCCTTTAGACTCGAAAAAAAGGCCCAAACATGAAAAGAGAACATAAAGTATCAAAATTCAAGAAGGGAAGACAAAGCTCGGCTATTGATCAAATGTATTTTGAACGCGTTCAACTTTTAACGCGTTAATTTTACAATCACTGATTTTTCTTGTTGAGTCGACGTTGATATTGCTTTTTTTTTTAAAAAAAAATTCAAAAATACAAAAAAAAAAATCAACATTTACAAGGGATCAAATATGAAAAGAAAAAGTTAAGAGACCAATTTGTTTTTTGGGTTGCTTGGGGACCAAGCAATTAAAAATAACAAATTTTGTTATCTATAAAGAGAAGTGAAAATTTTTAATACAGAGGGGGAATAGTAGAGAGCAAGAGAAAAACCCTAAAAAAAACTAAAAAACCCAATCTTTTCTTCATCACGGGGGGAAGCCGCCACCCCTTTGGCTCTTGATTTCTTCACCCGCTCTCGGTTACCCCCCGGACCTTAGGAAAAAGAAGACAAGCCGCCACCCCCCTCCCTTGACCAAGAGCAAAAGAGCCATTTCCCTATCGTCATCTCCATCTTTTCTGTTCTCTCCTGACCAACCCGAAGCCGGCTGAAACTTCAGCCACCGTGAACGCTTATCCCCATCTTCCCTATAGAACAGACCCCATCACTCTCCTCCCTATCGCCATTTTAACATCCGGAACCAAAAGCCACACATAGCCATTCCCCTCTCATTTGGCAAAAAAAAAAAAAAACAAGAGAACCCTATTAAACACACATCAACCTCCAACATCGACAACTTCTCCCCACTTCTCCCAAAACTAGTCCCCTCACTATCACTTCCTCTGCGCTGCTAACTGCAGCTCATTATAAAGAAAATGAAGAAATAAGAAGGGAGGCCGAAGGATAGTAAACAAGGGGCAGAAAATCGAAACTTGGATGGGCGCCGATCTCACAACCATAGCAGCGGTGGACGACATTGCCGTTGTAGAAATGAAATGGGAGGAGGGAAGTTGCTGATCTGGCCATCCACACCCCTGGTCTGCTGGCGGCGCGTGCAACTCCCGACTCCAGATTTGGCAGATCTTAAGGAAAAGAGAGAGAAGCAGATCTAAAAAAAAGGGAAGCAAGAGAAACTGATCTGAAAACAAAGAAAGAAAAGCTAAAACAGACTTGCTTGTTGTATTTTTAGGTGTTTTGCAGGTAACGACGGTGCTCACAGCGGACAGGAAGGAGAAGAAGAGAGGAAGCCATTATGGATCTCCCCCGTTTTCTGGATTTCTCGGCGGCACGTGAACCCACGCGCCGCCAGTCGCGGGGGCGCGTGGAGAAGACGCGCCACCACTTTCCCTGCAGTTCCAGAAGGCCTCCTCTATAATTCTTGGATTTTTAAGGGTTTGTTTTGTAATTTTTACATGCTGGAACATGTATTTAAATTAGTGTTAGTTTTTTTGTTTAATTTATATTATTTTGTAAATATAGGTATGCGTGATTGTACTTTCTTTTATGTATATTTATGTGAAAAATAAAGGAAAAAGAATTAAATGTTTTAATTTGTATATGGTTAAATATCCTAAGGACAAATAAAATCATGTTGTATGTCTCATGAAAATACAAGAATATGTTTCTGCATATATTTTGGGATTTAATAACTGATTTATTAAACCTTAAGAATTTGGCTGATATGTTTAAATTTTTAAATCACATCAAAATCACGAAACAACTTACCTCAGATAGGGTGTGTTATTACCTTCCCTAGCCACAACCAGTTCCTTACTCGTGAATCTCTGACAAAGATCAGTACATCCAGGTTTTCTAGTAAGCTTTAATTAAATACTAGGTGATGACTCCCGAACCAAATCAAGCAAATAAACGAAAATCGCCAACTGATGCCGCGTGGGGACGTGTGATAGAATGACGACTCCGCCGGGGAAGGTATTGTTTTCGACATTATTAGACTAAGCTTTGTGTTTTGATGTGTTCAAGTTCTTTTTTGTGTTTTGTTTTGTTTTATTTTTTTATTTCATGCATTGTATAGAATTTTCTCATGCATCACATGTTTTAGTTTTTGAAAGCACACATGAGCTTCAGGTTAGGTGGGGGACTAGCAGCTTACCTTACGACTTTTAGTCAAGGTTTAAGTTTGTGTAAACCCTAATTCTTCGTTGAGTGCTTAGACTGGTAATGATTGGTACGCGTGCCAACCCATTGCCTACTGGGCCACCATATTGCCTTCAAGGGGGTGATCACTAGGACAACAAGAGACCCTTTTTAGAGACCAAGTAGTAAACTTACCCTTTGTCTCACTTAAAAAGATTAGAACCTGCCTTTAGGATGTATGCTTCGTACATATTGTTTTGCATCTGAGTAAGCCCTTCTTGAAGCATCTTGAATTCAGGACTTATGGGGGATATAATGCTCATTACTCAAGAAATTTCTATTGTAGAGTTTGAGCAAGAATAAAAATTCTTGTTCATCATGCAAGAGTTATGACCATATGTCACCCCTCGAAGGGCAAGTTCATCATATAGATTACATGTCATTTATCATGTATACACCGGGTTGAAAGTAGGGTCCCCCAAATAAGCTTTGCTACACCTGATTGAAAAAAGATGATGGGAAATGAAGAAAGGGGTTAGAGAGAGGCTCATTATCAAAAGAAGGTTGAGAGCATTAAAGGTGAAGTAGCTAAACTCAGATCTGCCTGAACAAGTGTTGAGCATCAAATGGAAAGGGAATGTCTGCACAGTCTTCTATGGGAACACTGCTTGTCCATGTCCCATTGAAGCTGCACCTCTTATTTTCAGTCATGAATAATGACAGCAATGCCTTCAGTCATTAACTAATGACAACCCTTGTTCTTGTTCAACTGCACTGATAGTCGTTCAAAGCCTTCTATCTTTCAAGAGCACCCAAAAGCTGCTAGCTTTTTGTGCCTGGTGCATTGGCTTTCTTTCCAACCATCTCTATTGTGAACACCATTTTGATCCAGCAGCATCGGTGTTGATACGAAAAAACAAAAGCAGACATTGAACTTCAACGTGGCAGAGCTCTCTCTACAGAAATCTGTTTGTGGCTCTGCAAGTGGGAAATCTAAGAAGGGGTGTCGTAGTTTCAGATCAGCTACAATTTCTCCCGCTAGTGTCAGTATGAAAAGGCAGAAGTATGGAGAAGAGACAGAACTGATCTGAAAAACAAGAGCAAACATTGAACTTTAACAAAGCAGAATTCCTCTACAAGTGTTTGTTTGCTGCACCGTCAGTGAGGAATTAAAGAGGAAATAGAGGAATTTCAGATTCAACAGGTTCTCCTCCAATAAAAACAGTGCGTGATTTCACACATCGGCAGTGACAATGCTGCATGTTTCTGTGTGCTGCCAAGATTACCTAGCCAATAAGATATGAAGAGGGGAAATATTGAAGGTTCTGTCATGGATTCCAGAACAATGATGAGAGATGAATCGGGAGATGAATTTGAAGGTGGGAAACCATAGTTATGTGGTCTAGTCAAGTCTCGCTCAAGCATCAAATACTCAAATGTCTTTGCCAAAATTGACATATCTTTGCCACTCAAGTTTGCCTAACAACATCTGCTAGATTCCAAACTTGTTGCCCCGACTCTGTCAAATCCTATGCAACCATCATTTCCTAGGTGGTATAATCTGGACAAGAGATGTGAATATCATTGTCGCACGTCGAAAATATCCGCGCGGCGTCCTCCTGGTCCCGGCCTACCTGACGATTTTTTCTTTGTTATTGTTTGATTGATTTTGTTGGGAGTTGCCACCTAGTATTTAATTGAGGGTTATTAGGAAACCCAAATGTACTGGTCTTGTCAGAGATTCACGGGTAAGGGACTGGTTGTGGTTAGGGAAGATATTAGCACCCCTAACACACCCTACCTGAGGTAAGCTGCTTCGTGGCTGTGATGTGTTAAAGAAGTTTTAAAAATGTTGTCTTTTCATCGGATTTTAGAAATACAACTTCCATACAAGTTTGTATTTCTACCCCGTGATCCAATCAAAATATTAAATCCTTCTTTATGCTTTGCAGTCTCATCTTAAAAAAATATATCCATAAAAAAATATTCAAACACACACATACGTTTTTTACTATATGTTTTCTTTTCTTTTTCTTTTTTTTTGTTTCTTTTTCTTCTTTTTTCTTTTTTTCTTTTCTTTTTACATCCACAATACAAATTATAATATTCAAAAAAATAAATAAAAATTACATTAAATAATCCAAACTTTACAAAACAGTCCTCAAAACTCCAGGAATTGCAAAGGAAGTGCTTCAGGAACTGCAGAAATTCGTGCAGGAACGTTGGCAGCGCGTGTTCCAACGCACCACCATTCCTGGCGGCGCGTGGCTTCACGCCCCGCCGCTAATGCCGGAAACGGGCGGATCTGCCCTGCTTTTTCCTTCTCTGCCCTTCCCTGCAGGAAGTGAGGGACACCACTACCTGCAAAACAATCAAAACGCAACACAGGCAGTTGATTTTAGTTTTCATTTCCTTTGTTTTTCAAATCTTCTTCGGTTTCTTCCTTTTTTAAAATCTGTCCCGTTTCTCTGCCTCCTCTACAGATCGGTTATCTTCTTCTTCTTTCGGTGGCAGATCCGCTGTGGAGGACCCAACGTCGTGGGTGAGGAGGCGGCATCATTGTTATGGGAAAGAGACGCCGCTGCAAGGCTGGCGGAGTTTGCTGCTGGAGGCCGGTCTGCGGGTTAGGGGATCGCCTTCTTCTCCTCTGTTTCGGGTGGCAGATCGGGTCTATGAGAGAGGAGCTGCTGCTAGGTCGTTGATGACGGGTGGAAGAGATGACTGGTTTTGGCTGGTCTGCGGCCGTTGCTGTTGAAGGAAACGAAGGTGAAGAAGATGCCGCTACTGCTAGGGGGAGGAGCTGGAGACGACGCCGCTGTGACGATCTCTGTTGAAGGGTGTGTTGGGTTTTTGACCGAAGAAGCTTGAATTTCAAAAATACTTTTAAAAAACTGACATCTCTCTGATTTCATTTCAATAATTAAACATAAATAGACATGATCTTTGAAATATGAGATTTGATTCCAAAGCAAGAAATGTTATCAAACAAAACCATCGATTGAGTTTGCAAAATTCTTGATAGAAATAACATCTACACTTCTCGACACTCTTTGAAAAGTTGACCACTTGGGGGCAATACAGTGGACCTTGAGAAGGAAAACAAACAACATTCATATCATATTGGGGGCAATGTTGTTCAAAGACAATCCCAGCATTAATTGATGAGCAGCGTTGCACTTAAAGGATATCTTCATATCTTCATCTTGGTTTATCATCTCCAACATGGCTATGACTTTTGAACGATGTTATCATATAGTTGCATTTGAATGAATGTTGGAAGGATGCACCCACCAAGATTGATTGTGGGGCCATCTTTTTTGAAGCTTGAAGGCGCACTTCACTATATGAATATGGGTGATAAATTGAACATTAGTGATTATTCCAATGCATTTCTTTTCACGATCTGATTTGACAAGCTGAGAGTAATCCATGGAGAAGAATATTAAGCTGACAACGATGAGCCTTTTACTGTACAGTATGAGATCCATGTCTGGATGACTTGGTAGTTCCATGAAGGATGGTGACTACATATACTTGAAGGGTATGTTTCAACTGGAGGCAAGTTTATGATTGATTGAAAATCTTGATGGGTGTTGGCACGATACACACAATCAATCAAAGAACAATTCTCGAAAGAAACTAGGAGATAAAATCCTTCATGATGAATCGAGCAACACCACACTTGGGGGCATTGTCAAGCTTGATAAACAGCGAGAGCAGTACTCGTCGTGGACAAGTCCAGGATAGGCACTACACTTACAGTTGAGTGGATGGCTAGCACACGAATGAGCCAGTACATTGAAAGAACAAAGAAGACTTTGGAATGCAAACAAAGGCACCCTATGACGATGGAACATAAAAAAGGGGGGACCTATATTTCAAATCAGGTAAATATGCATGCATGTCATCTAACCTCAAAGCATTACACATACTTGTGATTTGTTACAGAAAGATTCTCAATGAAGTCCAGCAGGATTGTGGACAAAGAAAGAATCATTGAGTTGATGATAATAAAGAATCGGTTTAGATGCTGGAACGAGAAGAGAATGAGATGAACCCTGTCAGTAGGAGAATCTTAAAGAAACGAGGAGATTAACCCTGTCTTCAAGAGGATTCTTCAAGTCAACCCTGCAATCAGGAAGCGCCGTTTGTCAGCCTTATCCTATCAAGACTTCGCCTGCCAAGTCTTTTTACCAGGTAAGTCACATTTTTCTATTTAGGTAGGTCACCCATAACAATGAGACCACCTTCCATCATTTTTTTTATTTGGGTAGGTCACTCATCATAATGAGACCATCATATAGGTAGGTCACCCATCATAATGAGACCATCATCTTCCTTCTGGATAGGTCACCCATCATAATAAGACCATCTTCCATTATTTTTTCTTGTTTGGGTAGGTCACCCATCACAATGAGACCATCTTCTTGCATATGGGTAGGTCACCCGTCATAATGAGACCATCTTGCATCTGAGTAGGTCACTCGTCATAATGAGACCATCATCTTCCATCTGGGTAGGTCACCCATCATAATGAGACCATCTTGCATTTAGGTAGGTCACCTATCACAATGAGACCATCATTTTTTCTAAGTAGGTCACCTATCACAATGAGACCACACACACATCTTTGTATCGGTTCTGGTTAAAGGAGATCGCCAGATGGGATCTCAGGTTAACCCAACCACACATAGAGTTTAGCTTTGGTTAAAGGGAATTGCCAAATGGGATTTCAGGTTGACCAAGCTATGCACTAACTTTTAGTTCTGGTTAAAGGAGATCATCATATGGGATCTCAAGTTAACTCGACCACACACAGAATTTAGCTTTGGTTAAAGGGAATTGCCAGATGGGATTTCAGGTTGACTAGGCTACACACCAATTTTGGTTCTGGTTAAAGGAGATCGCCAGATGGGATCTCAGGTTAACCTAATCAAAAGGGCAGGTCGCCCGTGAAAATAGATTAGGGTAAGTGTGCGTGGGCTGGTCGCCCCTGAAAATAGACCACAATGAGTATGTGTGGGCAAGTCACCCCTGAAAATAGACCATGGTAAGTATGTGTGGGCAGGTCACCCGTGAAAATAGACTAGTGTGAGTGTGTGGGCAGGCCGCTGTGAAAATAGACCACTTTTCTTCAAAAGGGGCAGGTCATCCAAGATAATGAGACCATTTTCTTTTAAAAAGCGAAGTCCTTGGCTGAATGGATCACTCAGTAAGCTAGGAAGACCTTTTGTTTTCTTTACAAGCTTACTATGCAAAACATTGAGGAATTTTTGCTTTGTAAGCATTGTAAAGAGGGGGCATCTGTTGCTACCCAATTTTTGACCCATGTTTTTGATAAATTTTTAGAAAAAATAAAAAAAATAGCAAAAAATAACGAAAACCCTAAAAAATGTATTTTTCATATATTTGCATCGTTTTTAGCATTTTCAATGCCATCTCAAAAAGAATTTAAATTTTCAAATGTATTTTGAACGCGTTCAACTTTTAACGTGTCAATTTTACAATAACTGATTTTTCTTATTGAGTTGACGTTGATATTGCTTTTTTTTAAAAAAAAATTTAAAAATACAAAAAAATCAAAATTTATAAGGGATTACTGACACGACCAAAAGATTGATGTCTTCTCCCAAGTGCAGGAGTGTCGAAGTAATAAATAACCCGGCAAGACGGGGGTCGAACCACAGGGAGGTGAATTATATAAATTACAAATAAAAACAGATTTGAAGAGAATAATAACAGAAAAGGAGTTGAAGAGAGTTTTGGGATGTGATATTGATGTAAGGATTAAACAATGAT
>Ga0325411_1003954_pt1 | contig 16652 bp, 9 predicted proteins | sample PopdelMetagenome_13_FD_206181 | JGI IMG/M metagenome (GOLD analysis project Ga0325411, IMG submission 206181) | Populus deltoides microbial communities from Bellville, Georgia, United States - Xylem-PdIQD-R4 | ecosystem: Host-associated > Plants > Phyllosphere > Stem > Wood/Secondary xylem...
AGTTTGCAAGTTTAATAGTATTAGAAATTGAAAGGAGCTTTGCAGATATATCTCAGGCAGGGAGGCGGACAGACATACAAATCCTATAAGACTCAAAGAATGCTCATTGTCATAAAAACTAGAGTTCCTTCTTCCGCTTACAATCTCCAGCAACAACACTCCAAAGCTAAATACATCTGATTTCTCTGAAAATCTTCCTTTCATTAAATATTCAGGGGACATATAGCCACTGCATGAGGATCACAGATTTCTGAGCTCAAAATAGCAAAACGGTAATAGGAGTTAAAATGAAAAGAAAAGAAACGAAAAAAAAAAACTTACTAGGTTCCAACAACCCTGGTAGTACTCACTTGATCTTCATTGCCACCAAAAATCCTGGCCATTCCAAAGTCCGAAATTTTGGGATTCAGCTCAGGGTCCAATAAGATGTTACTTGGCTTCAGATCTCTATGAATAATTCTTAGTCTAGAATCTCTGTGAAGGTAAAGAAGACCTCGACAAATCCCGTTAATAATGTCGAAGCGTCTTTCCCAATCTAGTTGTCCTTTCCTGAGTGAATCTAAGCATATTATATCCAGAAAAAATCATGAGAAAACAAGGGCAAATGAAAATGAGTCAAGAAAAGTAGTAGCTAAACAAAAGAGGGCAGCAGCTCTAACCAAAGAGAAATGCATCCAAGCTTTTATTCGGCATGTACTCATAAACCAACATCATCTCTTCTCCTTCAACACATCAACCAAGAAGTCTCACAAGATTCCTGTGTTGGAGTTTTGAAATCACCACAACTTCATTCATGAGCTCTTCAAGCCCTTGACCAGATGTTCTTGAGAGTCTTTTCACAGCTATTTCCTGTCCATCAGGCAATTTTCCCTACAATGTCACATCAAACCAATAAATACCTATTTGCTCGAAATAATTATAAAGCACCTTTAGTTCCAGAAGAATTACCCTGTATACTGCACCAAAGCCGCCCTGCCCAAGCTTCTTGGATATGTCAAAGTTGTCTGTAGCAGTTTCAAGAATTTGTAATTTGAAGAGCGGTTCAAGTTTAACTTCCTTGACGTTTTCGGGCGAGTTTCCATCAAAAACTGTTTCTTGTGCTTCTCTCGTTTTGAACGACAAGGTCTCCTCACTTATCAACTTCCTTTCTGAATTCAAGTGGAAGTATCGTTATTATTTGTGAATTGTGTTTTTCTTTACTGGTAAAAATTGTAAAGTTTAGAAGTCCAGTAAGCTAATAAGACGTAGCATATTACCTCTATTAGTAGCCATCCATTTCCAAGAAATAAACACAAAGATGAAGAAGGCTATGGCTCCTACAATCACTGATAAACTGAAGATTACTTTCATGTTTCTCTTGTTATCTGCAACCAAAAAATTGTACTGATGGTTATTTTGCAAAAATGTAATGGAAATATGAAAAAACTTATCAATGTTTCCTCATACAGATAACATAACTTTTTGTATGCACACCTGAAAAACGAAACACTAGTGAACGAAAATGAGAAAATATTATAACAATTACCAAGTTCTGTATACGCCAGGCGAATGTTGAGATCTGTCCCTCCTTCGGAGAACTTTTGTATATCAATCAAGTTTCCTGTCCATGCCATACAGCCAAAACCGTTATAATATGAATAAGCGACACAGGAACAATTCTTCAAGCACTCATCTTTGCATTCTTGTTCGGAGGACGGATATGGCCAGTAATCGGCAAAGGTTGGCACCTTCATCATCTCCAGCTTCTTAAACCCATCTTCTTTTCCCACTTCACTACCATTCTGTATTCTATCACACTGCAACGATGTCATCCTAACACAACCGCTAGTCCAGATTCCTTTGTTCCATTCATCTTGATTTTTTGCAACAAACCCTTTTAAACATGTGCAGATAGGTGAATTATGTGCATCGCAGCTTCCAAATGGCCCGCACTTGCCATAAATATCACACTCAGTTGATGGAGCTTCCCAGTTATACTCCCAACCTCCCTTCCCATAATCCCAGTATTGTTCTGTAAGTCTTCCATGAGAAGTTAAAACATATGTTAAACGGTAAGTTGGGTCTTGAATTGAACTCAGAGTGAAAGTGCCATCTCCTTCATTTTGTAGAGTAAATCCAAATAGATAGACAGAAGTAGACATTCCTGGTATTCCAATAAAGTTCCGGCCACCCCATGGACCACTACGCCAAAATGGATGACCATTGTACCAGATGAAGAACTCAGGAATTCCTAATGGATTGATACCAGCAGAGAAGTTTCCAACAGAAGGATCAGATGAGCTTCTCCAGGACGTTAGCAGTGTCTTGTTCCCTGTTCTTGCGTTAGCACTAAGTCTCATCTTTGATGAGCAAGTATCCGTAGGATGCAGGAAACTTTTCCATATAAGGTTTCCACTCGGTCCAGCTTTCAAGATAAGGTTTCCATCATCAGTAAGCTGTGCAGTTGAGTGATTGAACCCATTTGAAACATTTGATGACCACAGAACTTCTCCCTGACCATTCGAAACCACAAGATTTCCATCTTCAGATATTGTCATCATCCCAGAAGAATCGTTGATTGGGTTGTTTCTGTTGGCCACCCATAGTACTGGAGTTGCTACTGATATATTACTATACCATATTCCGACATATCGATAGGTTGAATTAACTGGGCTGAAAAATCCCAGTTCGAACTTATTGCCGGCAGAGACTATAGCTTCTGGATCTTTGATGGGTTGAGAAGGAGTAATGCTATCTCCTGCATCACCATAAAATGAACAGGAACATGATAGAAACAGAAGAAGAGATACTGCAACTTCGCAGTTGCCACGTCCCATACTTGTTATTGACGAGAATGGAAGACTAACAAATGGCCAAGTGTTTGTGAAAAAAGATGTCATGAACAGGAATATTTCTCTTCCTGTCCTTTTACTTAATTCCAATCATGAGATTGTTTTTCAAATAGAAACGAAGTTTAGCAATTAAAAGTCAGAATTTTTATGTTTTCTGTAAATTTCCATCTGTAGCATAAGCAGGGTTATGTTTTACTCTGAGAATTTGACCCTCGTGTGCTAAAATAGTAATATTTCATCAGGATGAACCTCATTAACTAGCTAGCTTGTGAGATCGATAGCATTTTTATTTTTATAGGACACTATCACAATACATACACTTGCCATGTTAGGCGCTATCAAGAAGCTCTTGACATTCTAATTTTAAAGTAGCTTTTTTCGTACTTGATCTATTTTGACTTTGCCTGCAATATTCATGTGGGTGCTGATTAAATTTATACTCTAAACCATCAACTGATAAAGGCAGGTAAGTTTCTAAGAAAGAGGCTATTTATACCATAGAAGTCTGAGGAGCCTGAGCGGTCTAAAGACATATCAAGGTGATTAGGATGCAAGTACACGGCATTTATTAACCACTAATCAGGCGACTGATCCTCAAGAGACATAGCTCAAAGAGGGATTCTTTTCAGAACTTTCTTGATTGTTTCGGGCCAGCTTCCATAGGCCAGGGCAGTAGCCTATTTACCTGCTATTTTCTAAGCCATCTTCTGCTTCGTTACGTTACTATCTTTATGTATCGTAGAAGTTTCGCTTTTTTTTCTCTGATTGAACGATCATGTAATGCCACGACATCTCCTGTATGTATTTGAAAAATAACATGGAGATTAGCCTGGCCATCATCAATGCCTGTCGTTGACAACAACTTGGACTTTTTTTCCTTATTCATTTTTTTGTTGTGTGTGTGTAAATCTTGACTCAAGATCTAGATCTATGTGATACAATGTCAATTGTTTATTCTTCTCTTGTTGATTTTTTTCCTTTTAAATAAAGGTTTAGTGCTTGTTTAAGTTATATTGAGGAAATTAATATTAATTGATGGTTTTGAATTCTCAACGAAGCCTAATATTGTGGCCGTTGTTTCTTTGATTTACAATAGCTCAAGCTTATTTTTGTGCGTAATATGCAATCATTTTCTACTTTGAACCCTTATTGTCTCATGGAAGTCGTTTTTTTTTAATTATTTTTTTTACTTTGCAGTAAAAAAATTTGGCTTGTTTTCAGAATTCAGCGTAGCAATCTTTTGACTTTTTTCCCTGCATCAAAAGCTAAAAACCTTTGACTTCTTTGAAAATAGCGCTTCCCTTACAAATTCAGGGGACATATAAACCACAGCATAAGATCCACAGTTTTTTATCTCGAACCATTGATGCTTGAATACAGTAAAAAATAGGAAAGAAAAGTCTACATACAACCCTAGTAGCATGATCCACCAAAGAAAAATCTACATGCTTGTAATGCTAGCAGAATAATGGTGCCAAAAAAAATGAATTGACCAGCTTGAATCAACAATTTTATTGGAATCTAGAGCAAACTATCAATACACATAAGGAACATATGAAACCTTCCAAGATTGCATAGAACGCCATGCGCTCTGAAGAATCAACATCCACAGAAGACTAAAAAGACTGGCCATTCTGTTATTTCTCATATAAATTGTAATTGCAGTTATAACTAATACATATAAAGTTAGTTATAACTGTAAAGTTAGTTAAAAGAAGTTAGTTAGAATATGTGTATATATATGTGTATTCATGTACTCTGAGAAACGTAAGAAAAATAAAAGAAGTAAATGTTGCATGCAAATTGCAGATTTTCTAAACGTATAATTCTTCTTCTTTCTCACAAAGAAATTCATTCTCTTATTCTTTCTCTACTTCTGCATTATTCAACTTTTCTTCTGCAGCAAATTCTTCATGGTATCAGAGCTATATTTTTTAAAATATAAACTAATCCTTCATCATCATTAGAAAGATTCAAAATCTTTGTAGTTTAAAAACCTTTCTGCCATCATCTTCTTGATTCCTTCAAAAACTTCAAAATATCTGATCATCTTGAAGAAAATGCTTCTACAGCATATAAAGATTCATTTAATACCTGTCACGACCCGAATCCCGGATCCATAACCGGCACATAAGCAAGGTTCTCCTCCAAGGTTCCATACCTATGTGAACCCAAACTTACACACAAACTTATCCTAACTCAATCAGAGTTCAACGCAGCATTAATAACAAAATCAACTTCATAATATAATTGAATTGTCTTAATATAAGAGTTAATATAATTCATAGTTTTGGAGCACTAACTTGACAAAAATGAAATTACAACCAAAAAGCAGGTTCAGAAGGTTCAACAAAAGTAACCTGCTATCAAGCTATAAGCCTGAAAAGATAAATAATGAGATGGTGAGTTCAACAACTCAGTGAGTAGATAATGTTCAATATACACACACGAGGTAATACAACAATGAGAAATATATATACAAGTATGGCTGTAGGTTCTTATAGAAAGGTTTCTCAAATGGACCATAACAAGAATATCATATGGTAAAGCTCGTCAGAAAATCAAAATGCAATGAGCATGAGGCTCCGTACTGTGAGATGATCAGTCCACACAGGTTGGTGACTCCCCCGACCAACTAGGGTTCAGATATGATGTGCACAAAGACTAACACTACCCTGTTAGCATAGGTATTCTGACTGACATACCATAGGTTCATAATCATAATCAGACAGACATATTCATATCTCAAGGCTCAACTCATGACATCAATCAAATGAGGAGCTATCAATTCAGAATTCAATTTAAAATATATACTGGTTCATATCAAGAATTCAGATTCAACAATTGATCATGCTTTATCAAAACAATGATAATAATCAACATATATATTATCAAGAAGCATGATTCAATTCATAATAAAAAATAAAATATTTATACTATTTCTCATGCATATGGAAAATTATCCACTCACCTGACTCGAAAACAACAAAACTCAAAGCTGATATCGAAGAAAATCCTACTGACGTCTCGCCGGTAGAATATCAGGATTATCTGGATATAAAGGAGACATACTCAAAAATGACTCAAAAGAACATATAACCTATTTAATACACTTATCTAAGGGTATATTCCATAACCCTATATGTTTTTGAACTAACTAGTCAATTTTCTCAAAAACCCAAAATTTAACGGTTTTTTCGAAATCTAATCCATAATAAAACAACTAATAAAATTGATAATAATTCACTAAATAAACCTTAATTATTCATCAAACCAATCTGAAAAAGCTAATATTACAGCTAGGGACTAATCTGTAATTTATCCTATTTTTAAGGGTCAAATTGCAACTTTTATCAAATTGAAGGACCAAACTGAAATTGTCATAAATCCATTACTATACTGAATTTCTGATCATAATCAGTCCTCATTTCTGTCCAGATCATCTCATTATACTCCAAGGACCATTCTGGAATTTTAACAAATTTTTAGGGTCAAATTGTAATTTTTGTCAAATTGGAGGACTAATTTGAAAGTGTTAAATTCTCTTATCTATATAGTAATTCTTTCCAGAATTCATATTTCATTCTTTCCAGAATCTCGGAATAGGCTCCAGGGACCAATTTGTAATTTTCCAAAGTTCGGGGACTAAACTATAATTTTTGCAAATTGAGGGACCAAATTGAATTTTCATCATCTTCAACCTCCAATCCAGAATTTTAACAGAAACCTACTGTTCTCCCCTGATTTTTAACTCAAAATTCACCATTCAAACAAAACTATAACTCAAACTCATTACAATTTTCCATAATCAACTAAATCATCAAATACCCACAACAATTAACCCTACAACATCCAAATTAACTCATCAATCAAACTTAAAACATAAATTTTCAAAACCCTAACATTCATCAAAACTAAAATTAAAGCTTAATTAACACATATTTATACATAATCTTACCTTTTTACTTATTTCCTTCAATTCCTTTCTATTTCCCTTCCAATTTCCCTCTTTTCTCTTCTTCTTCTTCCTCCTCCTTTTCTCTCCTGCCGGTTTGCTCTCTTAATTTCAGACCTCTCTCTCTTCTTTTTTTTACTTCCTATTTATATTTATCAAGTTTTGTTGAATTACCTCTATACCCCTTATTCATTTATTCTAACTTTTAAGCCTCCAAGGGCTTTATTGTATTTTTCTATCTTTTAATACAAAATATTACAATACCACTACTCTAAATATTTATGATGATTCTTCCAGCTGCTACTACCTCCACCCTTCTGATAATCCTGGTGCACTTCTGGTTTCTGAAATTTTCACTGGTGAAAATTATATTGCATGGAGTAGATCCATGACAATTGCCTTAACAGTGAAAAACAAGATTGCCTTCATTGATGGTTCTTTAGTTCAACCAAACACCACCAATCAATCACTTCGTGTGGCATGACTAAGATCAAAGAATCTGGTTTTGTCATGGCTGATGAATTCAATTGCCAAGGACATTCGCAGCAGCCTTCTTTACATCACAGCGGCATTCAACATTTGAGAAGAATTAAGAGTTAGATATCTCAAAAGTGATGGACCAAGGGTCTTCAGTTTAGGGAAATCTTTAAGTTCCATTTCTCAGAACTCAAAATCTGTCATCGAATATTTCAGTGAATTCAAGGCGTTATGGGATGAATACATCAATTATTGTCAAATCCCAAACTGCAGATGTGGAAATCTTGATTCATGCTCATACAACATTTTAAAGCATCTAACAGATTGACAATAATCAGATTATGTTATGAAATTTTTGGTAGGACTTCATGATTCTTACTCAGCAGTCAGAAGTCAATTATTGCTCCAAACTCCTTTGCCATCTATAGGCAGAGTCTTTTCCCTGCTTCTACAAGAAGAGAGTCAGAGGTCCCTAACAAATGCAGTAGGGATTCCCATTGATTCATAAGCAATGGTTGCTGAACAATACCATAATCCAAATTCCAGATCAGGTTCAACATATACTACACGCTTTGCTAAACAAAAAGGAAAACTAAGGCAACCTGCTCCCACTGTGGATATCCTGGACATGTTGTTAATAAATGTTTTCAAATTATTAGATACCCTCCTGGATGGAAGGGGCTAAGAGGGAAAAGATTTGCCACTATGCCACATACTAGCAGAAATTTTCAAAGATTACCCACTGCACATAATACTACTGCCTTGGAGCAACATCTTGACACTCCTAACATTGTTTTCTCTCAAGGACAGATGCAAAATCTACTCACTCTCGCAAATAGCATTTCCAACTCAAAGATAAATAATACTACTAAGGAAGTATCTATATCAGGTATATCCTTTTCATGTCATACAATATCTTCACCTTAGAACAGATTTTCTTGGATTCTTGATACAGGAGCAACATATCACATGATCTGTAGCCCCCTTCTTTTCGAATCCATTATTTTGCCTAAAACTCAGTCCAAAGTTCATCTACCAAATGGTCAACATGTACCAATTGTTTTCACTAGGATGGTTAAATTATCTCTTAACATCATTTTGACAATACACTTTATGTTCCAGCATTCAATATCAATCTGATTTCTGTTTCAAGATTAACTGCTGATAACACTATTAGCTTATTTTTCCTTCACACGAAATGTATCCTGCAGGATCTAAACAAATGGAAGATGATTGGGCTTGCTGCAGTTGAATCTGGTCTATACAGTCTTCACAAACCCCCTGAACAAACTATCAAAGGCTTACCTCCTAGATCAATAATCAAGTCCTATGTTGTTGCCACTGATCTTTGCCATTTACGTTTAGGCCACATCCCTACTTTCAAAATCAATCTTTTGAACAAAACTGATCCTTCAGTCACTATTAGCAACAATTTCATTTGTGAAATTTGCCCGCTAGCTAAACAAAAACGGTTGCCCTTTTCCTTGTCTGTTAATAAATCCATAGAGGCTTTTCAATTAATTCACATTGACCTTTGGGGACCCTTCTTTGTTACTTCATATTCTGGTTATCAGTTTTTCCTTACCATTATAGATGATTACAGTAGATTTACTTGGTTATTTTTAATGAAATCTAAATATGAGACACGAGATCTTCTTAGCAACTTTCTAGCCTATGTTCATACTCAATTCAACACCAAGATAAAAACTCTTAGATCAGACAATGGACAAGAGTTTAATATGCCTACTTTTTACCAAAAACATGGCATCATTCATCAATTAACCTGTGTTGAAACACCTGAACAGAATGGAAGGGTTGAAAGGAAACATCAACACCTGCTAAATGAAGCTAGATCTCTAATGTTTCAATCCCAACTTCCTTTAACTTATTGGACAGATTGCATTCTCACAGCCACTCACCTAATCAATCGCACCCCTTCTCTCATTCTCCAAAATCAAACACCTTATTAGGTTCTTTTTAACAAACCACCACATTATAATTACTTAAGGGTGTTCGGCTGTTTATGTTTTGCTAGCTCAATCACACACAACAGAGGAAAATTTCAACCACGAGCCACAAAATGCATTTTTCTTAGCTACCCTCCACACATTAAAAGATACAAAGTGCTTGACTTATCAACCTGCAAAACCTTTGTGTCTCGTAATGTTGTGTTTCATGAATCCACATTCCCACCTATTCCAAACACAGTTCATACACCCCTTGTGTTTCCTGACTATCCTCAAATTTTTGACTCATTTCCTTGTATCCCAGCACAGTCACCTTTAAACAATTCTGTTGTTCCTGCAACCTCCCCTTTACAACCTTCTATTCCTCAAACTTCTCCCCTATCTCATCATAATATTTCCCAACTCAGAAGGTCTGAAAGAAATAAACATCCACCTACTTACTTAAAGCAGTATTATTGTGGAAATATGACTAAGATTCCTTTAGCAACTCCAAGCTCTTCAGATTACTCCCTTCCTGGTAAGTCATACTCTATCTTTTCTTACTTATCTAATTCCAAATTATCTTTACAACAATGTGCTTTCACCTCTTCTGTTTCATCTGTTTTTGAACCAAAAACTTACAAACAAGCTAGCTCCATTCCTCATTGGCAAAATGCTATGACAAATGAAATCATAGCTCTTGAGCAAAACCGAACTTGGGATTTAGTACTTCTGCCACAGAATAAATTTGCCATTGGATGTAAGTGGGTATACAAAGTTAAATTCCAAGCTCATGGAAAGGTTGAATGATATAAGACACGATTGGTAGTAAAGGATACGCACAACTAGAAGGCATTGATTTCTTTGACACTTTCTCTCATGTTGCAAAGATAACAACAGTTAGAGTTCTTCTCACCATTGCTGCCGTCAACAATTGGCATTTACATCAGCTTGATGTGGACAATGCCTTCTTACATGATGACTTACATGAGGAAGTATATATGCAATTACCACTAGGTTACTCCAATCCAAATGATCCTCGAGTCTGCAAACTCAAAAGGAGCATATATGGTCTAAAACAAGCTTCAAGACAATGGTTTTCCAAGTTATCTACATGTCTATTATACTTTGGATTTCTACAAGCAAAATCAGATTCTAGCCTCTTCATCAGGAAATCTACCAACGACTTCATTGCAGTTTTAATCTATGTTGATGATGTATTCATCGCTTCCAACACTCTTACAGCACTCAACAAAGTGAAACAGTACCTTCGCACGACCTTTCCTATCAAAGATTTGGGAAACCTGAAGTACTTTTTCGGCATTGAGGTAGCTAGATCTGCCAAAAGCATTGTTCTTTGCCAAATAAAATATGCCTTAGATATACTTGCAGACAGTGGTTTTTCTGGCGCTAAACCAGTCAGTTTTCCAATGGAATCCACACTGAAACTCAGTACCCATGATGCTAGCCCTTCCTTATCCGATCCTGCCTTTTATCGTAGACTCATTGGCAGACTTCTCTATCTCACACTCACACGCCTAGATTTATCATATGCCATCCAAACTCTCAGCCAATTCATGTCCAACCCGCATACAATGCATATGCAAGCTGCAGAGAGAGTTCTTCGGTATCTTAAAGCAACACCAGGTCAAGGATTACTTCTCAAAGCTGATTCTACTTTTCATTTAAAGGCTTATTCTGACAGTGATTGGGGAGGTTGCATTGATACTAGAAGAAGTGTAACTGGATATTTGGTTTTTCTTGGAGATTCACTCATCTCCTGAAAATCAAAGAAATAACCTACTGTAAATAGGTCCTCAGCAGAAGCTTAATATCGAGCTTTGGCAACTACATCGTGTGAAATTCAATATCTGACTTATTTGTTGGCAGATTTCCACATACCTCACTCTCAACCTGCCTTGCTATACATAGACAGCAAACCAGCCTCAGAAATCGCCTCCAACCCAGTCCATCATGAACGCACCAAACATATACAACTTGACTGTCATCTTGTACGCATAAAACTACAGGAATGACTACTTACAATCATTCACATTCCTTCCAGATTTCAATTAGCTGACGCACTCACCAAACCACCTGGTTATCACACACTTAATCCTATCCTTGGCAAGATGGGAATGGTGAATGTTCATTCCCATCTTGAGGGGGGGATATTGGAATCTAGAGCAAACTATCAATACACATAAGGAACATATGAAACCTTCCAAGATTACAGAGAACGCCACGCATGCAGAAGAATCAACATCCACAGAAGACTAAGAAGACTGGCCATTCTGTCATTTCTCATATAAATTGTAATTGCAGTTATAACTAATACATATAAAGTTAGTTATAACTATTAAGTTAGTTAAAAGAAGTTAGTTAGAATATGTGTATATATATGTATTCATGTACTCTGAGAAATGTAAGAAAAATAAAAGAAGTAAATGCTACATGCAGATTGCAGATTTTCTAAACGTATAATTCTTCTTCTTTCTCACAAAGAAATTCATTCTCTTATTCTTTCTCTACTTCTGCATTATTCAACTTTTCTTCTGCAGCAAATTCTTCACATTTCATCAATAAATAAATTACCAATCAAGTATTGTATCACCTATTCTATCAGTAAAAACTAAATATGATGTTTTTTTTTTGTTTTTTAAAAGTGAAAATTAATTTGAAAATTTTGAGATTTTTTTGGAATTTTCAAAAAAAATTAAGCAACGTTTTGGAGAAAATCAAGTATTTTAATGTCGAATATGTATCTTACAGTGTAAATATATAGTCCGATATTATGCAAAATTGTTGAAAAAACATACAAGAAATTAACAAAAAAAATTTGAAAGTACTTTGAAATTTATTTTATATATATAATAATATATTATTATTAAATATATGGACTTAGCCCGGCCTAGCCGAGTCTGGTTGGACCAACTGGCAGCCCAACATACCTGGCCTTCTTTTTTTTTAGGCTGGGCAAGACCCGACCTAGCTGTCTAAGCTAGGCTAACACGAGTCCAATCCATAGGCCACGTGGTTGTTGGCCCAGCCTAGTGACCATGTTAATTAATTAGCTGTTACATGCAGAAATGAATTCTACATGTAGTGGGCATGAGGAAGAAGAAGAAGGAGGAGGAGGAGGAGGAGAAAAAGAAGAAGAAGAAAAGGAAGAGAGGAAAAGGTGCCTCATGTGAGGGTCGTGGTCGTGATGAGGAGGTTCGAACGATGGCTCAGGAGGTGTTGGTGGAAGGAGTGGTGGTCGGCGTCAGCTGTGGGAGGGAGATTTATAGAGGAGAGAGTGAAACTTGTGGTGGTTACTCCTGAGGAGAGGTGGCCAACCATTTGTTTGTGGTGGCTATTCCTGAGGAGAGGTGGCCATCCATTTGTTTTTGGTAGAGATGGTGGTGGAAAAGCCGGTAAAGAGAGTGTTGGTGGTTGATGGAGAGAGAAGACAGAGAGAGAAGATCACGCTAGCAGCAAAAATAGGGGGAAGACTGATTTTTTTGTCAACTTTAGAACCGATTTTCTCCTTCCCAAGGCCATGAAATCCACCCCTATATATAGGACATGAAAGAGGGATGTTTCGTCTTTACTGATGTTAAATCTTGGCCCTTGATTCGACTAGGAAGGATCCCAACTATTGACTCAAAGTAGTTATCATGGACTGTCAGATTTGTTGCAGGAAAAGGGTTGGTCGGGTTGACCACTTTGGGACAGTGCCACAACCACTGTGGCGTCAATTGACCAGAATGGATCACACTAGGGTGTAGTCAAATGTTAGGTGATTGTTTTCGTATAAGTTTTGTCACTCAGCCCTTGAGTAGCTTTTCTAGCGAAAATGTAAAGAAGAAGATGAATAGTCAACCCCAAAACGGTGTCATTTTAGCAAAGTTCATTTTACTCCTTCAATTTCTGATTTCTCTCAATGACACCCCTTGATTGACTTTAAACTTTCAATTTTGCCCTTGTTAATCTTCAATTCGAACACCGAATTTCAAAGCCTTTTTCATTTCGGTCCAAGATTTTGGATTTATCAATTTGACCCTCAATTGACCATTAAACTTTTAATTTTTTTTCAATTTCACCCCTGATTTTAATCATTAAGTCCCCAAAGTTTTGTGTCTTTTTTAAAATGGTCCTTAGTTGTGATTTTTTTTTAATTTAACCTTTAATTGATCCAAAAACTTTAATTTTCTTGCGATTTTACCTCTTATTTCAATCAATTGACTTGGTAAAAATTAAATTTGAAAATAATTTTTACCTTAAATAGTCTTACCAAGCATCTACCATAGTCATCCATTGAAGATGATCATAAAGTTGAATCCACTGAAACAATGGTTCCTCAAAATAAAATGCCCAACTTTAATATTTGTAAACTTGCAAAACAAATTCACACAAGGTCAATTATTTTCATTTAATATAAATCTTATAATAATCTAATCAAAATAAATAACTTGAATAGTATAACTTACATTAAATGGCTGGTCTTTTATTCTACAATATTTTACCAAAATATGAATAGCTTGAAAAAAGGATCCCACATCTGCTACCTAAAATGGACAAGCCTTAATCTTTACCGTGTATTAACTATCTCTTCATGATCAACATCGAAATTAACAACATGATCACTGACATCCCTAACACTACCATTGGTTAAACTAGTAGTAGCAATAGCTCTCTTTAAATTTTTTATTGGCATCTCTAAAATATAACACAAGTTAATTCTCAATTTCAATATAATAGACTCATATGTCATTGTGCATATTTAAATTTCATGATTTAGACCATAAATTTCCCTCTAATTATATGAATTTAACCCATATATTTCCAACCTACCACAACATATAATGTAATTTATCACCCTTTCCTAAGATATAATTTTTTGTATGTGACAAATGTCCTTCCTCTATCATCATTGGGTTTATACCAAGCGTGCTGACATGTTTTACACTTGATAAAACTTGTATATTCACCATAGCAAAACGTGCAAAAGTTTGGTTACATATCAGTTTTTCAGTATCATATACTAAGAAGTTTCATCATGGATTTTACATCATAGAAGTTCTCTTTCAGTTTATATTTTCTTCAGGTAACATGTTTTTAGCTCATTTAATAATGCTATCATACTAAATTTATAATATGACATGAAGGTAAATACTGGTGCAATGACTAACAATTTATTATGAGTTACGCACCCATCCTATAATGGTTCATTAGAATTTATTAAAAGTTCAAGAAACCTAGCTGCATCTACATTTGATTCTTCATCTAAAGAGATACTATATAAACCTTTACATGAATAACCATGATTCATTCATCATCATACTCTTATAAGGATTACTATTATCATCTACAAACTCATATACATTGCTAGAACTAGAAGTTCAACCAATCATCTTTTCTAACATGGTTCATCATAATATTTTAAAAATTCAAGAAACCTAACTGCATCTACATTTAATTCTTCATCTAAATGGATGTTATGTGAACTTTCACTTGAATAAGTAATGTTCATTCACATTGCATCTATCACTATACTCCTATAAGAATTATTATTATCATCTACAAACTCATACATGTAGTTAAAACTAGAAGTTGAACCAACCAGCTTTTCTAACATGGTTTTATGAGAAACATAGGGTTTTCCATTTGAATACCAATATAAGTATTCCTCAACAAATATTTTTTTTAAGTAGATGCATCATCCCAAAATCTTCATAGTGAAACTTTTTATTCTTACACTTCACACATGGACATCTAATTTCACATGCACTAATATTCTTCGATTTAGAAAGTATGAAATTAATAAAACCCTCAGCCACTTCAAGATAATCTTACCTCTACAACTCTTTAGATGAATCTTGATAATTCTAAGAACAATTATCCCATGATTATGAAACCTATATAGAATAATATTAATTTTATCAATTCCAAAAAATTTCAATTCCCCTAAAATTTCCAACTTCACAATAAAAATAAAATATAAAATAATCATAATATCTTCAGTTTTAACATACCTAAATTTTTTTTAAAAATCAAACTTAGCTTCATTAAATGACAACAAAATTCAATTTCTCTTGAATCTCAAACAAACCCTAGCATACAAATCTATCTAAAAAAATCAAATCGATAAAATTATGAGTTTTTCACAGCATAATAAATAAATAAAAGTAAACATATAATAACATGTCAAGTTATAATATGAATAATTCATTAGGTTTGTCACATCTCACTAGATGTTAGCCACCCCCCACCCCCTCTAAATTGAAATGGGAAGATACATATCGAGAAAAATTAGAAGTCATCATCTAGTAATTAGAAAGAATTAAAAATCCTAAAAATTAGTATTGGTTTCAAAGATTCAAGTAAGAGATTAGTTATGCTTAAGAGAAGAACAATGTCACCCTTAGTGCATCATTTCTTACAAAAAGATTACCTTCACTATTTGTTGTCTTGAAATTATCTTTTTTATTGCCCTTAATTATCCTAATTTTTTTAGTTTATTTTTTATTTTTTTCTCATTATTCGATAAAAAAAACTTGACTTTGATCCCTGAAAATACAAGACTTATCAATTTGATTATTCATAAAAAATTAAATCGTGACATCGATTCATTTAAAAAAAAACTTGTCATTTTGGTTATTTACATAAAAAAAAATTATCATTTATCCTCCTAAAAAAGAATTTTCTTTTGCAAGATTTTGATATTAGTCTCTAAAATGAAACTTATTATCTAAGTCATTTTAAAAATAACATAAATCCAATAAGGATGGTAAAAATAAGATTAGGTGTTGGCCCATTTATTTTCTTTTTAATTTTTTTAAGATAAATTTAGTGACTGGTAAATTAGCTTAATAGATTTTGATAAGATCACATTAATCGAGTCTAAATTATTATAATTGATAGTCAAAATATTAAATAACAAATTATACTTAAAAAAAACAAAATTTTGTGTTATTTATTTTTATTTGAGGCTTTTCCTCATTTACAATTATTTTTTTATGAGATTTTTATTTTTAGAAAAGAGCCATACAAAATATCATTTACAATACTGATATGCAAAAAGTTAAATACAGAAATAACAAGAATCATAATTCCAGGGTTTAAGATTGACTTTTCGAGTACAAAACACCAAAAGTTGCTAGCAAAAACTTAAAGACACGAAATCAGTTTGTAGCCCGCATTCTTCCAATTTCTCTTGGGTGTCTCCTCCTGGCTGGCGTTATGGGCGAAACTGAGAGGGTGATGTGATGGTCGCCGTGAATATCTGGCCGTGGAGGAGTTGTTGCCGTTTGCTGCTGGTGTAGGGCTCGTCGTTGCTATGGTGGGGCAGAGAGGTGGTTGTCGTTGGTGGTGACCGAGAGTGGACTCCAGACTTTGCTATTATTGTGGCCGAGTCTGTGGTGAGAGAAACACCATGAAGAGGTGGAGATTGGGCAAGTA
>Ga0325411_1003955_pt1 | contig 16650 bp, 10 predicted proteins | sample PopdelMetagenome_13_FD_206181 | JGI IMG/M metagenome (GOLD analysis project Ga0325411, IMG submission 206181) | Populus deltoides microbial communities from Bellville, Georgia, United States - Xylem-PdIQD-R4 | ecosystem: Host-associated > Plants > Phyllosphere > Stem > Wood/Secondary xylem...
ACCCAAGAGAATTGGGTGCGGAGGCAAGATCCAATCGAAATGGGTCCTAACGCAGGACCCAAGAGAATTGAGTCTAGAGCCATGATCAATTTCCTTTAGGTCCTGACGCAAGACCAGAATTAGGTCCAGACTCAAAACCCATTAGTCTTGGGTCCTGATGCAGGACCCAAGAGAATTAGGTCTATCTAAGAGAATTGGATATGGACCAAGTGCTTTTGGATCCCCAAACTTATTGGATCCTGTTGTGCAATCGGACCCAATGTTATTTTGGGTCCTGCCCCCATATGACCCAACTCTAATAGGTCCTCCTAGGGGCAGAACCCAACACATGATTTATTTATGTATTTAATAATAAATATAATTCAAAACTACCGAATAAAAAATCTAAAGACAATAAAACTTTGAATCTCATACACTAATATTATCAAATTAAAATATCTTTTATTACCCAAAATAATATTATATTAAAATATTTCTAAATTATTTTTTAATGGATTTTATTTTTTAAAAATTCTCTTATATAATACAAATATATAAAGTATATGATGTGAATAAAAAATTTATTGAGAGCTCCATCAACTTTAATATGATAATATTAGAAAAAAAAATTAAAAAATTCAATTTTTTATGAAAAAAATACATGAGATCGAGAAAAGAAAAAAAAAATGAAAGCATTAGGTTGACCCAACATTGTAGGATCAGGCTTGTCAGCAAGAGCCAAGGTTGATGGGTCTAGCTGCAGCATGACCCAAGCTCGATTGGGGGCGTTGCCTTCTCTGTCAAAAGCTGTTGGAGAGGGCTTGACAGCCAGACCAAAAAAACTTCCAAAACGTGTAATAGCGTTGGGTCTGGCTGGCTAGCCAGATCCAAACCACTTCAAAAAGGTGTTGGGTCTGGCTGCCCAGCAAGACCCATCGATCTTGGGTCTAGCAGCGCAGCCATACCCTGGGATATTAGGTCTGAGAGTTTTTGCAATTTTTTTCTGATTTTTTTTTTTATACAATGAAGAGAAAATAAATTGATGAGAGTCTTTTTATATTCTACAAAAGTTGGGTGATGATAAGTTTTTTTTTTTGGTTTGTTTCAAATTGGGTTGGATTTTCTTATTAAAGCATGTTTGTTTTTGTTTTTCAAAAATGTTTTGATAATTTTATTTTTACTTTAAATTAATATTTTTTCCTTAATTCATATTAAGATGTTTTTGTATTATTTTGATGTGATTATATAAAAAATAGATTTTAAATAAATAAAAAATATTATCCCAATATATTTTTTTTAATTTTTTTTAAAGATATTTCCAATTTTATTTTTTCACCTCTTGAAATTTGTTTTCTTTTCTCTTATTGATTTTTTTTTCATATTGTGAAGAGGAAATAAATTCATGTGACTTTTTTTATATTATATAAAAATTGGGTGAAGATAATTATTTTTCAGTTCAAGTTGTGTTAAATTTTCTTATTAAAGTATGTTTGTTTTTACGTTTCAAAAAGGTTTTGAAAAAAAATTAATTTTTTTTATTGTTTTTTTACTTCAAATTCATATATTTTTTATTTTTTAAAATTATTTTTAAATATATTGAGATTGGGTCTGATTTCGCAACCAGACCTAAGGAGAATATTTTAAGTTGGGTCCTACTCAGCACAATCCATTCGGGTTGGGTCTTGCCCCAGATGCACCCAAAATAGTGTTGGGTCCAACCGTAGTCCCAAGAGACTTGGTCCTAGCGAGGACCCAAATGAAATGGGTCCTGATGCAGGACCTAAGAGCATTGGGTCCTAACACCGAACTCAACAGAATTGGGTTTTGACGCAGCACCCAAAAGAATTATATAAAAAAATATTTATAACACAAATAATTATATTTTTATATGAATACTTTGAGTTATAATAATAATAATAATAATAGTTCAAAAAAAATTATAATATTTTTTATATGAATACTTTGAGTTATAATAAAGGTAATAATATTTATACCACAAATAATAATATTTTTGACTCGCAGGACCTAAGGTCAATTGGTTATGTGTCTGGAGAGCCTAGGAGAATTATAATAAAAATAATAATATTTATAGCATAAATAATAATATTTTTTATATTAATACTTTGAATTATAATAAAAATAATAATATTTCAAACACAAATTATAATATTTTTTATATGAATACTTTGAGTTGTAATGAAAATAATAATATTTATAACACAAATAATTATATTCTTGAGATGAATACTTTGAATTATAAGAAAAATAATAATATTTATAACACAAATAATTATATTCTTGAGATGAATACTTTGAATTATAAGAAAAATAATAATATTTATAACACAAATAATTATATTAATAAATCCAAGACACAAGAACCTTGTGTCTTGACAAAGGACCCAGGAGACCTGGGTCCTGACACAAGACTCACGCAAAATGGGTCTTGACTAGGACTCATGAGCAGTGGGTCCTAACGTCGGACCTAACAACATTGGGTCCTGATGCAGGACCCAAGGCTAAGGCGTTCCGAGAGGGTCTTCAGACTCGCTCACCTGGGTCTGCAGCCATGGGCGTGGGTCTGGCCCTAGCTCCTAGGGTAGCCCAACGTCATATGTTTGCAGCTTGTGACTTGCAGCCTCACTTGGCGTGCGGGCACCTAGGGCTTGCCTGCCCCAGCGCCAGGTGTCTGCAGTTTGAGGCATGCAATCCCACTAAAACTGAAGCTGATCATTTTCTCCCTAAACATCCCTTCAATGCCATATACATCTCAGTAAAAAGACATCTCCGCCCTCCCCCTACAATCTTTCCAACCTTTTGTGGCAAGGGCAGTTCTGCCATTATAGTACTCCAATCCACAATGCTTTGTGTATATTTAAACAATAACATAGGCACTGATCTCTTTTAGTATATTGTATAATTTGGATTTTTACCTTAATATGGGTTCATGACAGCCCATTAGTCATTGTTTATGGTTTATTAAGTGCTTTGAGCTTTAGTTTTTGTTGTGCTTTTCTTTGGGCTTTGCATCTATGATCTATAAGGGTTATTTGTTAAGTCTATTTAAGTTGTTTGATTCTATCAAATTTAAGGTACCCATGGATTATTGAATAAAAAATAGTGTTTTGCTTAGAGCATCACATTTTCTTTTAAAAAATACCTATTGTCTAGAAAATATTTGTTGTTGTGTTGGGATAAAAAAAATATATATGTGCAAGTCAATTCGAGTTAAAGTGGTCCAATCAGTTCGGTGAAAACAAATTTGGGTAGTTTCAAGTTTTCCTACTTGTTTCTAGTTTTAGTCAGATTATTTCTATAGTGTAGAGATAATTTTTGTGTTAATTTTAGCTTCCAATATCATTAATTAATTTTAATGTGTCTTTATTTTGTCATAAAGTATGAGAACTGTAAACATGTAAGGAAGTGGATGAGGAATGTTTATTTCTTGTCATCTAGCCAATTGTTTAGATTTAAAGATGTCTAAGTCAAACATAACATGACACCATAAAGAGGGGGAAATGAAATTGTAACTCAATTACGAATTATTAATCAACACATAGATCAGATGGCTAATGAATTTGGAGATAGGTGGGATAGGTTAGAGAGGAGACATGCTAATGATCATAGTGGGGTTCAAAACAGGCCCGAGCAAAGATAATTTAATGTTAGGAAGGCTGTTAGGCAAGTTAACACTGATGTGGATGAGTTTGTAGTTGATAATATGGACATGGATGATGTTGATTTTGTTAATATGTCTATGGGCCAATGGAAATGGTTTGGACAACAGTGGAATTGTTGGTATGAAAGGGATAGATATGATGATGATTTTGGCCAGAGAGGTAATTTACATGTACCATGACCATAATATTGAGTTTGGTTGAGATTTGGGTACAATTAAGTTAAAAATATCAGCTTTTCAGGAGAAGAATGATCCAGAAGCTTATTTAGAGTGGAAGAAGAATATGAAGTATATTTTTTTTTAGTGTCATAATTATCTAGAGCTCAAGAAAGCCAAGCTTGCTATGATTGCTTTTACTGACTATGCTATAATGTGGTGGAATCAGTTAGTGACAAGCCATGTAAGGAGTGATGAGAGACAAGTTAATACTTGGGATGAGATGAAATCCATTATGAGTGTCATAACCTAATTCTGGGTTATTCCCTAAAATTCAAGTTGCAATTTTGGAGGAAAATCAAGGCCTAATTGTACTCCATTATGCCCAAAAATAGAGAAAAAAAATGCAAATTTAAGGTCAAATTAAATGATTATTGGACGAATTTGCATAAATATTAAGTCCAAGGACATAATTAAATTTTTAATAGGTCAATTTGATCATGGGCCAAATTCATTTTTAATTATGTTTTAGAATTAATTTGGGTCCAATTAAAAGATTTAATTAAGTGCAAGGACTTAATTATACTTTATATGGGTCCAATTAATTTTATTTGGGGCTTAATTGAGAAAATTGGAATTTTAAAAGACTAAATTTATTTTTTACCAGGTTAATTGATTGAAATTAGGGGTCAAATTGTAAGAAAATTAAAGTTTAGGGTCAATTAGGGGTTAAATTGATAAAATTCACAGCCAATGACCAATTTGCAAAAGGCACCAAACTATAGGGCTTAATTGACAAAAATTAGGGGTAAAATTGAATAAATTGAAAGTTTAATAGTCAATTAGGGGTTAAATTGCATAAAATCAAGACCAAGGATCAAAGTGCAAAAGATGCATAAATATGGGGTTCAAATTGAAGCTCGGCAGGGGCTAATTTGCATTAAATCAAAAGTTTAAGGTCAATTAGGGGTTCAATTGAACGGAATTGAAAGATAAAGGACTACATTGAAGTTGGACAAAACTCTCTAATTTAACCCTAAACGACGTCGTTTTGCATTTTAAAAAAAACCTCACTACGCGTCGTCTGATCACTGTTCATTGTCTTCCCTGAATTTGCCCAAAAATGACAGCTCATGAAGCTACTTTTAAGGTGCATTTAATGCCTTATATGTCCACCAAAATTGACAACACATACACCAAAATTATCACCTGACATCCCTCTATCTCAGAGTATGGTCCGTTCAAGCCTATTAACATGACATCGGCCCTGGCGCCGGCCTAAAGAAGCCAACTCAGACAGCCTTTTCTTGTAGATTTGACAACTCATGATGCACACTTTGAACCAACGGTTGAGATCCTTTCCAGCCAAACCAAAGGCCACTATTTGGCACCATTAAAGACAAAATACCCCTCTTCCACCTCCTATAAATAGGGGTGCATTTCATCGCCTGAGCAAGAAGAAAATCAGGTACAAAAATTATAAAAAACCAGTCATTCCCCTGTTTCCATTTTCCTTCTTTCCCTGTCAGTCTTCTGCGGCCTCTTTCACAACTGCCTTCTCTGGTGAGAATACCAACAAACCTAGCCTATACACCACCATGAACACCAGCTCCACCACAGGAAGCCAACATAACCACCAACCGGCCATCAAGCAGCCACCACAACTCTCTCCATCTTCTCTTTCCAGCCTTTCTCTCTTCTTTGCAAACTTCTTCTTCCTACATAGTAGTAACACGGACGACCAAACTCTCCATCAACGCCACCACAAGCCTCTTGTCAGCCACCTAGACAGCGGCTCCTTCTCCTCCACTAGGTTGCCTCCCGCTTCACTCCGCCATTTACAACAACAAAGTTGCATGTAAAACATGAACTTTCTATTCACGTTCTGCAAATAATTCACTTCTCACCTGGGTCGGGCCAGTTCTGGCCTAGCCTAAATGTCTTGATTGGGTCCGGCTCGGCCCTTCAACAGAAAAATTAAAAAATGTTATTAAAACAAAACAAAACAAAAAAAATCCAAATTTTTTCAAAAATCATTTAAAAAAAGATTTTCTCAAATGTTTTTCTACCAATTTTGCATAATATCGGGTTGTATATTTACACTGTAAAATACAAATCTGGTATTAAAATATTCAGTTTTCTCTGAAGCATTTCAAAAAAATTCAAAACATTTTAAAAAATATCTCTAAAAAAAAAACTTTAAAATGAATTTCCTTTTTCAAAAAAAATTTTATTTTTATGCATATGGCCAAATCCTAAAAGTTTTCAAAGTATATTTTTCATAAAAAACAAAAATTGCATTTTTTTCATATTTTAAAAAAATTCAAAAATGGATATCGTAACCAGTTTAGGATTATCCATTAGGATTTGACCAAAATGTCAAAAATATTTTTTTTTTAGATGTAGACTTTAATATATGTAGGGTGTAAAATTACATGATAAAGTACACCTTTAGATATTAAAGATACAAGGTATAAATAAATGTGATGTTAAAATTCAGACTTTAGAATGGTTAGGATTTAACCCAATAAGGTAGAGGCTTTCTCATGAAAAGAGATCTATCTTAAACCTTAGAAAAGACCAACTAATAGAAACCCAACCTAGAAAAACAATCAAACAACAATGCAGCTTACCTTAGGTAGGGTGCACTGGGGGTGATGCGTCTTCCCCTTGCACTACCAGTCCCTTACCCGACTCTTGCAGACCATATGTTCCTAGTAACCATAATACTAGGTGGTGACTCCTAAACATTAATAATAATTTTATGATTAAATCCAAAAACTCTTCCTAACACACAACACCTCATCGGGAGGCATGACAAAAGCGTCCACCGTCACTAGATGACGTTGCAGTGCGACCCCGCGACAATGAGGTTGATATTTGTGCCAATTGTAAGGAGGATAAAGAGGCTATTATGACTAAATTCATGAATGAACTTAATCATGATATAATGTATATTATGGAGTTACATCATTATTTGGAGTTTGAGGTGATGGTGCGTGTGGTTTTGAAAATGGAGAAAAAACTTAAATAGAAGGTTATCTTTCAAAAAAGCCAACCATTAGGCCATTTGACACCTTGAAAACCTTATTAGAAAACTAACACTGAGGTTGGTCCATCATAGTTGAATAAGAAGGGTAAGGTTGAATACCTTAGAAAGAAGAAAGATATCTTGGTCATTGGTAAAGGTATTAAAGATATTCGTACTTCTCGTAATCATGATATTAAATGCTTTCGTTATTTAGGTTTCGGTCATATTGCTTCACAGTATCCAAACAAAAGAGTCATGGTTATGAAAGCAAATAATAAGGTGAGACTAATGAGGAGGATGAAGATGTCACCATTAATAGATGCTGATGATGTTTGTGTTGAGTATCTGATTAAGGAAGAGACACTGATGGTGAGGAGAGCATTGAATATGCATGTCAAAGTGGATGATTTAAAATATTAGAAGGAGAACATATTCTAAGTGAGATGCCATGTTCAAAATAAGGTATGTAGCTTAATAATAGATGGTGATAGTTGCACTAATGTAATTAATACTGAATTGGTGAAAAAGTTTAACTTGCACACAATAAAACATCTCATACCTTATAAATTACAATAGTTGAATGATAGTGGTGAGGTGAAGGTGAATATTTTTTTTATATTGTTAAATATTGTGATGAGGTGTTACGTGACTATTGTGCCAATGCAAGCTAGTTATTTGTTGTTTGGTAGACTATGATAGTATGATAGTAGAGTTATGCATGATGGATTGATAAATAGATATTCCTTTGAAATGGATGAAAGGCCTATAATTCTGGTGCCTTTGACACCTAAGCAAATATATGATGAGCAACTAAAATTAAAGACGGGGAAGATAGGTGAAAAAAAGAAATTATATACCAACAAGACCTTTTTTGCTAATAAAGTTCTTTCAGGATTTGATGATAATGTTATTTTTTGATTTGGCACTGATTTGTTTTATTCAGGGGATGATCTTCATATTATAGATTCGAGGATGAATATTTTCAGAGAGGGAGGAGAAGATACGAACCAAGTTAGGTACTATTTTTTCCTTAAAATACTTATTGATCAATTTTGCGAAATCAAACATATCTCTCAAACTGTGCATCAAATCAAGCTGAAATTTTATAGTAAGATACTAGAAACATGGAACTATATTTTGATAAATTTCAGGTCAATAAGATTTTGAAAAAATATTATGTAAATTGGTCAAAGTTGTTGTTACTGTCTTAATAGATTCATCGATAAAGTGCTTTTTCTTAGCTACTTTTGGCTTAATTAGTCCAGACATGTAATGAGTTAATTTTAGACAAACAAAGAAATTAAACAAGGCTTATTTAGGCATTAAACTTGTTCATGGACATAGGATACAAAGGTTGCTAATATGGCTTAGATCCATTGAAGAATTGAAGTCTATACTTTGCAAGGACTTCAAATTTCACATGACTTGATATGACAACATCTTAGGAGATCTTTCTCTTAAGTTTCTTTTTCTTATTTTGCTGGTATTCCTAGAACATCAAGGAGACTAAGAGTAGGCAATATAAATAAGGAAATTCTAGCAATCAAAACAAAGTTTCCTAGTTGAATACCTACACTAAAAGTTTTGGCCAAAACACTACTCAAAAGAACTTGGAGATTCCAGCTACATGGATAAATTCTAGTATGAAAACCTTATTTTTATTATCCTATTTTATTTATTTGATGTTGAAGAATTATTTTTAATTTGGGTTTGTTCTAACCCATTAAACTTTGTTTAAGAGTTTATTTCATTATTGGACTTATATTAGTTGATTCCTAGTTTAGACCCATTAGTTTATAACCCAAAAAGGATCCATTAGAATTATTTAGAGGAGACTATATAATGTTTTTGGAGCTGCAAATCTTAGAAGCTTAGTGATAATAAACGTGAGTTTTTTTTTATTATTGTTTGTGATAAAACATCCTTTCTTTGCATGGACAAAAATCATACATTCGATTTATCAAAGATTAACTAAGTTCATGATGTTATTCGCATACTTCTGTCTCTTAAGTACAAGGTTATATTTGGGTCCAAGTTTATTCCAATACCTTTGGTTAAGGTACAGGGTTACCTTTGGTTCAGAGTTCTATCAAACCTGGTTTTTGGCTTTTTAGGTTATATTTCAACTTTGTTAGGAGTTGTTTGACCACGTGATCAAGAGTTCTACATCAATATGTTTCTAAGCCTTATGGGATTTAACTTCAATCTATCTCCTAGATACTCTTTCATAAAAAAAAATGATCCTATAATGATGCAATCCAAACAACACTAAAGGATCCATTAGAGGTTTCAGTTGGTATAGTGACAAGGCTTAAGGCTAAGAGGTTTAAAGAGACTTTCAATGGACTTCTTCGAGATACATGGGCTAAGGTGAACTTTAAGAGAGTAATAAATAATGAAGAGCAAGCCTTGCTTAATATAATTCATGTTCAATAAGGGCTTGTTGGTGGAACCAAGGTCATTACATAAGGATTGAAATAAAAAGACTCAAATCGGACAGTTTGACCTTTCGATATTGTTTTGATTATAATTGGAGCTACAAGTCAATTTTGATTATATTCTTGTTGGGTTGGAAACTAGACTTCCATATATTTCCAATGATATATGGAACATCATTTAATTCTTTAAGATAAGAGAGAATTATTCGTTTGAAGTAGATCTTTGATGCTGCCAGTAAATTACAAGAAAAACCGATCTTGTCTTATTTTAATTAGTTGAGCTATTGATCTATCTTTGTTTTGTGCGGCAATACTTGTTTAAGTTCCAGGCTTGTTTATTTTATTTATTTTAATTAGTATATGTTAGTTTTAGCTTGGTTTGGGTATTATTTAAACTGAGTTTATGTGTGACCCATTAGGAAAACTAGAGTTACTTAGCTTTCTAGTAGAAGTACTCTTTGTGAAGAATTCTTCAAGAATAGATTTTTTTTTCAAAATAAAATATTGTCTCTCTTGTTTCTTGATTGAACTTCAACTCTTTAAAGAATTGATCAATTTTTGTTATTGATTTTATATTTCTTTTGCTCGTCTCCAGGAGTAAGCGTTGTGATAGGGTGATTTATAGTTTTGTTGCCTTGGAGCAAATCTTTCATTATGATAAGCTCAATTTCATACTCAAACTTGGATTAGATAGATCTTGGGTTTGTAAATTCTATTAAATTCCGCTAGACTTCATCATATGATCATGAACACATTAATTCTAATTATTTAGAAATGTACAAATTATAAATAATTAATTAAAAAAATTGAGAGTTATGTTTAGTTAAATGTTGGATTTTTTTTATTAACTCATAAAACTAAAACTACATTTATATCCACAATTTCTTTTTTTCTCAGTGCATAAGATGTGAGACTTCACCTGGTTGGTTATTTTGATGACTAGCTGATGTGAGACTTGTGGTAGGTTTATGGTTGTGGTTTGAAAAAAATTATTTTATAAAAATCACTTTTAGTTGAGGTTGGTTTGGTAAAATATATGTTTGGTTTAAACTGTGGTTGAAATTGAAGTTAAACAAAAAATAGTTTAATGTGTTTGGTTAAGAATACTTTTCAAATTGAGATTATAAAATAATTAAAAAAGACATATTAATATTAATGGTTTTTAATTGAAATATTATAGATTTAATTAAATTTATACACCTATTTCATTCTACTTTATCATTTAATAAATTAAAAAACTGGTTTTTTTTTTTGACATCAAGCACACTTGATGCCGTTCTATTCAAACACAAACATTTTAGATCTAATTTATAGCTTTTTTTTTTAATTTATACAGTTATTTCTTGAAGGGAATGAAAATTATGAAGGTTGTTTTGGTCTGTCTCTTCAACAATAAAAATGAAGTAGCTAAAAATAAAAATGCAGGACTGGAAATATGTAAAAATTGCTTCATCAAAACTTGAGGTCAAACCTCATTTATTGATAAATCCCATAAACTAAACCACACTTTTATTTTGTAACCAAACACCATATAATTGAGGTCAGGAAAAAACATAACAGATGTCGTATAAACAATTTTCTTAATAGTTGAAAATTGACTTAATTAAATTTTATGATCCAATGAGTCAATCCAAGACTTAATTAACCTTGCCAAATTCTAATTTAATTTTTTTTTAAAAAGTACATTTTTTTAACTTTTTTAAAATAATTCATAAAAGCCCGATTAACCTACTCAATTCAATTAATGACTTTAACCGAGTCATACACGGAACCAACGAAAATAGGAATTATGAAGCATCAATGCCGACTAGGTAGGAGAGAGAATGGTCCCTGCCATTAATATTGGGTTGGCTAAAACTCTGGTATTGTAGTGCACAAGTCGCCGCCCTATAGCAACCGTTTTCCTCGTTGAAATCGTCTTCTAGAAATTATGTACATGCCAGTAGCTCATCCGCTACCGAATTTTTTATTTCAAGCTGAATAATTAGTTACTGAATTAGTTGAGGTGGTGCCAGCCATAGTAATTGGCAGCACACACTAGCTAGCACTAACACATTACACCCTTTTCTTCTCAATCTATATATAAATACCAAACCTTTGTTTTCACTTCGTCACCCATCTTTTCATATCCTTCTCTTCACTGTTTGCTTTAGAAAAAATCATGGAAGTTCTCACATTCACTGAGGAGTTCTCCAGCCCCGCCGCGGCTAAAAGGTTGTTCACGGCCATGGTACTTGAGGCTGACACCCTCGTTCCCAAGCTCGTGCCGCAGGCTGTGAAGAGTATTGAAACAATCAAAGGAAATGGAGGCCCTGGGACTATCAAGAAATTGACCTTTGCCGAAGGCTAGTTACTTTTCACTTTTTTATTCAATAGAACAAAATATTTAATTAATTGCAGCATAAGGAGAAGTACACATTGACAGAATTGTCATCTTTGTTCCTTCTCTTATGCAGGTAAGTATGCGAAGACCAGGATTGATGCAGTGGACAAAGTCAACCTGACTCATAGCTACACAACAATCGAGGGTGTTCCTTTGCTGGGCAAATTTGAATCAATTGCTTATGATATGAAGTTCGAGGCCACCCCTGAAGGAGGATGCAAAACTACAGTGGTGTGCAAGTATTTCCCAAAACCAGGTGCTGAAATAAAGGAAGAGGAAATTAAGGAAGGCAAGGAAAAGGCTGCAGCAGTTTACAAGGCTGTGGAAACCTACGTAGTTGCAAATCCTCAGGCCTATGCATAATGAGACTGCGATGAGACACTCCGAGACACCACTTAGTGATGCATTAGACTATCTAATCACTGTAGTCTTGCCAAATAAAAGTAGCTTCTGCCAGTTTCTAATAAATAATAACTATGAAAGCAAGTGTTTTACATCTTTTCAATTCCTGAAAGAAAATTCCCATAATGCTTTGTGTGTGAAGGGTATGCTCACACACTGTATAGGAAAAAATTTGACTTCACTACACATGCAAAACTCTCTCTTTATCATATGTTACCATTAAAAAAATTCCATGTGGACTAAATTGTAATAGTAGTTGTTGATGGCCTACATTTATCATATGCGGTGCAACTTGTATTTTCTAATTAAAAACATCATTTTAATACTTTATACATGTGAAATTGAGGTCAACCTCAAAAATAAATATCTATATTTTTTTGTGAATTTATTTCAATTATTAATGTAAACATAAGAAAATAAAATGAATATTTATGAGTTATTCCATCATATATGATTTTAATGTGGATTCAATGGTGAGTCTCCTAATCTAGTAACTTAAAGTGTGTGTGTATATATATATATATATAATTCTTTCTTGTTTTTAGTTTTTCTCTAAGGTTTTCAACTTATTATAAACACTCACGAAAAATAAAAATAACTTGTTTTTAATAATTATTTTTTACATATGTGAACATATCTACAAAACGACATGTAGATATTTTTCAACGATCACATAACTAAATGGTGGACTCTTTCATATAGCAATAGATGTCATAGAGTTGGGTAGAAGAAGCACTTAAAAAACTAAATAAATTATATAATGAAATTAAACATATATAATTTAGTGTTGTTAAAAAAATATAAAATAATGTTGTCATTGGTGAAAAATCATAAATGACCACCCATTAAATAAATATTTTTTTGCGTTGAGTTTGATTAAAAAATATATATAAAATAAAAATTCATAAGAAAAGAGAAAAAAAGAGAGAAGATGTAATTTCTATTAAAGTAATAACAAACTATTTCAGTAGGAAGATATGATTTGAATTTTTAGATTTAAAATGTTAGATTAGATTTTTATGATGATTTGTTGTTTATAAATAAATTCTGAACTTGAATTTCTGTTAAGAATACTTTAAGGATAGTTTAAATATTTTTTTTAATAAAAAAAATATAAGTCTCAACATTTTAATTATCACCTACTCAGATTCTGATAAGCACTACACCTGATCCATATATATATATATATATATATATATATATATATAATTAAATAGGCCTGGACCCTAGCCTAGACACACCTTAACAAAGCTACCAAAGTCGCTTGGACCTGGCATGACTGCTAGACTCAAGGCTCTTGGGTTTGGCAAACATGTCAGACCTAATTTTCTTGGGTTAGGCAGCCATGCATGGTTGCCACACAGTACCTGGGTATGACACCAAATATGGTTGCTAGACCAAAGGCTGTTAAGCCTCGCATTGTTGCCAAACCAAGGTAACTTTGGTCTGGCGTGGTTGGCATACCCAAGGTGCTTGAGTCTGGTAATTTATATCAGATCTAAGCAAACAACAAGCAAACAGAAGATAAAACGATATATCTTAATTATTTTACAGCGTTAAACGTAAAAAAAACCATTGACAACAAGTCTTAATTTTGTTAACCATGGGGATAGAATACTATTTTTACTATGCAAATAATCATCAAAAGATTATTATAGCTCCGCTAAAATGTTTAATATCAATGAGTCTATAAGAAACACTGAAATACACCCACAACCAGAGCTTCAATTTTTTCAACCAATGGGGAAAATAAAACTTTAACTTTGTATATAAAGATAACATTAGCCCCTTTCCAAGCCTTCAAAGCTTAAAAAATCTATTGTGCAAGTCTACAATGGACTTTGTCTTAGTCCACAATACACTTGCACAGGGTTGCCAGCCCCACAAAGCTTGGGTCTAACAACCATGTCAAACCTGCCCCTGGGTCTGGCACCAAACATGGTTGTCAGCCCCCGTTTGGGTCTATCACCAAATATGGTAGTCAAACCCACGAACCTTAGGTCTTGCATGTTTTTCAAAATCCAAGGTGCTTGAGTTGCTAGACCGAAGCAAATAACAAACAAACAAAGGACAATTGTGCACTTTAGTTGTTAAGAGAGAGAAAACAAAGAAAAAACACAAACAATCGATCGTCGGCAGCAATTGAACCATGATATGTCTACATGCACCGTACCATATGGAAAAGAGCACATCTGCGCATCTAGTTATACAGTGAATGGCTAGATTTGACAACCGAGAAGCATCTCACACGCCTCTTTCATGGTGCGAGTGTCGCCCACTCACTAGGTCATGTGGAACACGTGACAATAGCTTTTCAATTAAAAAATAAAAAATACAACATAAAAATACTAAAACGCCCCCATGGTCCTCTTAATTACACAACATACCCATGTAAATTTCACGATCGCAATCCATAATAATCTGTATCTAAAGCTACATTGAAAACCCCACACCATTTAGCTTTCTTTATAATTAAGCTTGCCTCTAGATAGAAGGCGGCAGTTGTAGTAGTAAAAGTAGGGTGAAGATAACATTTATTGCAATTATAATGGTTGACATAGTTTTTATAATGGTTGAAATAGTTTGAAATACATGTCATAGGGTGACATCGAGGGCTTGTAAAAATCAATGGAATCACCATTTAAATTTTTCAAGGTAAAAATTTAGAAAGAAAAACTTAATATTGGTTATTAAAAATCGGGTAAGGAGGTTGGTTACACCTTAAAAGTATTTTTATAAAAAAGTTGTCTATTTTGTCTAAATTCATAGGAAAATCATCTAATTTATTCTTGCAAATTATGGCCTTTAATATATTTTTTAAAACTTAGTTCAATGATTTCTAGAAATATACATGTTAAAGAAAAGGATAAAAAATAGATACATGTTCAATTTTTTCCAAATGATAAAACTTAATACTTAAGGTCAAAAAATATAAATTTTTTTACACAGAAACAACAAAGAAAACTAAAATTCTCCAAATGCCCCCCACTTTAAACACAACATTGTCCTCAATGTTGAAAAAAAAAAGGAAAGGAATATAAGAGAATGACAAACAAAAAGTAAAATGCAATAAATAAAATATAAGGGAAAAAGAAAGAAAATTTAAAAATTTTTTTGTTGGGTTGCCTCCCGACGCTTTTGTTTTATGTTATTAGCTTGCCATATCGCATGCTTATGCCTCAAATATTAGTTCAGCTAACTCAATGGAAGTGGTGAGTTCTGTCATCCAACTTTCATATAAAATTTTCAATCGATGTCCGTTGACCATGAGCACTTTATTTGTTTTTAAACTTGTAATCTCAACTGCACCATAAGAGAAAAACATTAGAAACAACAAAGAGTCCAATCCAACAAGAGTGCTAGAGCGCACCTTAAAAATAATTTGGCATTTTCTTTGGCATTTTTCATATGATTTGCAAAAGTAATATGCATCTTTAAAAATAAAATGCTAATAGAAACCACATTCAAGTACCTTATGGGCTATTCTTTTTGCTCCAAAATGCCCACCATAAGAATAAGAATGAAAAAAAGTAAGAATGAAATGAAATGAAATTCATCATGTGGTACACATCTTCCAACTACTTGATCCGTACAAAATTTTCATAAATAAGGAGTGTCCCAAAAATAATATTTAGCATCGGCTTGTAACTTATTTTTTTGAGATTTAGACAAACCTGAAGGGAATTCTTTAGTGACTAAATAGTTCACTAAATCTGCATGCCATGGTCTTGTAGAGGATTGTAACGTATACACTGCTCACCGGGAAATGTCTCTTACTGTTTCGATTTGTATATCCTTGGTCCGTAGTTGGCTTAAGTGATCAGCTACATGATTTTCAACACCTTTTTTCGTCTTTGATAGCAAAATCAAATTCTTGTAAAAGCAAAATCCACCTAATCAATCTTGGATTGGATTTTTTCTTTCTTCAAAAGATGCCTCTAAACTGCATAGTCAGTAAAAACAACAACTTTTGTACCAAGTAAATAGGACTTGAAATTTTCTAGAGCAAACATCACTGCAAAAAGTTCTTTTTCAGTTGTATGGTAATTGCATTGCGATTTGTCTAATATGCAGGAAGCATATGTGATAACATGCAAATTCTTTCATTTTCTTTGCCTAAGTACAACCCCTACCGTGTAGTCACTCGCATCACACATTATCTCAAAAGGTTCATCCTAATTTGGTGATTGCATGATAGGGGCAGATGTGACACACCTCTTAAGCTCATTATGGGCAGTTTACACGTTTGATCAAACACAAAATCCACTTCTTTGGCTAACAATTTACACAAGGTGTAAATCCCGAGAAAAACCAAGGCTGGATTAAATTAAAGAAAATAAACTAAACTAAAAAGAAGTGGGGGTAACAACCAATACACTTAAAGAAAATGGGGCCTAAATGCAAATAAGAATAATTATAGAGCATAAATACTCCTATTCTCACCAAAAACAGATATGCAGCTACGTAAAGAAAGAAAAGAGGGAGTTTTTATATCTATTTTTAGAAATTAAGAGAGAAACACCAAAATTTCAAGAACCCATCCCAGATTGAGGGTTATAGGTAAAATAAACCCTGGTGGGAA
>Ga0325411_1003956_pt1 | contig 16650 bp, 8 predicted proteins | sample PopdelMetagenome_13_FD_206181 | JGI IMG/M metagenome (GOLD analysis project Ga0325411, IMG submission 206181) | Populus deltoides microbial communities from Bellville, Georgia, United States - Xylem-PdIQD-R4 | ecosystem: Host-associated > Plants > Phyllosphere > Stem > Wood/Secondary xylem...
TGTTAATTTAACAATTGATGCGACCCAGTGTGAGTGCAGGCTAGCCTTGCACTTGCAGTAAAATAGATAGATAGCGGTTTCAGAATCCTTTATTATTATAATCTGAATTCGGACACTCACGCTCTTCACTTTCAACCTAACTAATTACCATCCACTTCAGATGGTACCAAATTATAGAAGTTTAGATCATTCAGTGATTTTTTTTTAATATTCAATTTTTTTGTTAATTTTAATTTTTTAATATTTATTGATTTTAAATTAGTTTTCATAGTTTTTTTTAATTTTTTCCTATCAAATTATAACAATTTCAAACAAACATCTTGAGATTTAGTTTGTATTTAATTTTACAAGTGTGAGGGCTGGCTACGCAAATCACAGTAAATTATCGGTCGTTACACAGGTGTTCATCATCAAGTCCGTTTATGGGTTGAGTGAGGCCGATAATGATAAAATTGTCTAATGAGCGAGAAGCATCTTGAAGGGAACAAACTGAAAGAGAACGTCTATGCTGCTAAGTTTATGATGAAACTCCTCGGTCTAGGATACTAGAAAATTAACATGTGTCCAAACTTCTGCATGTTGTACTAACTTCAAAATACGAGTTCATGACATGTGGGCATTCCTATTAAAACCCAGAACTGGCATGAGAATGACTCTTGTAGCATATAAAAAACTAAAATACTTCCTAATCATGCCTAGACTGTAGAGGTTATTCATGTCACCAAAGATTGTTGAGCACATGACATGACACCAATCACATTATGTGGTTGATAGAGTGATGGTGCATCCTTCTAATGGTGAAGCATAGAAACACTTTAACAGTGTGCATCCTCACTTTTCAGTTGAATCAATAAATGTGCGTCTTGGGTTGTGTACAGACGAATTCAACCCTTTCAAGTCATTTGTTGCTCCTCATTCTTGTTGGTCGGTTATACTCATGGTTTACAACTTGTAACTGGGGATGTGTATGAGGATGGAGTTCATATTTTTATCTACAGTCATATCCGGTCCTAACACTCCGAGCCGAAATATTGATGTTTGTCTTTGACCGTTGATTAATGAGTTGATGCAATTGTGGTCCTTCGAGGCTTTGATTTATGATGTATCGAGAAAACAAAATTTTCTTATAAGGGCAACTTTGATATGGACTATCAATAATATTCCAGCTTATGGAATGGTTTCTGGTTGGAGCACGCATGAAAAACTAGCATGTTCATACTACATGAAAAACAATAAAGCATCCACTCTAACAAATGGGGGTAAAACGTCTTGGGTCATATCCATATCGAACTTGTATTACCCAATAAAGGCATCAAATAAATTTTTCCATCTTATCATCTTGGAATTAGCCAATCACATATACCAAGTGAGGGTAGCATCACTCAAGCTATCTTGAAAGAAATGAATCAACAACTTTTCATTATGAATCACATCGACCATTTTGTTGTAGTATAATTTGAGATGGGTTATCGGGCATTTTGTTGTGATATATGTAATAAATTTCAGCCCTCTAGACTTTTTTTAAATTACAATATAAGGAACCAAACATATCTTAGCGGCTTTTACAGGATCATAAAAACTAGTTCCCTTAATTTCTCTAATTTTTTCTCTAGGGAAACCAATTTCTCCAGGCCATATTCTTCTATTATCTTGTCTTTTTAAGCTTCTTCCATTGTCAAGTCTATAGTGGGTGGCATCCTTAAAGGATACACTGGTTGAGCAGATGGAAATTGTGTAATATGTTGAGACTCGGGCGACACTTTGTTTATCCCTAAATTATATGGATCGAAGGGAGTCACAAGCATAGGTGCAAGCTGAGATATGACTACTGGCTAGACGGATGTTCCTTTTCCAGATTTAGTCCTCAAAGCCTGTTCAAGTAGACTAGTAAACTTGCAATGTCTCCTTTAAGACTTTTCCAACTCTATTTGGTGTTAAGCTTCTAACTGGGCTCTTTTTTCATTTTCCATTTGTCTTTTTCATAGTTGAGTATTATAGGTGCATCTTAATAGGAGACTTATATTTTACCTAATATGTGTGTGTGTGTGTGTGTGTGTGTGAAATGCATAAGTATGGATTCATGAGATTTAGGTTATGACAATACATATAAACATTACACCTTGCAGTTAAGATTTTTCATGATGGTAAAAATAATGTTAACAACACCTGTACTTTTTTTTTTCATTGAGAAAAAAATGCTTCATCCCACACCATATTATATATAATCAAACTAGTAGAAACTCTTAATATATTGGAGATAAGGATATTCAAAGTCAAAAATTAATTGAAAAAACAATGAAGATTTAGACACTCAATTAGAAATAATAAAAGTTGGTACAATTGATTAGAAATTTTGTGTAAGCACAAGTACTAAATCTTTTAGTTTTTTAACATTTTTAGTAAAAACTAGCTATTTGATCTGCGCTTCGTCGTTGGTTGGATATTTGTTTTTCAAAAAAAATATTAAACATGCAGGCATTTGCAACATGTTTTTTCACATAAATAATATTAAATATAAATCAAAAAAAATTATGCACACATCTAATTAAATAAATCAAAAAACATCTAAGTCAAGAAATGAAAAATAAAAAGTCAAGAAATAGATATAAATTAAGATATTTAATATCACAACATGGTTCATTTACTTGATTGTGTTTAACAACTTTGTTAATTAAATTTATTTTTTTATTTAATTAAATGATCGTAAAAATAAATACACGCATAAAATTGATTGAATAAATTCAAAGAGAAAAAATATCTTGCAAGGTTACTTATTAGAAATACTATAGAAAAATAAATATTTTTTGTATTTAAAAATAAAGTTCAACTATATAAAACATATAAAAAAAATTAGATGAATTAGAATAGTCTCTTCAAAAAAAATAACTAAAAAACAGCCATTATTTTTTAAAAAAAGGTTTGTTGCTACCAAATTTTTTACCCTATTTTTTAAAAAGTTTCGAAAGAAAACCAAAAATAGCAAAAAAAAAAAAAACAAAATCCTAAAAAATATGTTCTTAACATTTTCCTGTCGTTTTCAGCATCTTTTCTAAAAAAATTAAAAAAAAGAATAAGAATAAGAATAAGAATAAGAATAAGTTAATTTAATTTTTAGTGATCTAATTCTAATTATGGGAGGGAGATCACCAATTTGAAAATTAGAAACTCTTTTACTAAGCAACCCTTTTTTCTAATCATATGATCTATAATCATTCTCTTAATCCAATTATCCATTTTTCTTTGCTTTGTTTCTAAGTTATTAAATGAATGGTTGAGATTTATTCTTGAAATTCAATGGTTGATCTTGATTTACTTTGCCTTCAAGCCAAAGAAAATTTTCACCTATAAATAAGTGATTACACACACACAAAAGGGGGGATTTTAGAAAGACCAGAAAAAAAAAATTACTCCCACATTCTCTCCCCACACCCACACGACAAAAAAAAAAAACCCTAGACCTAATATCCCTAAGCCAGCCTTCAGCCCCAAAAAGGAACCAAAAACAAAAGTCATAAACCCGGGACCCTATCTTTTAGCATAACTCTCTCTCATAGCAATTAAAAAAATCAAATACCATCTGGCACACCTTCTTTAGTCTTGATTTGTTTCCTTTAACAGTGGTAAGGTACATCGTCAGTACAAGGAGAAAAAAGAAAATGTTGTGCATCTCATAGATTGGTCTATTTACCCCTGGGCCCCATCGTCATGTGTACTGATGTGCCACTAGTTATGAACCAATTCAAACGAGTACACTCGATGTGCCACCAGAGATTGACCCACCACAACCAGAAATCACAGCCTCGTCATTTCCTCTTCATTGCCAACGACTGCTCAAGTTGATTGAAACAAATAAAAAAAGATTGAATAAGAAAATAAACAAAAAAAAGAAATAAGGAAAATAAAACCAAGTGCTTGTGTGATTTTCTTTGCTGCAAGTCACAATGAGAGTCACCGTTGGCATAGGCAGTACGAAGAGGGGAAACTGCTCCAAATCCACCTATTCTTTGGGTTTTGCCTGCGATCACACGCGCCACCATAATTCCTATAATCTTAGGATCTTTCATTTTGGTTATTGAGTTTCCAGCAACCTCCCTAAGCTATCTTCAACATCAGGTTCTCTAGTCTTGAACTAATTCCTCTAGCAGTGGTAAGGTACACCATCAGTACAAGGAGAAAAAAGAACACGTTATGCATCTCATGGATTGGTCCACTTACCCCTGGGCCCCATTATTGTGTGTATTGACGCGCCACCAGTCACGAACCTCTTCAGACGAGTACACTCTACATACCACCGGAGACCAACCCACTATAACCAAAAATCACAACCTCATCCTTTCCTCTTCACTACGAACAACTACTCAAGTTGATTAAAACAAATCAAAGAGAAGATTGAATAAAAAAATAAACAAAAAAAGAAAGAAGGAAAATAAAACCAATTTCTTGTGTGATTTTCTTTGTTGTAGGTCATGATTCACCACCAGCACAAGGAGTAAAAAGAGGGAAAACCACTCCAAATCCACGTATTTTTTAGGATTTGCTTGCGGCAAGGCATGAACGCACACGCCACCAGTGGCAGTGGTGCATGCAGTACACATGCCACCACTGTTTCTACAATTTTAGGATCTTCTAGTTTGGTTACTGAGTTTCCAACAACCTCCCCAAGCTATCCTCAGCCTTCGGAAGGTCCATTATGGGATTTAGATGACTTTTTTTATGATTTGCGTTTAATTACATTGTTGTGTAAATATTTATAATTGAATGAGTGTGTAGGTTAATTAGTAAAAAAAGATGAATGTGTGTGTTTGTATTTTCTTATATGTTTTTTGATGTTTAAAACCAAAAAGACAAAAAGAATTACACGTTTTAATTACATACAACCAAGTTTCTCAAAAATGAAAAAATCATATATTGTTTAAAAAATAAAATACGTTGTATGTTTTATTTTTTTTAGTATGCATTTTGGATCTAATAATTAGTTTATTGAATCCATGAGAATTTGAGTAGTATTTCAAAAACTGATAAAATTTTAATTCATGAGAATTAATAGTCAATATTTTGGTATAAATGATGGACCTATAGGCGACTGATATTTAAATATTAGAAGTTAACTAGAAAATTATCAGAGTTATTTTAAATACTCACCAATTTAATTGGAAGTATTTTTCCCCACAACACACGAGTTGTGGAAAACCCTTCCACCTTCCAAGATAGGTGAACCCTGTTTGGACACCTACATGGATCCTCTTCATCAGAATTTATTTGGGGACACGAACTCATAATAAATTCAAAACAACAGATTTATTTATTCGAATAAATCATCATTATAAACCATAGACAGACTATTGGTTAAGAACCCGTTAAAACTTTTAAACCACATTCAGGTCACACAATACAGCTTACCTCAGGTAGGGTGCGTTAGGGGTTCTAATACCTTTCCTATCCATAATTAATCTCTTACCCTTAGAATTTATGATAAAACTAGTACACTCAGGTTTCCCAGCAACCCTAAACCAAAAAACTAGGTGACGACTCCAATGAACCCCTAATGTCGCGCATCCACATGTGATAAAATAACAACTCCATTGGGGATGATATTGTTTTTACAGTATTGGACTAAGCTTTGCGTGTTTTGTGGTTTATTTATTTTGAAGTGTTCACATTTTTGCATTTGACTTATTTTATTTTATTTACGCTTCAGCACATTTTATCCTGCCCATGCATGTATGTTCTCATGCATCATTAGTTTATTTGAGATATATTACTCTGTGATGCGCATATGAAAACTTCAGGTTAGGTAAGGGAGTAGCAGCTTACCGTATGACTTCCAGTCAGGGTTTAAGCTTATGAAACCATCCATCTCTTTGTTGAGTGCTTGGACTAGTAGTGATTGATATACTTTTTATCCCATTACCTACTGAGCCTCTGATCGCTAGGACATCAAGAGATCATTTTTAGAGACCAAGTAGTAAACCTACCCCTTATCTCACATAAAAGGATTAGAACCTGCCTTTAGGGTGTATACTCCCTACACTTTGTTTTGCATCAAGGCAAGCCCTTCTTGAAGCATCTTGAGTTCAGGACTTATAGGTGACACAATGGCCATCAGTCAAGAAATTTTTGTTGTAAAGTTTGGGCGAGAATCAAAATTCTTGTTCATCATGTAAGTGTTATAATCATACGTCACCCTTTGAAGAGCGAGTTCATCATATAAATACATATTCATACATTTAACAGGCATTGAAATATAGGTCACCCACTAAAGATCTACTACATCTAACTTAGAGAAAAGATATAAAAAAAAAAAACAATAAGAGAGCTTATCTTAAAGCTTATTATCAGAATGAGTTAGAGTTTGTAAAAAATGAAGTTGTTTGGATGACAAATCTACTCGAGCAATTTTTAAGAGCCAACAATAGGGAGAGAATGTTTGTATGACCTCCTACAAAAGCACCAACAACCCATGTCCCTTATACATCTCAGAACTTAGGGGAAAACTCAGTAAATGGGTAGCATTTTATCTCTTTTACCCTCATCCAGTCAACTCAAGCTTAAGTTACCATGGATCTAACAATGAAAGGACCTTTTGATGATAGGTTTACCGGTCCCATAAACCATGATAAATGGGCTATTTTAGAAGAGGGATTGAGAACAGTTGAAGGAAATAATCTAACTGACCTCGTATTAGTAGCTAAAGTTTGTTTGGTTTCAAACATTTTGGTTCCAAATAAGTTCAGAGTGTCGGACTTCATCAAGTATACTAGACTAGCTCGAACATGTATCTCCAGTTATACTACCAAAAAAATGGTTGAAGTGGTCTAAATAATAAAATGCTAATCTATTTTTTTCAAGATAGTCTTACAAAGTCTGCCTTGAACTGGTATATGATACTGGATAGTACCAAGATTAATAAGTTGAAGGATCTGGTAGATGTCCTTTTAAAGCAGTATAAATTCAATTTGAAAATTGCTTCTAACAGAACCATCTTGATGGCCATAAAGAAGGGAAACCACGAGTCTGTGAGGATATATATGCAAAGATGGCGAGATAAGGTAACACATGTCCAACCTTCACTAATAGAAACAGAAATGGTGATGTTGTTCTCCAACACCTTCCAATCCCTTTATTATAAGCATGTGATGGGAAGCTCAGCTTAGCATTTCTATGAAGCCATGAGGATTGCTGATATGACCAAAAGATTGATGTCTTCTCCCAAGTGCAGGTGTGTCGAAGTAATAAATAACCCGGTAAGACCGGGGTCAAACCATAGGGAGTTTAATTGTATGAACTATAAATAAAAAAATAAATAATAATAGAAAATGAGTTGAAGAGAGCTTTGAGAAGTGATATTGATGTAAGGATTTAAACAATGATAAAATAATTATCATGGTTAGAGGATCCACTAATGGTATTTCAAACAAGTATAGTATAAACTCTTATTATTCAACTAGAAACCACACACAAAGAAAGTTCCAATTGGATTATAAATTGTTAACATGCTTATATTAGTTATCTTATTCGAATAATGCTAATACTTGTAAATGTTGTCAGGCATTCATGATTATAACTTATGTTAACAACAAATGAAGTTCATTTCATAGCACAAGTGTCGATTATACCATACGGTTTGGGCTATGAAAGTGCCGAGTATTTGTTGTACCAAGGGTTATATAATATAAATCTAGATTAACCATTTAACAAACAAAGTATTAAAAGTGAACAAGATAACAAATATAAAACATGTTACTATCAAACATTAAAGTCAATGTTGAGTTTATACTATACTTATTCTTACACCATTAGGGTAACCTTTTCACCTTAACATAATAAACTTAGCTAAACATAATGAAGAAGAGAAACATAAATAAACAAGATAAGAACATAAATAAGATATAAGTTAACTAAGTAAAGGAAATGAAATGAAAAGCATAAACAAGAGATTAATATAAATAAAACTTAAGTATTACAAAAATATAAAGAGAAAGAATAAGAACATCATCTTGATCTGAAAACCAAGATGCTTAAATGCATGGCAAATGCCTCCTTTTATAGGCCAAAATTGTTGAGTGGGTGGCCATATCTTGACTTGGTGACAATCCTTATCTTCTTGTCTGAACAAAACATCATTGATAATGTCCGAATTTGAACAGACTTAAATCATGAAAGTTCTAGGAAATTGTCTCAACTTTCCAACAAAAAAAGAATCGGTACATTTGGACTTCTAAAACTTGAGATATGGGCTGAATAGTAAACAGTGTCTGGGCTGCAGGACAAATTCTGACTTCTCCGTTGTTGTAAGATTTGGACTTCCAAACAGCATAATTGAGTCTTGGACTCCCATGAATGTTTTAGACTTATGTCTTAGCTTTCCATCCATATAGAGCAGACCTAAATCCAAGATCTACAGCTCCAGATATGGCTCAATGACCGAACAGTGTTCCAATTTGGATTGAACCAGCATTTCTTTTCTAAGTTTGGCCCTCTCTTTGTCCTTTCAATTTCAGTAGTTAAACTCATCAATCAATCCTTTGATTTATGTGATAGGCTTGCATTTAAGATGAATATTTACCATAAATTAAAGTTATCTTATAGTATCAGACCTGTTATTATAAAACATGCTTTAGTTAATGAGTTATTAGACTCTGGACTTATTGCCCAGACTCCATTAAATACTATACAACCACTGTTTCCTAGGTGGTATAATCCAAACAAGAAATGTAATTATCATGATAGAGTCCTGAGCCATTAGATTGAAAATTGTAAAAATTTCAAGTATCAAGTTTGGAAGTTGGTGAGCAAGAGATAGATTGAGTTTGTAAAGAATGGTGGTACCTACCACATAGTCACCTTTATCTCCAGCAATGACCAGTAACTTGCAAAGTGCTAACAAGGCATAAATAATATGCAGCTACCTAGAGAATGAGCATTGTATTTTGCTTCAATATGTTTTCATATATCGTGAGTGCGTCACATACTTTCAATGAATTATTCTTTGTTCTTTGTCTTATTATTGTTGTCGCACGTGTGCGGCGTCGCGATGAAAATATCCACTCTTGTATCTTATCTTCTATCTATCTGACAAATATGGGGAAATAAAAAATTATTGTCTTTTATTCATGGAAAATAGAATGGGACTCGCCACCTAATATTTTGATCAGTAGGAACCCTAACTCGTCTCAAAGATCGAGTACGGAGACTGGTTGCGTAAAAAGAAGATATTAGCACCCCAAATACGTCATACCTAAGGTAAGCTACATTGTTTTATTGTATGATAAAATCTAAATCTTGTCGTGTTTTCTAGTTGTTGGTCCTTCTATGGTTTAAGAAAAGTCTTTCTCGGTAAAGAGATCCTTATCTTATCGGGTAAAACCTAACTCTTCTAACTTCAACAAAATAATTTAATATCTGAAATACGTCTTACGTATAAGGTCGTAACCCCAGATACTAAAAGAAAACAAAATAATTTTTTTGAAATTTTTGAAATATTGACCCAGTTCTTATGACTTTAATAAATTGGTTATTAAAGTTAAAATACATGCTAATACATAATTTTTGAATTTTTGTTATATGGAAATATGATATGATTTTTTTCTTTGAGATACTTGGTCGTATACTTGAAAAGAAACATTTTTTTTAATTTTTCAATGTTTTGACGGAAACTGAGTATTTTAATACTGGATTTATATCTTTACGGTATAAAAATACAAGCCAATACTAAGTAAGATTCAGTAGAAAAATCTGTGGAAAATAACAGATATTTTTTTGAAATAATTTTTGAAGAAAATTTCTTTTTTTATTTTTTTAGAATGGGTCGGACCCGGCCCAAAAAAGAAACTGAACCGAGATCAACCCAATAAAATGCAAACTATCTCCTATTGGGCTGGACTCAGCCTAGCCGCATAGACTGGGCTGATGATCCAACCCGGACTGGTTATTGTGCTCGTGCACAGTAACCAGCCCAAATACAATTACCCGGTTACTGTGCTCATACACCGTAACAGGGTAATTATTTTTCCTTACTTGCAGAAACATGCACAGTGCACGTTTTGCATGCAAGAAGATGAAATGGGACAGAAAGACAAGGGAACGAGAATTACCTGGAATGGAGGCGCTTTCGTTCACGGTGCTGGTGGCGTTGGTGTCGCAGCAGCTGGCTATGGTGGCAGATGTTGGTTCTCCTTCTTCTCTCCTCTGTTTCGATGTGTTCTCTTCTTCCTCTGTTTTTTTGTTCCCCTGTTAATAGTGTTCTTGCCTCTCTCGGTGGCTTTGTGGAGGTGATGTTGGTGTTAGCAGTGTTGCTGGTGGCGGCAAAGAGGAAGACTGGTGGTGGTACGCTAAGGACGCTGCTTTGGTTTCTCTGTATTTTCTTTTTCTTCCTCCTGCCTTCTGCTGGTGTTTCTCTTTGCTTTTCATTTTTTTCTGTTTGTTCTTCGTTCACTCCCCTCTCGCTCTCTCTCTCTCTCTCTCTCTCTCTCTCTCTTAGCTTTTCTTTCTTTTTCCTATTCTCCTATGTTCCCCTCTCTCAACTTTTTTTCTCTGTTCCACTATCCCTCCTCTCTTCTCCTCTGTTCCACTCTCCCTCTCCTCTTGGCGTCCGTCCTCCTTTTCTGAAACTCCCCCCTTGCTGTTCGGTCCCTTCTCTGGCTTTTATAGCCAGAGAATGCATGTGTTTTCCTGATAATAAAGAGACCGTTATTGCTGAAGCAATGGTAACAGTCGGCGATGGCAGGGGCATCCGTTTTTCTCTAGCTTTATAGCAAAATAAATGTCATACATTTCAATGATCGTATTGCATTGTGGCAGCTAAGGCTAATCATTTCTTCTTCTTCCTGCTGAAACGGCTCCCCTGGTGTAATGAAGAAGGTGATGAAAAGTGTCAGTGTTGTTTTGAGATGTGAAATGACCATTTTCAGTTTGGTAACTCAAGTTTTGAAATTTTATAATCAAGTCCTTGGATAAATTATAATTGGATCCCTGAACTTTAATTTCTTCCCAATAAAGCCCAAATTGACTTAAAAACATTTTTTTTTCTTGCAATCAAACCCTCCATAAATTTAACTAAACTTTCTATAAAATTTAATTGAGTTCATAAACATCTGATTTTGAACTTTTATTCCTAAAATTGAATTTTTCTTGTCAACAGGGCTCTCATCAGTCAAAAATATATTGTCAAATTTTAATTCTTGTATTTTTGAACCTCCTCAACCAATTTCTAGCCATTTTATGGGCATTCCAGCATCCTTTTCTCGCTCCTATTATATTTTGGATTTCTTCTGAATATTTTTTTATATATATTTTTGTATTTTCTCATTTTCTTGTGTGGGAACCCAAAAATGAGTAACAAACAATATAAGACGACCAAACAAATTTTAAGCTTACATACAAAATTGAACCACGCATCATGGAGCTAAGTTTTAGCGGTATGCAAAATGACTTGTAGTGGATTTTATAGTTATAAACCCACAAATCATGGTTCCTTACAAGTCCAAATTATTGTGCTGGACAAGATCAAAATTTATCAGTTCTAACCGACCTTGCTTGAAATGAAAAATGTCATTTTTGTTTATTCCTTTCACAATTCTTAAAAAAATTATATCCTTTGCAATCTCATTTTGAGTCTGGTGGATTGTTTATTAAAAAAAATCATAACCAAGATCAAACCCTACACTGAGAGGCAAGACAATATGTGCAAACTGCAAAAATACACATATGGATCTATGAAAGTTAGAACCTAATACTAGGGGGCATTATCATAAAAGAGAAAGGATAAGAAGGAGGAAGCAAAAAAAAAAGGAAGAAGAAAAAGAAAGGGAAAGGAAAAATAAAAAAATGGTTAGATGACGTTTTAAGACTGAGGCAAAAATCATGAAGCAAGACTCTTCATTAAGAAAGAGAGTTTTTCCGAACAAAGTCCATGAGATGAATTCACAAGAGAAAATAAGTGGAAGAAAAGTGATCCTAGATCTTTGAAACCCTCAAACACCTTTTGAGCCTATGAATTTCCCTTTTCTTTTATAACTATGAACCATAGCCTGCATTACGTGTATTTAAAAGCCTTTTTTAATCAAGCAAGATTTGGATTGATAAATGACACTCTCAAATACATGAAGAGCTTTTTCCATAAGGGTCGTGGCTTCACAAACTAAGTTACTGGTTATTATGCATGCTAATAAAATAGGTGCTCAAAAGAGATAATCTTTTTTGATAGAGCTTTGAGTTTTGACTCGAGCCTTCTATTTTTTAAAATACATAAAAGGTCAGCTCATCACGTACCATCAAATGACATACCTAAAATGAAACATCAAAAATTGACATAAAGAACCACAGAAAAACTATTTTAATCTTGTAACGGGTCAATTTCTTTTTTCAAAATACAAGACAATCAAAGGAATGCATATATTGAATGTCGTGTGTTGGGTCTTTGAACAAAGAAGCTTGATTTTCAAAATACTTTAAAAAACTAACATCTCTTTGATTTTATTTCAGCAAGTAAACTTGAATAGACATGATTTTTGAAATGTGCGAGTTAATTCCATAACAAAAAAAATCTCGAACAAAAGACTATGGATTGAGTTTGCAAAATACTTGACAAAAATGATATCGAAACTTCTTGATCATCCTTGAAAAGTTTAGCAGCTAGGGAAAATACAGTAGACCCTGGGAAGGAAAACAAACTATATTCAGATTAGTCGGCAGGAAAAATCAAATGATGAATTTGTGAAATCCATTAAATCTAAAGCAATGAGAAATGCCTTTTGATGATATACAGAATAATAAGCATAATCAGATCAGCTAAAGGCAATATTGTTCTACGATAGCTAATGATTTAATAAACTTTATCAATAGTTGAGAGTAACACCACACTTAGAGGCATGATCAAACTTGATAAACAATAAGAGTAGTAATCATCGTGGACAGTCCAGGATGGGCACTGCACTTATATTTGAGTGGAGGATTGGCATATAATGAACTCAAATGAGCTAGTGAATAAAAAAAACTGAGAAAGCTTTGGATAGCAAACAAATTCACCTTATGACGATGAAGCATCAAAAAAGAGGGCCTACATTTCAAACCAGGTAAGGATGTATACATGTCATCTAACCCCAAATCATTGCATACATGTTTTAAAATTTTCAGGAAGATCCTCATTGAAATCCAACAAGATTTTGATAAATCAGAGTTAACAAAGAAAAAATCCTTAAGCTATGATAGTAAAGAATTCAAGTTCAAGCCCTAAAATTGAGAAACATCAGTTAAACCTTGTAATCAAGAAGGAAAGAAAGAAAGAATAACCCTACTATTAGGAAATTCTTAAGAAAAGAAAAGGATCAACCCTGCCATTAGGAAAAGTCTTCAAGTCAACCCTAAAATCAGGAAGCACCAAGTTTTCTAACCCCGTGATCGGGAAATTTTAGGTCAACCCTGCAATCAGGAAACACCAAGAAATTTAAACACTGCAATTAGGAAAAAAAGTGAGAGGAACTCTATTATTAGGAAATTCTCAACGGAAAAGATCAACTCTATCACTAAGAAGAATCATTAAGTCAACCCTGCAATCAGGAAACACCAAGTTCAAACCCTGATATAAGGAAGTATCAGGTCAACCCTGCAATTAGGATGCACCAAGTTCAAACCCCGCAATCAGGAAATTTTAGGTCAATCCTGCAATCAGGAAACACCAAGAAATTCAACCCTGCAATCAAAAAGAAAAGTGAGAAGAACCTTACTATTAGAAAATTCTCAAGAAAATAATAAGATCAACCTTGTCATCAAGAAGAATCTTCAAGAAGCACTAAGTTTTCAAAACTCTGCGATCAAGAAGTAACAAACATTTTAGTTCTGGTTAAAGGAGATCACCAAATGAGATTTCAAGTTGACCAAGCTGAAGACAAAGACCAAGGTTCTAGTTAAAAGGGGTCTCTAGATTGAGATTTTAGGTTAACCCAACTAAAGGCAACATTTTTGTTCTGGTTAAAGGAGATCGTCAGATGGGATATCAGGTTGACCAAGCTGAAGACAAAGATCAAAGTTCTGGTTAAAAGAGGTATATAAATTGAGATTTCGGGTTAACCAAGCTAAAGAAACCATTTCAGTTTTGCTTAAAGGGGATTTCAGAATAACCAAGTTGTATACAATTTGATCATAGTTCTGGTTGAAAGGGATTGCTGCGAAAACAGAGTTTCAGGTCAACAGAACTAAAAGTTTTAAGAAGATTAGTTTTGGGAAAACAATTTGTTTGTCTTTACAAACTTACTACATCAAGCACTCAACAAGTCTTTGCTCTATAAGTATTATAAAGAGTGGTCATCTATCACTACCAAATTTTTTACTCTATTTTTGAAAAAAAAAATCAAAAACACCGAAAGACAACAAAAACCCAAAAAATATGTTTTTAATGTATTTGCATCATTTGCAGCATCTTTTCCAAAAAAAAAAAAGGAAACATGTATTTAATTTTTAGTGATCTAAATATAATTATGGAAGGGAGATGACAAATTTGAAAATTAGAAACCCTCTCACCAAACAACCTTTTTTTTAATCATATGGTCTACAACCATTCTCTTAATCCAGGGGTTCATTTTTCTTAGCTTTGTCTCCAAGTTATCAAATAAATGGTTGAGATTTATTCTTGAAATCCAATGGTTGATCTTAGTTTGCTTTGCCTTCAAGCCAAATAAAATTTTCACCTATAAATAGGTGATTACACACACACACACACACACACACACACAAAAGGAGGAATTTTAGAAAGACCAGGAAAAAAAAACAAAAATTACTCCCATGTTCTCTCCTTACACCCACACAACATAAAAAAAAACCCCAGACCTATTATTCCTAAGCCAGATGCCAACCCCAAAAAAGAACCGAAAGCAAAATTCACAAACCCGGGACACCACTCTCAGCACAACTCTCTCTCATTGCAATTAAAAAAACAAAATACCATCCTCACAAACCGATCATCTTCAAAGCCTCTCCCCTTCATCTTCAATCAACACCAGCCTAACTTACCAATAACCCCTATCTCAACCAAGCCAAATCAAGACAATAGACAATTTTTAGTGCTCCCTCACTGTCTTTATCAAAGCTAAAACCCAAGCTCATCCTTCACAAGTCATCAGCCACCACTAATTTTCTATCGTTCTTCACCATGTCGCCAAAACTGGCACCATATTAACAGCCTTCCTCTTATCTCTTTCAGCAACCTACGATTGCCAACCATCCAATCACATTAGCGGCCCTTTCATCTCCTTTCTACAACCAACAAACCCATCAAATCATCATCAACACATGAGTTTAATTTTAAATATTTATCAAATCAACCTAAACCAACAACCCAGTGATTTCCACACACCATTTGACTAGAAAACTCTCAGAATTATCTAAATATTTATCAATTTTAATTGAAAGTATTTTTTACCACAACACATGAGTTGTGGAAAACTCTTCCGCCTTCCAAGATAGGTGAACCCTGTTAGGGCACCTACATGGATCCTCTCCTTCAGAATTTATTTGAGCACACGAGCTCATAATAAATTCAAAATACCAAATTTATGCACACGAATAAATCCTCATCATAAGTCATAAACAGACTACCAGTTAAAAACCTATCAAAACCTTTAAACCACATTCAAGCCACACAGTATAGCTTACCTTAGATAGATGCGTTTGGGGGTGTTAATACTTTCACCAATCACAACCAATCCTTTACCCTTAGAATATATGATAAAACCAATACACCCTGCTGTTCTAGCAATCTTAAACCAAACAACTAGATGACGACTCCCACAACCCCTCGATATCACGCGTCTACATGTGACAATGTTAAATACAAAAATATAAAAAAGAAGAGAGAATGGACATTAATTTCTATAGAAATTAAAAAATTATTTAAAAAAAAGATAGGAAAATTAAAAAAAAAAGGCCTGACTAGCACCTAACCCATTTAGAAAGGGCCCTATTTTCTTGTACCAATATTTTTTTGAAAAATGAAACTTCGGACAACACTTTACGTGGTATTCCTTAGATTTTGATGGGATCTATATTTTTTTAACACAAAAACTTATTTTCAACCCAAAAACTTATAAAAACTCTTCTCGAGCTTAGATTTGGATTTTAAAGTAATTTTAACAAGAAAACACTTAAGTTGAACTCCTTTTACCAAATAAAATATCTTGACACCAAGATCAATAATTTTAGTGGTTAAAATCGATATCAACATTGATTTTTTCTTTTTATCGCTAGAATCCAACGTCCTCTCTCTTATTTCTCAAATTATGGACTAAAAATAAATAAAATAAACTTTTATATCAAAATTAAATTGAAAAAATATTGAGGGTTCGAATAGGTATAATTTATATAGTAATTTTTTTATAATAGCTTTAAAAGCATTATTTATTTATGGCATTTTTTTTCATTTTGATTCTCCTTTTAATTTTTTTCTTTATTCAACAAATTTAGTGCCCAAAGAAAGATGTAATCGGGAAAAATAAAAATTTGAAAAATAAAATAAAAAAACAGTAAATCTATAATAAAAATGTGAGAAGGTAAATAATACATCCAGAATGTTTATAGTCTTTGTAATTAAGCCGGCCTTCCTTTAAACGGGTCAATAATATGTAAACCTGACCCGTATCCACAAGAAGAAAGATTCAA
>Ga0325411_1003958_pt1 | contig 16649 bp, 7 predicted proteins | sample PopdelMetagenome_13_FD_206181 | JGI IMG/M metagenome (GOLD analysis project Ga0325411, IMG submission 206181) | Populus deltoides microbial communities from Bellville, Georgia, United States - Xylem-PdIQD-R4 | ecosystem: Host-associated > Plants > Phyllosphere > Stem > Wood/Secondary xylem...
GATAATTTTAAAAGATATAACTCAACTAGTAAGATTTTAATTTATTTTTAAAAAATTATTAATTAGACAAATTTCAGTAATGCTAAAAATTTATATATTTATTAATTTTATGCATGTAAAATTAGTATAGGTCAGGGGCATTTCGCAATCATCATGTGGCGTCTAATTGATTTAGCAAGAGAAAATGAAGTCAAAACTCAAAAGGATTCGGTGCTGCCCTCTGCTTATCAGCACGGCGACGCATCCCTTCTCTATGAAGGGAAAAAAAAAAAGGTGGTTCTCTACTCTGTATCCCGTGCAGCCATTTTCTTCTGCTTTCTTTTGCTTCGGAGATGCTGTCGAGGTCGAGGAAGTTCCTGGATGGGCGAGGAGGGGCAGGGCCTCGTCCTTTTTTTATACGCGAGTCACAGCTGGAGCTTTCCAGGCCAGGAAAATAAAAGTCGAGTCGAGTGGTCGTCGAAACGTCTTTAGTTTTAGTTTTTTGTCAAGGATGTTTTTTTATTTTTATTAATATTGATGTTGGAATAATTTATATATATTTTAATTAATTTTATAAATTTAAAATAATTAATCATATAAATTTTTAATGGTTTTGAAATTTATAAATTTTAAAAAATAAATTTAAAACTTCACTAGTTACATATTTTGATCTAGCTAAAAATAAAAAATCCTACCATTTCTCTAAAATATTAACTTCGACTACTTGCTTGGAAAAATAAAGGCACTCCTCACCAAACTTGACTTCAAGAATAATTAGAAATTCTCCTGGGATTTTTTTCAAGCGACATTTGGGTAATTTTCAAAATCAATTACTATTTAATTTCACATTGATTAAAAAAATTACTTAAAAGAATTTCAAATGATTTAAATTTTAGAGTAAAAGATGTATATTTAGTTAAAATTCTCTACTTTCTTTATGCATTTCCATTTTTATATGACAAGGCCATTAATTTTTTTATCAGCACATAATATTTTAAATAAAAAATTAAAAGTATTGGATTATTTGAATATTTTATCAGCACATAATATTTTAATCTCATTGAATATTCATATGTTGTGTTTTAGAATATTATGTATAGTAGTTTCATATATGATTATAAAAAAAAATATAAATATAACCATAAAAAAATATAACATGATTGATTTTTAAAACAACATTGTAATTATTTATTTTAAAAATTTCCTTTAAAAAAAAATAAAAAGAGCCTAGAGAGACTGTGCACACGAGCCTAAAAAGTCAAGCGTCTGGCTTCCATTAAAAAAAATAAAATGAACATGTCATTTGTCTAGCCAAATGATCATGTCATAATGAGGTTCCCGGGTGAGCGAAAAAATGAGGTTCCCGGGTTTTTTGACCTAGAAACCCCAGACTTTAATTCATTTTCATCTAAAATTCAAAAACACTCTAGTCTAAAAACTAAAACTAAAGATCAAAATGTATCAAAAAAATCTTTCCAGGATATAATCTATTTTTTTACATGATTAGAAATCCAAATAACCTCTATTGAATATCTCTTTTCAAGATAAACTCACCTGAATTTTAAAAACTCCATCTCTTCTATCCTTTCAATCGAGAATCAACTTAGAAAAAACCATGTTCCCAAACGGTGTTTATAGTGTGCTTATTTTTTTTCAAAAAAATATTTATTAAAATAATTAAAAAATATATTAAATGATATTTTTTTTTACAAATGTTAATTAATAGCTAAAACAGAAAGTAGATATTCATAACAATAAGTAAAAAAAACTTATAAAAATACAAATATATTACATTAATTGTCTTTTTTATTTTATATATTTTCTTCTATTTATCATCAAGATTTAGTTTGATTGTTAAGTATATATGATTCTCCGTATTATATATGCATAATAAAAACATGAGTAATTTATTTAAAATTTCATAAGAAAAAAATTAAAAATTAAAAGATAAATTATAATAATTTGTTCTTGGTATTATAAAATTGTAAAAATCCTTTTTAAAAGACTAATTCCTGAGAAAATAATAATTAAACAAAAAATTTTCAAAGAAATGAGGGAGAAGATATTGGTTAAAAAAATAAAATAAAAGATTAAACCAAAAAACAAATGGCATTGTGGTTCTAGAACGCACCTAGCCTAAGAGAGAAAAAGCCCAAGGCCCAAGGCTCAAGGCCCAAGGCCACTTGCTTGGTTTTGCTTTTATGTTTTTTTATGTTGCCTACCCGGATCTCTTTGGGTTTTTCTTTTTTGGTTTATATAGATAGATACTTGTTGTCTCCCATTACTGTTTTCAACCACCATAAAAAAAAAAAAAAAAAAAAAAAGTGAGGCTCGCTTAATTTTTAACACTTAAAAACCTTAAAATGACTTCAAAAATTAAACTAAATAAAAAATATTTATGCGCTCTAATTTATTTTTTAATGCATAAACACCATTCTATATTAAACTCTAAAGAAGAATTCATTTATATCAAAATTATTTTTTTTTATAGTCAAAATATGGTATCTCAAATATTTTCTCTCCTGTCTCCATTCCATGATGATTTTCTCCGGCGTCTATGAAAGTTCAAGGACTGAATTGCAATAAAAATAAAATTTAGAATCAAAATATAAATAAATAAAAGAACACACAAAATCTTATTTCATTACATTTTTTACATGCCAAGTAAATTCCTCGTAATCAACATCTTCTCAAATCTTCCTCTTCAAACACACAAAGATTTCTTTAAAAGAAAAGAAAAGAAAAAAAACAGAGCAAGCAGAAATAGTCCCAAACAAGTATTTTCCTCTGCCAATTACTGTATCTAAATTCTGAGGACAATGTAGTGAGCTAGACACGTGGCTGATTTGGTTCCTCCTCGTGTCTCCTCACGCGTGGAATTAGCCTGGTAAACATGTCTAGTAACTTATTGGTTAACTGGCTTAAAATGTCGCAAAACTCTCGGATTGATTCATATGCGACTCCCAAAAATAAACAGGCCCATACGACGGAAATAACGCACCCCAGAATTGGAGCCAGAATAGCTAGAAGCAATATCGCAGCGAGGGCACTGGCAAAGAGTCGGAGATTGCCAACCAGTGTGTAGTAAGTTGATTCTCGAGCTCGGAGCATAACTTCGGCCACCGATGCCGTGGCATATATAAACAGAGCAACAAGGAAAACTGACATAATAACGTCGTGGCTGTCGAATGGAGAGCCTTTAATTGACTGGTACTTCACTTGGATTTGATTGTTTAGCGTCCCAACCAGGAGGGCAAATATTCCATGTTGCATAATAATGCTGTTATCACATCAACAATTAAAATCGCTAAGTACGCAAAAATTAAGGACAATTTAAGAGGCTAATTCCTTGCCTGGAAAAATGGAGATAAAGTGAAGGAAGCATTAATACAAGAAAGAGAAAGTGACGGGCTTATAAAAACATAAAGGAAACAAAGCAAAGGAAATTTAATTTAGACTAACCTTTCTTTTTCGAAAGCGGGATTTTCCCTGGGGTTTACAGCCATTCTGCTCCGCTCTATTTCTCTTCTCTACACAGATACTGTCTTTGTACTCGAGGAGGCTTAAATGGGTTTCAACTTTCAAGAGTTTGTGCTGGATTTTCTGCTAGATGAAGGGGCATTTTATATAAGTTGAGGGGCGAAGATTGCAGGCTGGTATTTTTTGATTGGTGGAACTTTGTGTGGGGCCTTTCTTGGAAGCTTGGATACCAATAAAATGTCGGGAAGTCAAAATACGTCTTCAATTTTGTACAGAGACGCAATTTCAGAACCCTGTGTCTCACTAGAAGATCCATATCAGTCCCTGGAGTAAGAAGACTTGCAATCATTCATTGAAATATCAGCAGGCCAATCAAAGTCTTCTACCACAGAATTACAAGAACAATAAGAAAGTTCGTATGAAGAAATGTGTTTATGTAAACAGTCAGCTTGTGACATGTTTTGGTTATAATACTTTGAAGGCCTCCTTTTTTCAAGAAAAAAGAAAAATTGAGAGAAAAAATAAAATTAATTTCTACTCAGCTTGCGATCAAAACCATACAATTGTATGATTTTAATGTAGATTCTTCTTCTACTATATATTCAAACACCGTTTCTCCTTCTTTCTGTTTTTTCCTTCATTTTTCAATGCAACAAGCCCACAATCTCTCTAATAAACCAAGATAGAAGATTGGGCAGGAAAATACAAGAGTTTTGCAATTGTGTTGTTGCAAGAAAAAATAAGGGTGAAATTTCTGGTATAAAAATTATTGGTTTGTTCGAAAATTAAATTTAATATTGGATTGATTGAGAATTGTACTTTATATTATTTATTTTGATTTATTTTCTATAGAATTATTCAGGCCTCCTTATCTAGGTTTGACAGTTTAACCTGAGTTAATGTAAATCATTGTTTTTGTCTTCTTTTATTTGATTTTATTTTCAATTTAATCCTTTAACATTGGATTTATTAGAAATTGAGGTTCATAATTTGTTTTTTATTTTTTTATGGGGTTATCACGGTCTTATAATCCAAGTTACGGGTTAAGTTGGTTGACCTAGGTTTCTTTTGTTTTTTTTAATTGATTTTGTTTTAATCCCATCCTTCGATATTGAGTTGATTAAAAATTAGACTTCATAATTTGTTTTAGTTTGTGTTTTATAAGGTTATCATAGTTTCATGACTTGGATCCCGAGTTTATTCGGTTGACTTAGGTGTTTTTTATGTTATTTTTTTAATTAATTTATTTTAACTTTATCCTTTAATATTGAGTTGATTGTAAATTGAGCTTCATAATTTTTTTTAATTTGCTTTTTATAGAGTTATCCCAGTCTAATGACTCAGGTTTGACAGGTTGACTCAATTTATTTTTTTAGTTGAATTTTATTTTTAATTTTATTTTTTAACACTAGGTTAATTGAGAATCGAGTTTAATATATATATTTTTATTTACTTTCAATAGGGTTATTAGAGTCTCATGTCCTGAGTAGTAAATTTACAGTTTAATCCAAGTTAATTTGAATCAATCTAATGAGTTAAACTATATTTTTATTGGTTATTTAAGTTTTTTTTTGTACATGCTAAGTCAATTATGTCATATCGAATCAATTTCTATATATTTTTTTATTAAAATTATATTAACAATATCTAAATATTTTTTTATATTTTAAAAAATAATAATTTAACCCGCAACCCATAGCTATTACTAGAATTATTTAAAGGCCATTTAGCAATCATCACTTGGCGTATAACCGGCCTCGCAAGTGAAAATGAAGTCAGAAGGATTTGGTGCTGCCCTCTGCTTATCACTAAGTCGACGAGTCTTTTTTATTTGGATAAATAAAGGGGGGAAAAGAGGAGTGGTGAAGTATGATATCTCTCTAGTTAGTCTCTAGAAAACTATAAAGAAATCGTATAACATTTTTTTTCAATCATCCTATTTTATACAACAGCTCTGAATGAGCCTTTCAACTTGCATCTTATGTGAATAGGTTGTCTTGTTAAGCAAAAGCTAACTAATTTTCTTGGATTAAATATGCTAGTTTAATTGAAAAATCAATTATTAAACCAGAATATGAATCAAAAAGAACGAGTTACTCTAATTAATTTAAAGTGGATTATCAAGAGGTCACTTAAAAAAAAAGAAAAAAAGAAGCAGCAGCAGGAGATAGAGTTCAAAGGAGTGAGAACACCAATTCTCCTTTATTATGAAAAACAAACTCTAGCCTTCTAATGTGGATATCTTTCTATGTCTTAACAGTAAGCATGGCACCAAGGTGGAATTCTTGGTCCACCAGGAGGTCCATGTCCCATGCACTCAATCTAAATTATGCTGTTCACAGGCTGAGCCTGAGGTTCATTTAAAAGTTTGTTTAGATCAAAATATAAGCCCGGCCCATAAGTAGAACATCTCTCTCACGCAACCACTAAAGGATAGAAACCTCCAGGACTCCCAAGTCTTGCCATTTGCTAGCGTTGCATTTTAGGTTGGGGCTCCAGCACAAACTTCGTAACTAGCTCCTCTCTATAAGCTTGCTGACCATCAAAGCTTTTGGTAGTGATTAGCAGGTTAACCATGGCTAATAAATCTAGTTAAGAAAACTTTGATAGACCCATATGTGCAAAAAGAATACACCGGTCACAGAAAAAGTGACCTCTTCTCTATTCAATTCTCTTGTACACCAACAAATACAACATATCTTCACAATCTAAGAATACATGTGAGGAGAATGGGTGGGCGGAAGCAAGTGAATCGAAGGCATTTAATACAAAGCTAATCCGTCTCGAGACTTTGTAAAGCGCTGCACTTTCTGCTGACTAGCTTGGGTCCTCTTCACGGCTCCTCTCACCATCAAATAGCTTTTCCAACATGTCAGTATATGCTTGGCTTAGCAATTGGTAGAATTGTTGACATGATTCATATGCTAGTGACACCAATAAACAAATCCACAGAATAGAAATGATAGAGTACCCCCAAGGTGGGGTTAGAAGCACCAGAAGGAAAACTGTAGCAAGGGCGCTTGCAAAGAGGCGGATCTTGCCGAAAAGCCTCTGGTAAACTGATTCCTGGCTCCGCGGTATCGCCTCGGCCACCGATGCTGTGGCGTATATAAATAGAGCGGCCAAAAACGCTGACATGACCCTCTTGTGAGTATCGTAAGGAGAAATAGGCATTGATTGATATTTCACTTGGATTTGTTTATTTAATGTGTCCACGAGCAGAGCGAAGACTCCATGATGCACAACGATGCTGTCACCAAACAAAATTAAAATTGCTTCAGCAAGGTCATTTTACAAAACAGTGTGTATATATAACTTTTGTTCTGTTGTCAAGGAAGTTAATGGGTAAGAAAAGGAAATCAGTACTAACTTGATTAAATAATTAAGTAAAAGAAAAGAAGATGAAGAAGAAAGCAAAGAGATTTATAAGAACCTGTCTCTCTCGAACCCAAGATCTGGCCTATGGTTTGCAGCCATTTTCTTCTGCTTTCCTTTTCTATGGAGATGTCTTCGAAATTGAGTTGGTTCCCCGGATGTTCGAAGAGGAGCAGGGCCCCGTCCAATTTATAGGCGAAACAAAGCAGGAGCTTCATAGTCGAGGAAAACAAAAGTCAAGTGGAGTGTGGGTCCTCGAGACGTCTTTACTCATTAGGACGTTTATTCGAAACCCGGCGTCTCGAGCTAAATAAAAATTAAAGAATCCTCGCGTTCGCTAAAATATTAACCTCGTCTACTTGTTAAAAAAAAACGGCACTCGCCACCAAACTTGACAGGACTACATGAATGATTAGAAATTCACTCGGGTTTTAATTTTCAAGCGACATATGATAATTTTTAAAATCAATTAATATTTAATTTCACAGTGATTAAAAAAATACTTAAAAGAATTTCAAATAATTTAATTTTTAGAGAAAAAGATGTATTTTTTTAGTAAAAATTCTCTATTTTCCTTTATGCATTTCTATTTTGATATGACAAAGCCATTAATTTTTTTATCAACAACATAATTTTTTGAATAAGAAATTAAAAGTATTAAAATAAAAAATTATAGTGGTTTAAATTATTTAAACTTAGGATGAAAAAATTATTTATTTAACTGGTCTTTTCTCTTAGTTATTCATTTATTTCCTTTTATTTTGATAAAATAAAATTATAAAAAATCTGTTTTTTTATATAAATATTTATCACAATCTCTTAACCGATTATTTTTAGGTGGCTGTATGAAAAATAAAATGAGTAAACAACATTAAGAATTGAAAGTAAAAACAAAAACAATATATATATATATATATATATATATATTATTCTTATTGAATATTCACCTGCTTTGCTCTAAAATATTATGTATAGTAGTTTCATGTATGATTATAAAAAAAAATATAAATATAACCATAAAGAATTATAAAAAATTTTAATCATTTTTACCAAGCAAAAAATCAAATTCTGAGGTATTTTAAATTAAAAACCCTAAACTTCAACTTCTTTTTATCTAAAATTCAAAAACACTCTCTTACTGGTTTAAAAACTAAAAATTAAATTGAGTCAAAAAATTCTTTCCGAACAATAAATTTTTTTTTTATATATATAATTAGAGATCTAAACCACCTCATTTGATTACTTCTATTGATTATTATTTTTATATATAAATCCACCTCCATTAAAATTGGTATTTTTTTATCACCTAAAAACTTTATCTCCATTATCCTTTCCACCAAGAATCAACTTTGAAAACATTTATTACATCACTTAGAAACAATCGTTTATAAAATGAGAAAAAAAAAGTGAAGGGTTACCTTATTGTGTTCATAAGAAATACAAGTTTATTACAAGAGAAGTAGAAAAGAGTTCTAGTTTTATTATAAGTTTCCACCTTCTTTTCTAAGATAGTGTGCCTATTTTTTTTTAAAAAAAATATTTATCAAAATTAAACAGAGCATATACATTCAATTATTCTTGATTTTTTTCTCTTCTAAATTTCAACACGCGAGTATAAAGGTAAAGGAAAAGGGTAAGAATTAATTACGATCAGATTCCAAAGCTAGATTGGCAATGGCTAAAAATTATTCTATTATTTATAAATTTTATGATTGACCAAATTAATTAATATTTCAATTATAACATCTTCAAGTTATAAATCACGAGGTATATTTTTTTGTGCTGTGAAAACTCATCTTATCAGTTCGTGTTGCCTTAATTGTGAACGATATATGATAATCATATGAATCAAAGAGTCCATTTAACCTTAAAAGTAAGACTGTCCTCGGTTCATAATGAGTCACTTAAGTATGCCTTTTCACTTAAGTAATTAATTATGTCTATTCAGATTTATCCATAATTTTGCAATTGAGCTCATTGTTCTATAATTACGATAGCTATGAAAGGTAAAGTACAATTTCATCAAAAACAAACTCGTTATTTTCAAAAAGAAAAAAAATACCCTAAATTGTTTTTTTGGTGGAAAGCCATTTTTTAAGTAATAAATACTTGAAATTAATTCGTCGTCATCTTATTTTAATATTTCTTGTTATTTAAAGGCATTATAGTCATAATATTTTCAAGTAATCGTAACAATCACCTATATATCAATTATATGATATAGTGACTTGACTTTCTTAGTGTTTTGAGTATTAGAAGAAGAGAATATATATATATATATATATATATATATATATATATATATATATATATATATATAGAGAGAGAGAGAGAGAGAGAGAGAGAGAGAGAGAGAGAGGGAGAGAGAGGGAGGGAGGGAGGGAGGGAGGGAGGGAGGGAGTTGTGCAGGAGACATGGGTGTAAGACCAGAGAGGTGTCTTTGTATTGGGCTACTGGTGGAGGGGTTAAAAAAAGATGGAAAAACGCTTGAGAGTCTCAGACGTCTGCACTGTTTATACTTTATATAGTCAAAGACGAATACTCCTCCACTTCACATCAGCACGTTTCAAAGTCGATGCTCCGAGACATTATCTATCCACGCGTTAGAGAGGTGGGAATGGATTTAAGGCATCAATGACTTGGTGACAGCCACGTGGACCCGGTAAGATTTTTAAAGCCCAGGGCTCTCTGCTGTCTAACAGCGATCGAAACCTAGTGAGAGAATGGGCCAAATATTATCAGCAAGTTGCACCTCCCCATTTTGGATAAGACATCCACCAGATGTCTTGGTCCCTGAAAGCCCATCTTGAACCGAAGGTGGCATCGGTCGACTTGTAGAATTGCTTTCAGAAAGATTACGGGTAGTTATTTTTTAAAGTATTTTTCATGTTAAAATATATTAAAATAATATTTTTTTTATTTTTAAGATCGATACATCACAACGATTCAAAACATATCAAAAAATTAATTTTCAATAAAAAAATTAAATTTTTTTAGAAACGCGGGTTGGCCCGCATTTCTAAATAGACTCTACATGCTAAAGTTATTAAATAAGTTTGATTCAGTAGTTGATTTGAATAATATTCCGAGTTAGATATATTTTTAAATTAGATAAGTAGTTGATAACTAGATCAAATATAATTATGTGAATTTATAATTTGATTGATTTAATTAAATCCAAATAAATCTTGATTAGGTTATTTTTAATAATTTTTTTATTTAAAACAACATCATTTAAGTTAACTAAGACATTATTTTTGTAACCTAATTTTGACCCACTTATTTTTAAATTAATTTTAAGGAGGGTAAATCTTGAAAATTAAAAGATCAGGGGTCAAATGCAAGGATTTAGAAACTTCAAGGACCAGATTGGAAATAACCATTCTCAGCCCCAAAACAGCACCGTTTCAATCAGGTGTTGTCCGTCATCTTCATCTCCAAAGCATTGAATGCCCGCCTGCAAAGAAGGAAACGAAAGTGTGAAACACCAACATCCTAGTCCTTTCAAAACACAAAAAAACAGTATCTATCTTCATGATAATCACAACCCGGCGAGATAAGGATTACACTTCGTGTCCGAGTCCTAATAGAAACCGTCTCCTTCAACCGTGCTTATCAGGAGGAGAGACGTGAGGCTGAGGGAGAGGAAGATTGGTCCCTGTAAATACCCAACAATTGACAGAACCAGTGGAGAGAGGATGAACCCAGAAAAACAAAGCAATCAACCCAAAAAAACAAAGCAAACAAAACACAACCCAAAAAAAAATACAGAGTCAAGAATGGAAACATCAACCCAAAACAGAGTAAAAAACCAAAAAAAAACAGGGCATAAACCAAAAAATATATACACAGAAAAGGAGAGAAAGGCAGAGGGGAGTCACGGATCAGCCCTGTTTTCGTCCCTGCAAGAAAACAATTGATCACCGAACCATTGGTTATTGACAGAAAGCAGTCCAACCCACACTAGCGTTGCAGCCTTCTTCGCAATCTCCAGAAACAGGTGCGCCCGTTTCCATTTGTTTTTGCTCTTCTCTGTTCAAATTGCATTTGAACAGTGCGAAGGTAATTTAATTACCTTCGCATTGTTGATGCACGCATGAAAGTGCTTCACGCGTGCATCAGCCGTTTGCCCAGCCGGTCACTGGCTTGGGCTAGTGACCGGGCCGGGCTGGCTGGGCCTAGCCCCGCCCCTGTAGGGCTGAGCTTAACCCAGCCACCAATATATATGCTGGGCTGGATTTAGCCAAGCCTAACCCAAAAATAAAAATATATAAAAATATATATAATAAAAATTGTGTATGTAAAAAATTTCATATTTTTTATTTATTTATTCATTGATGCCAGAGTCAGAATAAAAATACCAATTCAAATTTATTTCATTGTATTTTATTTAGTTATATAAAAATAAAAAATGTGCATGAAAAAAAAATAACATAACATAAGATAAAATAAAATAAATTTATTTGGTATATTCACTGATGCCAGAGTCAGGAATAAAAAATACCAATATAAATTTATTTTGTTTTGTTTTGTTTTTATTTAGCTACATAAAAATAAAAATAATGCGTATGCGTAAAAAATAAATTGATTTTATTTGTTTATTCACTGACGCTAGAGTTAGGAATAAAAAAATGATAATTTAAATTTATTTATTTTGATACCTACGTAATATTTACCAACGCCAAAGTTGGAAATATCCGTAGTTGAATATTTACTGGCGTCAGAGTCAGGAATATTACACACAAACAATCATAGTATAAACCAACAAAAAATGTTAGCAATTAATGACAAGGATCAGCAATGCAGCCTGTCTTAGGCAGGACGTTTAAGGGGTGATAATATCTTCCCTTTTACGTAACCAGTCTCGGACCATAGAATCTCTATTGACCAGTTAGGGTTCCTAGTAACCGTAATACTAGGTGGCGACTCCTTAAATAAAGATCATTCACCATCAAAAAATAGGATGCCAGAAATCCATTTTTTCAATGAAATATTTATTTTTAAGGCCGCCGCGATATCGGGTGCGATAATTATTATTTTAAAATTGATAGATAAATCCATGAACCAAGATTTGAATCATATTTGATAACTATAATTGAAATATATACAGGTAATTAATAAAATTAAATGATTAAAAAAAAAAGAGGTTGGGCGGGGAGGTCAAAAAAAGGGTTTTCGTTTTCTTCAAGGTGTATAATAGATGTATAGTCTACACTTTATAGATAGGCTGACCACGGGTTAATCAAGTCTTCTAACAAAGAAAGTCTTCCAAAAGTTTTGGTTAAATCACTTTGAAGTACTCATTTGAATAGAAATGAGAGAAAAAAAAAAAAGATTTACCTTCCACCACTTGGAAACAGAACTATGTAAGAAGAATATATGTCATTTACGGAGATTTCTTATTCCTCTTCGATTATAAATTCAAATAATGTTTTTTTTAAAAAAACAAATCACAATGAGACTTTTATATACAAGAAAAAAAGAAGATGAAGTTGATTTGCTAATTGCCAAGCACAATTCTACTCTATTTTTTTTTTTTAATTATGGGTGTTTGGACTGGCTTATACATACCTTGAATAATCCCTCGAAACCCTGAAGTTAATGACTAGATAAATCTCTAGTGATCTTTAGGTTTGCAGCACTCGAATTAGTGATCTTTGAAAAACAAACTCAATGCATATAACCAATTAAGCTACACTCCTCGAGGTTAAAAACGATAACTTGCTATAAAAAAATGTAACTAGAAAAATCAAGAGAAGAAATTAAATCGAGATATTTGATCTTGTAACATGAATCATTTACTCGGTTATATCAAATGACTCTGTTTATTAAGATTAATTTTTTATTTAATCAAATGATAGTAAAAATAGATACACACGTGAAATTGATTGAATAAAATTAAAGGTAAAAAAATATCAAGCAAGGTTACCTTTATTAGAAATTTAAAATAAAATTTATTTATATAAAACATAAAAAATATTAAATATTATACATGAATTAGAATAAACTCTTCATAAATTAAATATGTATAACATAATTAAAAGCAACTATTATTTAAAAATAGCTAGATAAAAAGATAAAAAAAAAAGAAGATAGAAGGGGTTTAAATTAAATATAAACTGAAAACTTATTTTAATATATATATATATATATATATATATATATATATATATATATATATATATATATATATATATAAAGCATCATTTTAAAAAAAAGGCAAGTTTAGGGGTAAAAAAAAAAAAACAAAACAAAAGTGGCCTAGCATTGTTTGGCATGGCAAGGAAGGCAGCGCAAGCCCTTTTTAAAAAGAAAAAATAATAACGAGGCCAACGACATCCACCTCAAGGATTTTTGAAGAATAAAGCCTGATAACATGTTGTGTATTTTTCATCATATTTCAGCCACTGTAAAAACAAAAAATTAAGGGTCATTATTTTTTGATATATAAGCTCATTTTTAATTAAAAATACCTCGAAAAAATTATAAACACCTTGATAAAAATCATCAACAACCTTAAAAAATTTTAAAAATTATATAAAAATATCAAATCAACCTGAAAACTAAATAACTTCCTGATCTTAGATATAATTTTTAGATACTTTTAAGATAAAAAATAATTTAAGTGAAAATCACCTTATGAAACAGAACTTATTAATACTAAAATTGATCATTTTAGTCGGTAAAATTAGTGTTAGTATTGATTTTTTTTCTCTCTACCGTCAGAATACAACAAGATCTTTCTTTTCTATCTCAAATTAAAAACTAAAAAATAAAAAAAAATGATTTTTATACCAAAATTAAGTTGAATAAAAAAATGAAGAAGCATGTAAATATAATTTGACACTAAGTCGAGACAAAAAAAAAAAAAAAAACAGTCAGTCCTATTTAAAAAGAAAACAAATTAAAAATTAAAAGATAAGTTATAATAATTAGTTTTTGGTATTATGAAATTGTAAAAATCCTTTTTAAAAGACTAATTCCTGCAAAAATAATAATTAAACAAAACAATGTCAAAGAAACGAGGGGAAGATATTAGTTAAAAAAATAAAATAAAAGATTAAACCAAATCTAGAACGCACCAATCCTCAGAGGACAAAAAAAGGCCCAAGGCCACTTGCTTGGTTTTGCTTTATATATATATTTTTTAATGTTGTATACCTTGATCTCTTTGGTTTTTTTTTTCTTTTATCTAAATAAGAGACTTGTGGTCTAGCATTACTGTTTTTAATCACCTTCAATAATAAATAAATAAAAACGAGGTTCAAGTTTTGGGTCCCTTAATTTTTAACACTAAGAAACGTTAAAATGACTCCAAAAAAATAAAAATAAAACTAAATAAAATATATTTATGCGCTCTAATCTACTTTTTGATGCGTAAACATTATCTATATTAAATTTTCATCATAAATTTTTTTTTATTGATACCAAGATTACTTTTTATAGTCAAAATACCGAATATTTTCTCTCCTATCTCCATTCCATGATGATTTTCTCTGGCATCTATGAAAGTTCAAGGATTGAAATGCAATAAAATAAAATTTTAGAATCAAAATACAAATAAATAAAAGACAAGGTCTGAAAAGGCAAAAAAGCAAAACTTGGAGGGCCAAATTGAAGTTTGCCATTCTTTAAATGAAAAAAGACTATTTCTTCTTTCACTTTTTTAGCAATAATATTTTTATTTCAACATCAAAATAATATATGACATTGAATAAACAAGATCATGTAAATAAAAAATGATAGCAACTCATAATGCGTGGGAGTAATGTTGAGATTATGAGCTAGAAATACAATTAATTGGTTGCTGTATTAACAGTAAACAAACCTGCCAGTACTATTTAAATACAAAAAAACAAAAAATCTTATTTCATTACATTTGTTTACATGCGAAGTAAATTCCTCGTGATCAACCTCTTCTCAAATCTTCCTCTTCAAACATACAGAGATTTTTTTAAAAGAAAAGGAAAAAAAAACAGAGAGGGCGGGGAGGAGAACAACCAGAAATAGTTACAAACAAGTATTTTCCTATGCCAATTACTCTATCCAAGGACATGTGGCTGATTTGGTTCCTCCTTGCGGCTCCTCACGCGTGCAATTAGCCTGGTCAACATGTCAAGTAACTTATTGGTGGTTAACTGGCTTAAAATGTTGGACAACTCTCGGCTTGATTCATATGCCACTCCGATAAATAAACAGGCCCATACGACGGAAATAACGCACCCCAGAATTGGAGCCAGAATAGCTAGAAGCAATATCGCAGCGAGGGCACTGGCAAAGAGTCGGAGATTGCCAACCAGTGTGTAGTAAGTTGATTCTCGAGCTCGGAGCATAACTTCGGCCACCGATGCCGTGGCATATATAAACAGAGCAACAAGGAAAACTGACATAATAACGTCGTGGCTGTCGAATGGAGAGCCTTTAATTGACTGGTACTTCACTTGGATTTGATTGTTTAGCGTCCCAACCAGGAGGGCAAATATTCCATGTTGCATAATAATGCTGTTATCACATCAACAATTAAAATCGCTAAGTACGCAAAAATTAAGGACAATTTCAGAGGCTAATTCCTTGCCTGGAAAAATAGAGATTAAAGTGAACGAAGCATTAATACAAGAAAGAGGAAGTGATGGACTTTGAAAAAAAAAAGGGAAACAAAGCAAAGAAATTTAATTTAGACTAACCTTTCTTTTTCGAAAGCAGGATTTGGCCTGGGGTTTTCTGCCATTATGCTCTGCTTTATTTCTCTGCACAGATAATGAAGCTCAAATGGGTTTCAAGTGTTTATGCTGAATTTGTTGCTAGAGATGGAGGGGCATTTTATAGACGTTGAGGAGAGGGAATTTGAGGCTGCCCTTTTCGGTATTTTCTGATTGGTGGAACTTTGTGTGGGGCCGGCCTTTCTTGGAAGCTTTGGATGACCAATAAATGTCGGGAAGTCAAAATACGTCTTCAATTTTGTACAGAGACGTAATTTCAGATCCCTGTGTCTCACTAGAAGATCCATATCAGTCCCTGGAGTAAGAAAACTTGCAACCATTCGTCAAAATAACAGCAGGCCGCTCAAAGTCTTCTACCACATAATTACAAGAACAGTAAGAAAGTTCGTGTGAAGAAACGTGTTTATGTAAACAGTCAGCTCGTGACATGTTTTGGCTATAATACTTTGAACCCTCCTTTTTGAAGAAAAACAAAATTCCTTTTTACTCTGCTTGCGATCAACTATATGATTTTAATGAAGATTTCTCATTCTTCTTCTATTATATATATATATATTCAAGCATCGTTTCTCCTTCTTTCTTCTTTCTTTTTTAATTTTCCTTCATTTTTCAATGCAACAAGCCCACCTTGCTAACAATCTTTCTTTTAAAGCATTGACTGAATGTTTGAGAAACTATATATAGAGAGACGAAAAATAAGAAATTAAGATAGTGGTTTGTGTGCAGGGGGTGAGCAGTGCAATGCACATATCTTTCAAGTTTATTTCTCATCCTTCTTTCTTTTAAGAAATGGTGATTGAAGGAATTAGCTTTCATATATCTGGAAAAATATTTTACCATTAAATATTTTTCATTTTTGTGTTTGGTTCACTTTAAAAATTTTAGTCAATAATAAAAGAATATTTTATGATCAAAGAAATAGTTAGCTTAGAAGTTAGTAGAGTCTTTACCGTCCTTGGAAAAAATTGAAAAAATATAGATAAGTTCATTTTTTAAAGATAATTGACCATTAAGTTTTATGATATTTTTAGTTATTAAGTTTTTCTTTCTAATAAGTCCGTGTCTTGTTATATTTTCCTATACGATTCTAAATTA
>Ga0325411_1003959_pt1 | contig 16645 bp, 8 predicted proteins | sample PopdelMetagenome_13_FD_206181 | JGI IMG/M metagenome (GOLD analysis project Ga0325411, IMG submission 206181) | Populus deltoides microbial communities from Bellville, Georgia, United States - Xylem-PdIQD-R4 | ecosystem: Host-associated > Plants > Phyllosphere > Stem > Wood/Secondary xylem...
TCAGCACCCATCTGAAATAAGGAGTTGTTTTCCTGGTTCCCACAGTTCTGGGATTGCTGCATCAGGAAGTGGTATCAGAGACTCGATTGCCACTTCAAATAATTCCTACAAGGGCATAGGCTTTAACGAATCTTATAGATTCCATAAGGTCTTTCAAGGTCAAGAAATTTTTCCGAGCTCACCATATGGAAGAATCCCAAATGCTATTGAGGCTCGTGAAAAGTGTAGTCTTGGATTCTCTGATGGTGCCCAAAGGTCAAGCTCAAGAAATGGATGGTCTACAATGATGCAGGGCTATAATACTCAAATTCGACCTCCTGCACAAGTATCATCACCATCTTCGGTGTTAATGTTTCAGCATGCGAGCAATCCAGTTCCAAAGCCATCTTCCAATTTTAATTTCAATGATCATGTGCAGCAGACAGCTACCACCCGAAGTTGGTTTTGTGGTCCTGAAATGCAGGGGGGGAATTTCAAGTTGTCTGCACATTCTGAGCCCAGTGTAAAAAGAGGCGGCCAGTGGAGCAATAGTCCTTTTGGTCTGTCCCATGAGCATCTTCAACATGGTGTTTCACAACCTATTGCAGCTCAATCAGCCTTTAGGGGTAGTCAAGATTTGGTGTCGTGCAAAAGCAGCTGCAGACTCTTTGGTTTCTCATTGACTGAGGATAAATGCCTTGTTAATAAGGAGGACAATATGACCTTAATATCATCTCCATTGAATCCTGGATCCACCTTTCTGCCTCGTGCCGGAGAGCACTTCCATCCAAAGCCTCCAGCAATAAATAATGCAGTTGGGAGCAGTTGTACCGAAGTAAGAGGCCTCTATTCTGATCAAGCTTTTTGATAGTTCATTATATTATATTTCAAGCTAAAAAAGGTGTAGCTTTGCAAGAAAGAGTGTAGTAGTGGTAAAGGGCAACTGAGCTTTATAAATGATGGGTATATAATAGTGACGTATGCGAGCTGGGTATTTACAACTCAAACTAAGCCACAAACTAAACTAGTTTGGTTAGCTATACGGAGCTTGATCATGAACTAGTTGATCAGCATTTACTTGATCTGAAAGGGATTTGATGGATTTTATAAGCACCTGGGCAGTAGTGCCTGCTCATTTCCGTTACCAATGCTATTTATTCATGGAGTCGTGCAGGAGTGTAAAACCTGTTTGATTCCCAGCATTGCCACTCAAACAGAAAACTTAGATGTCTGGTGCAGTTAAGGGTGGTATTGCGTGCGTGGTCGATACTGCATTAGTATCAGTTTAGATCTGTAAATCTATTTTCAGTATCATTTCGAATGGTTGATCTTATCTTATTTGCCGCATTATCGAAAGAAGTCAATAACTGTTCGTGTTAATTTTAGTTTTTTACCTGTTGGATCTAATCTGATCACATTGAAATTGTTTGCATTGTTTTGCAGGCAATTCTGCAAACCCGTGCTGAAAATTATCGAATATACTAATGAGGCTCGCACAAGGGATGCTTCATGTTGCTTGGTTTTATATGTATTAGCTTGTGAGAGAATATAATTATTCTCCTAAGGTAACTTGGCTATATCCTAACTCCTTTGACTATGCAACAGAGCTGTTTGTACCTGGTACTAATCTCTATTAGATTTCCCATGATAACCCACATTCAAGAATGTTCTCTTCATACATGCTTGCACAATCCAATCTGGAAATGTAGTTGTAATAGCGCCAGATATTTTATATGGTTGTCATCTCTCAATATGTTTTGTTCTATGCTAGCCTACTACATTCCGAACTACTCTGATCTTGTCTGTTTGTTCCATACATTTTTCTCCTCGTTTGTCCTGCTTACGATCTTGTTGCGTCTAAGATCACGTGTCATGAATTGATTGGAAGGTCACTATGATATCAACAACAAACGCAAAGAAACTGCCTGCAGAATAACGTGTTGTTGTGGTTTTGGTTCTCGCTTTGCAAATCTTGAAAATGGTTTTCATAATTTATTTCTGGTCAACAGCCGTGATTCTCATGCCCATGAGCTTCGAACAAACCAAGCAGAAATTGATACTATCATCAGTTGCCGGACCGGTTAATTAGAAACTTGATGAATAATGGAAATGGCCGGACGTTGTTGTTGACAGTCCTAGTGTATCAAGCAAAGTTCCAACAGGACCTGTTGGAGCTTGTGAGCTATCACATCTACTGTTAATTTACTATGACTTCATATTTTCAACAACATTGTGACCCGCCTAGATTCATGAGCTTTTATTATCACGGTCCCCCAGTACTTTGCATTATTTCGAAGCATGTGATCGTTGGTCCAATTTGTGGACTATCTGTGATTTCGACATCTCGGACCTCACCAATAACATACCTTGAGAATCATTATGTAACTTTCAATTGCACCAAATATATACCTTCTTGAACTTGGAGAAGAGGGTTTCAGATTACTAGGAAAAAAAAAAAAAAAACAGGAACCTTCCCGATCTCTAGTTGCTTGATAGAATAATAATGGTTTCCCAAAAAAAGTTCGTGGAACCGCCTCCAGCCGCTTCATCAAGCATGCACGTCCGAAGAGGGCGTGGGAGATGAGGCCTACGGCCAACCTTGAGGTGGTACTCATTTTGGGTGGCAGAACCTTACGGTGTTGCCTTCGAAAATGTTTCCTTTCGACTCAATGGCAATGTGGGATTTTGTTCATCATCGATTTTCGTTGAATTTGATCACTGGTGCTAAAGTAATTTCTGTTCTGGGTTCCAATATTCGAACTGATTCAACCATGGGACCAAATAATTGAGCAGATAGAAACCATGGAGGTCAATGAGAGCTAATGTTTTATATTTCTGTGTCACGACTTGGGGTTGGAATGACCTTCGAGTTATTTTGCATGTATCAATAGACACGATTCATCACTCCAGATTGATCGAAGGAAAGGAGAAGGTTGCACAGAATTTTTGTTTTTTTGTACTTTATTAAAAAGAAAAGATTAATGGTGACGACTAGCAATGATTCAATTGTTGAAGACGTTCTGCTGGTTGACGACAGACCCTGTGCCTTGGCTGCTTCAAGTATATGTTTGGGAATACAATGTAAATTATATTTTTTTAAATTAAAATTATTTTTTTTTTATGTTTTTAGATTATTTTAATATGATAATATATATATATATATATATATATATATATATTTTTTGATGTATTTTTTAATGAAAAACATTTTGAATCCTCATCACTATCACAAGTTTCAAGTTTTAACTAGAGTTATTAAAAATTTTGATTTTTTTATGTATTTAATATAATATGTTAAAAATAAATTTAAAAAAATAAAAATTATTTAAATATTTTTAATAAAAAATAATTTAAAAAATAATAACAACTATATTTTCAAACTCCATCAATAATTAAGGAAGATGCCTGGAGGCTGCAAGAGTCTCTAGGGTAGAGAAAGTCCAAAGCTTTCATATCTTAATCTAGCTAAAGTGTAGGGACAAAGCATGCAAAGACATACAATGTACATGTATAATACAAAGTGAGAAACATTAAAAAAAAAGGTGTCATAAATCTTAAGATGCGAAGAATTTCAATGTTTGATTTTATTACGCGCGCCGCCTACCACCCCCACGTAGCGTAGTAATCAATATAAAATATTTTTAAATTAATATCTATTTAGTATTTTTAAATTATTTTGATATTTTAATGTAAAAAATTACTTATAAAAATGATCAAATTAAAAAATTTTAAAATATAAAAAATAAAATTGAAGCCGGTTCCAACCGATTGGTTGCAGTTCGAGTCGGTGGTTATTTTATATTAAAAACCAAAACCCAATCGAATGGTTTCGGTTAGGTTCGATTTGATTTCTGTTTGGTTTGGTTATTTTATATTAAAAATCAAAAACTATATTATTTTCTGGGGTTTGTTTGGACTTTTTAATGGGATTGGTTTCGATTCAGTTTGGTTTTTAGGTTCGATTTATTTTTAACTAAATCGGTTCGGTCTGGTTAAGGTTTTAGGCTTTAGAAAATGATGCCGAACTGAACCAAATATTTTTTAAAATATTCTAATCGGTTTAATCTGTTTTTTCTCATAGTTTGATTTTTTAATTTTTATTTTATTTTCTCAGTTTAATTAGTTTGTCGGTTTTTTTCTCACTCCTATTCTAAACCTTATAAAACTTGCTAGCCATAAAAAAAAATAAAAAAAAAATAAATAAATAAATGAACAGACACTGAAATCTAGATAGCACCAACCAAAATATTTTAGAAGTGGACCAGACATTACTAATTTCTTAAAAATTAAGACCTCCAAAAGATTAAAAAACAAAAAGAAGTCCGTACAATCACATGGTACGTTACATTTGAGAACCGATCGAGGTGATTATAAATTCAAAATGAAGTATAAAATAGGGAACCATCACAATTTGGTGGGACCGTCATCTGAGCTCACAAGTTGACTTTCTTTTAACTTATTTCATTGTACACGTCATTTAAAAAAAAAAACAAAAAAAACTCCGTACCATCACATGGTACGTAAAACCTAACGTAAAAATCTAATATTTGAATTTGACTTACTGGTTTTTTTTTTAATTTAAAAATATATTAAAATAATATTTTTTTTATTTTTTACATCAACTCAACAAAATAAAATAATTTAAAATTATAAAAAAATAATTTAAAGTTAATAAAAATAAATTTTACAAAGCAAACAAACACACTTGAAGTTGGTTTGGTTGTTTGTGTTTTTTGATTTCTTGCTACCAAATACCAATAACATGACATGCAAATTGGTATATATCAAGGACCCAGAAGTCCTCTGATGTTCTTTGTTCATTTCCACATGAATTAGAGCTAGCTAGCTACGACAGAAACAGAGGTTCCTTGGTAAAATCATCCTCAAATATTAATTTGTTTCTCTGCGTTGCGAGCATAAGCTTGGCAATTGAGGATCCTCCAATATCACACGCAGGAAAGAAAAAGAAAGGAACAGATAGTCATAAGAGATGGCTGGAGAAGGAGAAGCAAAATCACTCGAAGAAACACCAACATGGGCTGTGGCTACTGTTTGTTTGTTTCTGATGTTAATATCTATGTTTATTGAGCACTGGCTTCATCTTTTAGCTAAGGTATACATAAATATATATACTCACAACTTAAATTTACAGCACTCGGAAATATTGGACATGCAATTAAGAATAATATTGATCTCCATTCATCTGGCATTAACTTTCCACTTTGTTTTTGGGCTCACAGTATTTCAACAAGAAAAGGAGGAAGTACCTCATTCAAGCTCTGTACAAGATCAAAACAGGTGATGTATAATACACATCAAAATATATATAACAGGAAGATCTTGTTCTGCTAATCACTAAAACTTTATATGTTTTCTGTTCGTATAGAGGTGATGCTACTGGGTTTCATCTCATTGTTGCTGACTGTATTGGAAAAGCCAGTTGCAAATATATGTATCCCAAAGAGTGGTGGCGAAACCTTTCTTCCATGTGGTCGTGTGGATTCAAGTGATTGGAGTGAAGAAGAAGCCAAATGTGCAGAGCAGGTATAAACTTTGTCTACTAAATGCCTGCATATGTTATATATAAGATCAATATTTAACACTGATATTTGTTTTCACTGGATTCTTGAACAGGGAAAGGCTTCTTTGTTGTCCAGGGAAGGTATGAGGCAACTCCAGTACTTGATATTTGTGCTGGCTTCCTTCCATTGCTTATCAAGCATTTTTACTTTCGGCCTAGGGATGGCCAAGGTAAATTTCATTTTCTTTCTTTCTTATACTAAAACTTTTGATGTTTTCCATGATCTACTGTTAAGTTGTTGACTTTCAAGAACAAAATCAATTCAAGAAAGCCTCCAAAAAGAAATGGAAGTTGTATGGGAAGATTCATACTGTAGCAAACCTTGAGTTTTTTAGTGATTGTGAAATGTAAAAGTATGACATGTGTTTGAAAATTTGCTTTTCTTAGATGAGAAGATGGGGATCCTGGGAGGCAGAGACAAGGACACTGGATTATCAAATTTCAACAGGTATGATCGATTGATGGTCACGATCTTGTTTGGTCACAAAATTCTTTGTTGGACCACGTTAGTTTTGTCTCATCAATAAAATAAATGCTGTGGCCGCTGATGGATTAAACATTCAATGAACACGTACATTCTCGATGGTTCAAGCTCAAATTTTTTTAGCTACAAGAAAACAACATTCATAGCTATGGGAGAATGGAATATGTCAACATTCTCATCTAAGACTCGAGGGACACACAATATATTGCAACAGCAAGAACTTCATTGGAAAATATCGTATCTGAGAATTAATGTGTTTTTTTGTTCAATATCATTTACATTTTCATGATCAAAGAATAAAATTTAAATTTTGTGATTACATAACTTGCAAAAATTTAATGGATTTGATCATAATTTCACAAGAAAAGAACACCTACCTATGAAATCAAAGCAACAGAAACTCATCATTCCTCAAAGCATATAAAAAGAAGTAACATAGTGTGCTACTGGGTTATAAAGATTTGTACTTATTTTGCTGTTACTAATCACATACAGATCCCAGGAGGTTCCAGCTCAGTCATCAAACACCATTTGGGAAGCGGCATCTGAGATATTGGAATGAAAACTCAGTTCTTCGCTGGCCGGTTAGTTTTTTTTTTTTTTTTAAAATAAATAAATTAATATTGATAATGTTTAAATTTCTATCTGATTATTTCTGTAATGTTGTTGTTTTGCTAATCTTTTGCAGGCATGTTTCCTCGGACAATTTTATGGTTCCGTTCCCAAAGTGGATTATCTAACACTGAGGCATGGATTTATCATGGTATATGACAACCACAACCACTTGAAATAGAGACAAATTTATAGCTTTAGGATAATAAACAATTGTTAACTGATGAGATTAACTGGTGTTTTTCTTTTCCTGCTCTTTCTGCAGGCCCATTTTGATCAAGATAACAGCTTTGATTTTCAAAAATACATTAGAAGAGCCTTGGATAAAGATTTTGGCGTGTTAGTGGGGATAAGGTAATGAAAACTAATCTTCAATCTTCAACGATCAGTACAACTCATTAATCCCAAAAACTGTAAACTTAATTCTTTGCCTAAAATCTCTGATTTTGCAGCTTCTGGATGTGGATGTTTTCTATATCTTTCATATTCTTCAACGCACACAGTATGTTCAAATAAGCTGATCACTTACTTTATTCCAATTTTGTTTATATAAATACCCCATCAAATGTTCATGATTCTAATTTATTTCAATGTATCGTATGTGTACAGAATTTTACAGTCATTATTGGCTTCCATTTATTCCACTACTGGTAAGTAAATCGACTCCAATAATTAATCAATATACTTGAGCAAGATTCAAGTAATTGTGCATGAGAAATCTGTACGTTCAAGCCCTTCATGTTGTGTTTTGCAGATGTTGTTGCTGGTTGGGACAAAGCTGCAAGCCATCATAACTTTAATGTGCTTAGATAGCCATGATAAATCTCTTGTTGTTGAAGGAACTATACTCGTTAGGCCTAGTGACCATTTCTTCTGGTTTGGTAGGCCTAAATTGCTTCTCCACCTTATACAATTCATATTGTTTCAGGTTGTTCTTTAGTCCTTGAAACAAATCTTCTCATTTTCATTATACAAATTGCTTCTCCACCTCATACAATTCATATTGCTAGCTCTTAAAACGCTAACCAATTAACAGCGCAGCAGCGATATGCAAGTAAAGATAAAGAACAGAAAAACTCTATATGTGGATGCATGAATTTATTCTAAACTGTATTCTGGGCTTTGCAGAACTCCTTTCAATTGGCATTCTTCACATGGACTTTGGTAAGCATTTATTAGGAGTTCGTTTTTCTTAAAGAATTTATTCTATGAGTTGATTTGAATTAGAAAGAAATTACAATTCTAACGTTGCTTCAAAATTTCAGTACAAATTTGGATTTAGATCATGCTTCCACCGGCGAACAGAAGACATTGTCATAACGCTTGTCATGGGACTGTTGGTTCACTTCCTCTGTGGCTATGTGACCCTACCTCTATATGCTTTGGTCACACAGGTATGCATCTACATATATATTTATGATCAACAGATCCTACGTCTAAAATTGTTCCTGCCTTCAGAAAACTTGATTAGCCCAAAAAGATTTAACTTCAACCGTATATGATTATGTATTCAAGAATTTAAACCTAAATGAGAATTGCAACAGATGGGTTCATCAATGAGGACAGCTGTTTTCACAGAGAATGTGGTTGAAGGTCTGAAGAGATGGCGAGCAAGAGCAAATGCTAGGAAGAACCTGAAAATTTCCTACTCAGCCCGCCCCTCCCTTGATGCTTCAGTTGACCCCTCACTTCCCTTTGACACTTCTCCTTCTTTCAGCCTCAGTGCTTCATATTCTATAGACCCAAATCCTCCATTGGACACAGATCATGTTACCATTGAAGTAAATGATGAAGCAAAACACACCGATGAGCAGCCTCGGGAGCATAAAAGAAATGGTTCATTTGAAGGCTTTAACGTGAGCAATGCAGCCCCGGCTATGGAAAAACAAAGCGGTTTATAAATACTTGCAGCTATAGTGCCCTCTTTGCGACAAGAGATTCTCTTGCTTGATTTATTGTACAGTTGTTATTTGTTATTGTTCCTTCATTTCTTCTGTCATTCTTTTGAACATGAAGCTAGCAGCCTCGTTTGGATGTTTTACGGGTATAAACTTTGCGATTTTGTATTCTGCCATGTGTGTGTGTGTAGTCGTTCAAGCGCAGGTCAAGCGAAGTTCTCTCTTTTATAATCATAATTGTATTTTTTTCTAGCAAGAAAATTACATGACAATTTTTTTCTAGCTAGAAATCTACTTTTAAACTCAATACAATATTTCACTCCTGGTGATAGCTTCTCCTAAGTAATTTATTTCATTTCCAAATGAGCATCTATTGAGGTCTATTGTTGTTATGACTAAAAGTAAAAGAAACTACTTTTAAACTATCTATGAATTAGGCCAGTCATTTTCAATTAGAGTGGTTAATCACCATTGCCATATTCAAGTTCCTAATTATGCCAGGAGTTAAAAAAAAATAAATGAATGAATTCATCATAATACAAAAAAAAAACTATAAAATTTATCAACTAAATTAAGATCAAATACTAAGCAAAAAAAAATTAAAATTTTGTGCATCTAAATAATTAGAAATTTAAAAACCCATAATTTCCAAAAGCAAAAGAAAAAAATGAAACTTATTAGAAAAAGAAAATAGTCTAAAAACATGATGGGAGTGACTAAATTAAAACAAAATAAAATGTAAGTAAGAAATAAAGCATTAAATCATTAAAAAGAGTGTAATTAAACTATGTTATAATTTCAAACCTCAATGAATTAAATGAAGGAGGAGGAAGAGAAACTCACGATTGAGAATTGGGAAAGAAATGAGAATAAAGATACAATGAATATTTATGAGAGAACATATAGATATATTTTTTTTTTATGTATAAGAACATGTTAATAATATGTGAAGGCTAAAAGGTTTATTTTACTACTAGAAAATTAACAAACAACGGAAATATTGATAAAATGTTTTTTTATCAATAGATATTGATGGAAATAGTAGTGGAAAAGTTCGGTCAATAATTATCAATGGAAATATTGACGAGATATTTGTCGTCGGTATTTTCCGATGGAAATTGGAATGGAATTTATAAAAAAAAACAAATTTTATCGGCAATTTCATCGATATTTTGACATATCAATAAATTCCAATGGAATTTCCAATAGAAACTCCATCGATAACTATTAAGATGACTTAAAACCTGCCACTCCTCTCTTCTTTCCATTTCATCTTCTTTTTTGAATTAAAATTATAGCAACTCTCTCTCTCTAAAAAAATCTAGTAAGGCAGCCCTCATCACAAATCAGGTCACCTAACATACATGTCAATAAACTAAAAGTTGAGGAACACAACCTCCTTCATGTCACTTATAAAATGTGATCGACTTACTATGTGTTGTATGGAGAAGTGTCTTCGATTGAGTAGAAAGGGAGAAAGAAAAAGTAACATGTGTTTAATCTTCATTTTCTTTCTTAAAATTATTCTGTTTGGTTTAATTTTTATAGATTTTGTTTAATCTAACATTTTGTTTCCAGGGTTTCGATAAATAATTGGGGGTTTTGGCTTCCATTTTAGGAATAAGATTGGGAGGGTGAGAAGAGATGAGCTATCGAGAAGAAAACAAAGAGAAAATAATAGGAAGTGGTCAGTTCTTTCTCTCTCTCTCTATCTCTCTCTTTATTAGTCATTGTCTCAATTTATCCTTCTTTTTTTTTATTTCATGCAATTTCTTCTTTGTTTTCAAGTTTTTATAACTTTACATGTCACTAAAAGAAATCTTGTTTTATCTGCTAAATTTGTTTATTTTAATTCAACTAAAGAAACAAACAAACAAAGAATCTTATGTTACAATTTTTCCAATTGAAATATTGTTTACAGATTTTTATTTTGGTATTTGATTGTGATTTTGATTAATGATTATGTAAAACAAATAGATGTATGCAAATATACTTATTGGAAAGGAAAGAAATAGATGAGGGTTTTTTTCTCTTCTAAAAATTCTCTTATATCTAAGAAAAATTAGAAGCTCGGTTTTTGCAATTTGAAACACTTAGAACAGTATGAGTTTTTATGCAACTCATACAAGATTATGTCAAAGCTGACGTCTAATGCTAACTTGTTTATTGATGGGTCAAACTTGAAATCAGTGATTAGTTTACGAATTAAAACCAAACTAGTTGTAAAACCAAACAAGTCAAAGAATTATAATATTATATAGTTTTCAAACTAGTTACTTTAGCTCTATGTTGTTTTATAGATATAGCCATACGATTTGTTTAAATATCTACATCAAATTTGTTGATTGGTTGTTTTGATCCATCCTTTTACAATGATTGTTCATCAACAAACTTGATTATGATGTTTAAATATCTTTGTAAGTAAACTCGATAAACGTTTGAAGAACTGTTCATCAACAATGATGATATGAAGTCATTATGTTGCAAATATAATCAGCACTAATCGTTTGAAGAACTGTTCATCAACAATGATGATATGAAGTCATTATGTTGCAAATATAATCAGCACTAATTGCTTATTCATGAAAATGACATAAAACAAAAGGTTTTAATACCTCTTTGTACAATCTTATCTCCCCTACTTATTTTGATATTTCTACAACGCAATTCATAAAAGCAACCTCGATTACCTGATATTTGACATATAATGATTAGACTATCATTAATTGATGTTAGACTATAGAATTTTGATATCTTGAAGGTATTTGTATAACATTTTACTTTTACTGATAGTTCATAGTATGATCTGGTATATCTTTTCATCTTTAGTTTTTTATGCATTTTCATCCGATATGGTGTAGTATGGTCATTAGTTACTTTGAATGCAAAAAATTTCTCTCAATGAAGAATTGGGAGTCTAGTGAGTTTTTACCTTGAAATTTTTCATTCTTTCATCTAATAGACTCATATCGATTGCAAAAACTTCTGTTTTTCTTATGGTTTTGTTAACTATATGTTTTTTGGTCTTAAAAACATTAGTGCACTATAAAACAAAATAGACTTGCTTTAGGTTTTTTTTAATAAATTTTAAATACCGATAGAATTACCGATAGATTTTTTATATTTTTCGATGGTTATTTGATCTGTAATTGTATCAGTAATTTCCAATGCCAACGGATTTTTTTGATGGAAAATGAGAGTAAAAACACACTCTCGATGATGGAATATTCCATCAATGACTCTGTCGGTATTAGAAATAACCGATGTAACTTCTAATGAACTAAAATCCCCAATGCTCGACTTTTCGACGACTGTATGCCATTCGCAATTCCATCGGTGATTTATAAAACCGACAGAATCTTCTTTAACTGCCGATGGAATATTTCATCGGCATTCTCTAATTTTCTGGTAGTGTTTTTTCCATTAATATATATAGCTAATTTATACCGTATGGGATAAATATGGATTTTTAATACATAATGATTTTGAGGCTATAATAAAGGTTTATACGTTTTAATCAAGGTGTAGTTTTCTAAATATGCTATTTGGATAAAGATAAAGGACAATTCATTCTAATTCGCTCTTAAGTTGGTGCATAAATATCTTCAATGCTCAACTTGTCATGTGATCTTCACTAAGATAATGCATAAACTGACTCATCAATCTTAACTATATAAGCTATTTTTTTTTTTTGTATGGGACAAGTAGATTAGTTTCCCAACTAGCCATTCATATCTCTTTTTATTAGCATGAATCTCATCTAGGGTATTTTCTTAGATCATAATTTTTTACTATTAGAGTGTCAACTAGTTTGTAGTCCAGTATGCTAGTATTTGAGAGTAAGTCCAACGCATACTTTATTTATGATAAGAAAAATACATTTTATTGTTTTGGCTACTTCTATATGCCTAGAAAATATTCCCAACCCTTAAGATTCTTCATTTCAAATTGAGCTACTAAGTTTCCTTAAAGTCTTAATATTTTTTATATATCATTGCACGTAGTTATCATATCATCACCATAAATTATTGTTACATTTTCCGATCTATGTTTTAGGAACATGGTATGATCTAAATTACTTTTTCTGAATCTATATTTCATTATAGCTAAACTGAACCGATCAAACCATGCACGAGGTGACTGTTTTAACCCATTCAAAACCTTTTGCAGTTTACACATTACCCTCTCTAATGAGCTTGTAGTGCACCCAGGTGGAATATCCATATACACTTATTCCTTAAGATATCTATATAGAAATGTATTTTTTTACATCAAATTGATGTAGCAACCAATCTAGGTTTGTTGCTAGAAATATCATAACTTAGATTGTATTTAACTTTACTACCACTGAAAAGATCTCTTAGTAATTTATACCATACGTCTAAATATATTCTTTTACCATACGTCTAAATATATTATTTGATATTTTTTAATGGTCTCATCTATTTTATGCTTGATAAAGAACACCTATCTTCATCTTATATTCTTATTTCCCTTGGGTAGAGCGATAAGACTCCTTGTTTCATTCTTCTCTAATTCCTTTATCTTTGTCACTATTGCTTTGGTCTATTTTGGTGAGGATATAATTTTATATAGAGTGTTAAGAACCTGTAAGCTAGTTTACAAAGGCTTATAATGGTTTTAACAGCTTCTAGGATGATACACGTTGGCAATTGAATACTTTGATTTTTTAACTATCTGATGTAGATAAAATTGTTTTGATAATTTCCTGTGATTATGCTTGAAAGGTAGATTATATCCAATAAAAGTATCTATTATATTAGAAGATGAAGTGAAGTTTATTACCTTAGGATTATTCTCATTAGATTGGTCTTCTGGTATTGTGAATAGGGGAAGGTCTTCTTTCCTAGTCTCAACAAACTATAACTAGATTGGTTTCAAATTGGTGCTAGTGCTTTTCTACACTATCAAAAAATAAATTTGTCCACTTTTCTTTTTCATTACATGTCTCATCTTGAAAATGATAAGTAAATGAGGATACCATGAAATAATGTTCTGGTCCTTAAAGGGCGTAGCGTGATATCAAAGAGTTTGAGATCTGCACAGCAAGTCTCGAGTTCGAGTCAGGGCGTGCACCTCTTGTAAGAGCCTGGGACAGCCGGGGTTTTACTCCCTCACCTGGACCCACAAAGTGCGCTTTCCGGGGGGTGAGGTTTCCTCGAATCCAAAAAAAAAAAATGTTCTGACTCTAAAAATGTGACATTTATAGTGATATACATGTGTCGGGTAAGAGGGTGATAATAGTGATATATTTTTTAATGCATTCCATATCTGGAAAAAAAAAACAAAATGAACGGTATATAGTTTGAGCTTGGTGCATTAATTTTTATAAATATGAACAAATACAGTGCAATCAAAGACATAAGAATTAAGCATCAATAAGAATATGAGTTTTATACATGGAAATGACTTGTATTGGAGTCTTAAAATATAATGCTCCTGAAAGCATTTATTTCATAAGACACCTTATAATAACAACTGTCTCATTTAAGTGATGGTGAGACACTTGTGCTCCAATAAAAAAAAGCTTTAGTTATTTCCAGGAAATGTTTGTTTTTTCTTCCTGCAATGTCGTTATACTAAGGTGTTTGAATATATATATATATATATGTATATGTATATGTATATGTATATGTATATGTATGTATTATAAAGAAGAGAAGTATTTGTTAAAAAACCTAATTATTTTTTTATTACTTATCTTAAAATATACTGCACCCATTCTCTATGTTTTTTTAGTATGGATTGGATTATTTTTATTACAATAACAATTAAGTAGTTTTCTGACCTAATGTGATCGGTGAAGTTTAGTCATAGAACTTGGATAAAAGTTTTTAGCTTTGTTTCTTGACATCATTATTATCACTATTTATCTTCTATTCATTCTCGGATTTAAAAGTATCATCTAAAGTAATATGAAAATGAATATTACCTTCTGAATTATCAATCTACTCATCCATCCTTATCACAATGAATATAATTATTATCTTCTTCCTCATCATCACCTTTGTCATCTTCCTCATATTCATTGACACCCTTTTTATTTACACTAGAAGTGTCAATATCAACCATATCACTTTCAACATTGACATTAAAAACACCGCACCTACATAAGCACTAGAACTATCAATGCAAAACTCATCATTACAACATCATCATCATCTAAATTAAGACATTCTTCCTTAATAAGTAGTATCACTTTGTTACTATTAATATCATCATCATATGTTGCAAAATATTTGGTTCCATGTGGCTTGAAATAATTGAGTTTATTTAAATAACACTCTGATATTCTTAATATTAGAGGAGCAATAACAAGATCAACATCAATATATAGACGAATCTTATCTTCACCTACGAGCATATTAAGTACCTGTACTGTCGTGGCATCATTAAAATTATATTTTCTCTTTTATCCTTTATCTGAAAGCCATTTAAATCTATGTTGAAGATTTTTTTTGCATATAAATATTATTTCTAATTAAGATATATAATTATAGTTGCAATTTCTTTTAACATATGAAGAACTATCATGATGTGCAAATATATCTAATTAAACAATGTTTGTATATGTGTTAAACATTAATTAAACATGTTTTAAGCTAATAAATTGAAATTGGGGTTCCGTGAACAGTAACTTGTAAGCTTTAATTTGAGGATTTGTTAGGTTTTAAGAAAACATGTCTAGTTAGGTTTTAAGAAAACATGGCTAATTAGTATGTTATAAGCAAAGAAATTAAACATGTTTTAAGCTAACAAATTGAAATTAGGATTATGTTGTAACTTGTAAGCTTCAAAGCTTCAATTTAAGGATTTTTTAAGTTTTAAGAAAACATGTTTAATTAGGTTAGACAAAGTTAATAAATGGGTTAAATATAAATTAAACATGTTATAAGCAAAAAAAAATTGAAATTATAGTTATGTAAACATACTGTAAACTTCAATTTTGTGGAATCATCACCACAGCTTCTAGAAGTTGACTTCTAGAACCTTCCAAAATATCAAACGTTGGCTCTTTTTTACAATGAAGTATCAACCTTTCATATATATATAAACTTAAAGTGATGATAAGAAATTGACTTCTCAGCTTCTTCTTCGATTGAAATTTTCAGTTTGATTTTGATGGGAAAGAGGCTAAGAATTGCTAATTTGCTAATGCAGTATCTTGTTGAATTTGAGGGTGTGAGTATAATAATTGTTGTTTTTAAATTTTGTTTTTTAAAATGTTCTGTTTAAAAATATATTAAAATAATATATTTTTATTTTAAAAAATTATTTTTATTTTCAACATATTAAAATAATTTAAAAATATAAAAAATAATTTTTAAATTCGAATTTCCCAACACATAAATTTTTATATCTCTGTTAACTAAGTATTACTGAAAAATTTATATAGGGTTGTTGCAGCATCTTTCGATCGTTATGGTGGCTTGAAAACTTAAATATATTTTGTGGTGGCATGTGTCGCCTGCTTTAGACAACATTTTGTTCCATAAAGCTCTCACCTCGGTTTTCATCATCCAATTCATGCCATAACTAAAGATTGAACTGCAATTGAACACACTGTTGAATTTCTCATCATCTGATTGCCACCCTTTCACGGTGATGATGTCTCCGGTATTCTTTTTACATATCACCAAAGTCCTTACCCTTCTATAGTGCCCAACACCGCTTCAAAGGTTTTCCCATTGTTGTTCCTCATGTTTCCCCTCTTACCAAAAAAGTCGTTGCAGAATCCAGATTGGTATGTTGCACAAGGTTTTTTCAACTTTCTTCCAAAATCCTGTGTAGTTATCGCAAGAGTACTTCCTGTTCTCCCAAACAATTGTGTTTTTTATCATCCATTACTTGAGAATGCACAACTCAATTGCTTATTGAATCTGGGTGACTTGAGAGCCATTGTCATCAAAACTTAAAATTTTAGTGCACAACATGATACATTATATTGAGAAAAGTTTACCCTTGCTAGATACTGAGCATGTAGGGGTTGTGTACAACACATCATACTGCTTTTGAGTGTAAAAGAAAAAACTCACTCGACATTCATTATTGCAATTATAGTCAATTACA
>Ga0325411_1003961_pt1 | contig 16642 bp, 11 predicted proteins | sample PopdelMetagenome_13_FD_206181 | JGI IMG/M metagenome (GOLD analysis project Ga0325411, IMG submission 206181) | Populus deltoides microbial communities from Bellville, Georgia, United States - Xylem-PdIQD-R4 | ecosystem: Host-associated > Plants > Phyllosphere > Stem > Wood/Secondary xylem...
AGATAGGCATGTTTAAGATCATTAGATTTTGCAAAAAAATTAAGGTGTTTCCCCACTTTTTCTACACACTCTTCTTTTCTCACCCTTTCTTTCTTCTCTCCACTCTCGGCCTTCTTTTCATTTTTTTGTTCTTGGCCATGTCCTCCCCTAATGTCCTAAGGGCAGCTACAGTGTATCATGTATGGCAAGAACGGAATGCAAGGATCTTTGCTGGAATGTCTAGAACTCCGGATTTGGTCCTTAATCAAATCGAATGTATCATTCGTGATAAGCTTGATTTGATGAGGAATGTCGTACCAACAAATGAAAACACAAGGATCCAACGAGCTTGGAGGGTGAATACCATAGATTCTTAATTTGTTAGTTAGCTGGTTGTATTGGTTTCCCTAACGAATCTGGTGAGGTTTCAGTTTTACGGTCGGTGGCTAGCCTGTAGCCATCTGTTGTTTTATGTTTCTGTTATCATTGTAAATCTGGGGTATGCCCCTTATAATGTTTGTATCTTCTTCTTTTAATACATACGTCAACTTACCCAAAAAAAAATGTCCTAAGGGCCGAAACTTTGTTCCCTTTTGTTTTCAACTTATGGCTCACTCTCTTTTCTCTCTTCCTCACATCCTCACCATGTTGTTCAGCTTGTTTTTCCATTTTGGCCAAATCTTTTTGTTCCTCCACTTTGGACGAAACATGTTGCTCTTCCTCATAACCCTTCTTCAATTGAATTTGATCTTCATACACTTACTTTGGTGAGAGTGGGGCAAGTGTATAAATCCTTCCATCTTTCTCTAATGAATACATGTTCTTAAACCCATCGTGCTTAGCTTTTTTATCAAATTGCCAAGGCCTCCCTAATAACAGATGACTAGCATGCATAGGCACAACATCACATAACACTTCATCCTTATATTTGCCTACTGAAAAAGAAATCATCACCTGTCTATTCACCCTAACAACACCACATTCATTCAATCATTGAAGTTGATAAGGCCTCTCATGCTTTATGGTATTCAATCCCAACTTTCTAACCAAAGTAACACTAGCAACATTAGTACAACTACCACTATCAATGATCATACTACATACCTTATCGTTGATTAGGCATCTAGTATGGAAGATGTTCTCTTTTTGTTGCTCCACATCATCCTTCTTAGTCTGAACACTAAGTGACCTTCTAATCACCAAAACTTTATCACCAACAGCATACTCTAAATCACTAGCATCCTCAAGTGGGGGCATGTCATCACAATCAGACTCCTCACTAGCGGACACAATCTCTCCATCATCCCTTAGAATCATAACTCGATGATTTGCACATTCTGATGCATAGTGACCCAATCCTTGACACTTGAAACACTTTATATCACGATTACGCTTCTGTTGAACTTCTCCCTTAAGTTTTTTATCATTGGTCGAAACCTGCTTCTTCATGAAGGTAGGTTCGGCAACTTTAGAAGTCACTAAAGGCTTCGATGACGCACTACCCTCTCTCCTATAATTCATCTTCCAACCCGAAGAAGACCCCGTATAAGCTCCAGATCGTGTAGTACCCTTCCTTTTCAACTATCCTTCAACCTTAATGGCTAAGTGTACTAATTCCTCCAAATCAACATATGATTGCAACTCCACAACATTAGCTATGTCTCTATTCAAGTCATTCAAAAACCTAGACATAGTAACTTCCTCATCTTCATTAACATTAGCTTTAATCATAGCAACCTCTAATTCTTTCTGATACTCCTCCACACTCTTATTACCCTGTGTAATCATTTGTAAACGATTAAACAACTCCCGATAATAATGTTTAGGAGCATACCTCTTCTTCATTATTGTCTTCAACTCATCCCATGTGCTAACTGGTCTTTCTCTATTCCTTCTTTCTACCACCAATCTCTCCCACCAAACCATGGCATAGTCAGTAAACTCCACTACAACTAACTTAACCTTCTTTTCTTCAGAGTACCTATGGATGTCAAAAATCATCTCCACCTTTTTTTCCCAATCTAAATAAGCTTCCGGATCAGTTTTTCCCTTAAAGGCTAGGATTTTTAACTTAATACTACCCAAATTTCGGTCTATATCTCCTAGATCATCAAAATCCCCTCTATGCTTAAAATCCCTATATGGTCGAATATGTCCCCTCCTTGACCGATTCTCATACCTCTCTCCCCTATGTGTACGGAACCCACCACCATGGTTAAGATCATCCTCGACTTCATTTGCAGAGTTTCCAACAACACTCTCCTCCTTCCTAGCTTCTCTACCCCTTTTACTACACCCTCCATCAAACCTAGTCTCTAATTTTTCAATCCTAGTCATCAGCTCACCAAACATAAATTCCATCTGTTGTTGTATTCTCAAAAGCCCATCTTCTTGGATTTCATCGTTCTTCTGTGGCACACTATTAGAAAACATTTTTTTTTAATCCTGCATGAAAATCGTTAGTAATAAAAATAACACCTCACACACTCGTGTTTCACACAAATTTATAGGCTTTTCACTCAAATATGCTCCCTATGCCTTTTTCCACTCAAATTGCCTTTCTTTAGTTCTTGAAATCACATAGCAACAATTCAGAAAAAAAAAAAAAGCAACCAACTATGTAGTGAATTTATAAATTTGATAGACTCTAGAAGCAAGAAATTATGAAACTAACAAAACAAAACTCGATGACAAATTCACGAATAGCAATGCAAATTTGTACGAATAATATGACGATTTGAAGACACGAAAAAAAAATAATCAGAAAAGAGCTAAACAATTACGAATTATCAAGAACTAAGGATTTAATTCAAGAAAATTCCAGAAACTCAAGAAAATCAACTAAACTACCCAAATTTTCAAGAAACACAAAGAAGACTACAAAAAGATTCACGAACCACGACTAACCAATTTCCTAATGATCAAGGTTTTCTCAAGCATGTATTCGGCCAAAAAAAAAGTGATTTTTTTGTTTTTTTTCGGCAGCAATCAAGATTTCAAGATCAAGCCTCCTTTTCTTTTCTCCTTTTTTTTTGATATATATATTGCATATTTCAGCAAGAACAAAACAAAATCAAGAACTTAGGTTTGGATGCCAATTTTGATCAAGAAAGCATCAAAAGAACACTAACTTATGATTAAGTGTTCAACAAAGCAATAAAAAGTAAGATCCCTAATTTTTTTTTTTAATATTTTTTCATATAGGTGGCCAAATCTATTAAGAATCAAACAAGAAACAATAAAGACTCAAATTGAAGGATATTACCTGTGATTAGATCAGCTCTGATACCAACTGATGCGAACCCTAGCGGAATTTAATGGTATTCGCGACCCCAAGATCAATCTAACCCAAGTTTGTTGAGATTTGAATGAGCTTATCACAATGGAAGACTTGCTCCAAGGCAACAAGACTATAAACCAACTCGATCACAACACCTACACCTGGAGACGAGCAAAAGAAGTATAAATTCACAACAAAGAATGGTCAATTCTTTGAAGAGTTGAAAGTTCAATCAAGAACCAAGATTGAGCAACCAAAAGTCGGCTACAATGCTGAAAATATTATAAAAAGTCTGCCCTAAAAATATTCCTAAAGAGTATTTAAACTCTAAGCCAAAACCCTAGTTTTCCTAATGGATCTCACATAAACCCAATTTAAATAATAATCAACCCAAGCTAAAACTAGCCCAAACTAATTAAAATAAACAAAATAAACAAGTCTAAAACCCAAACAAGTTGTCTCCTCTCAAAATAAATAAAGTTTGATAGCCCAACTAATTAAATAAGACAAGTTCGTTGTTTCCGTATTCTGTCTGGCAGCAGTAAGGCCCAACTTAAAATGGATGGTTCTCTCTCATATTAATGAATTAGAAGGCGTGATATATACCGTTGTAAAGGTATGGAAGTCTAGTTTCCAGCCTAACTAGAATCACATCAAAATTCGATCTGTAGCTCTAGTTATGACCAAAAGAGTAATGAAAGGTCAAACTGTCCGAATCTAGTCTTCTTCTCCCAATCCTTGTGTAATGGTCTTGGTTCCACCAACAAGCCCCTCTTGAATATGACTCAGATTAATCAAGGCTTGCTCTTTATTATTACAAATCCTCTTGAAGTCCACCTTAGCCCATGTATCTTTAAGAAGTCCATTGAAAGCTTCTTTGAACTTCTTAGCCCTAAGCCTAGTAACTGGACCAACTGGAACCTCCAATGGATCCTTTGATGGTTGGATTGCATCATTATTAAAGTTTGAATGGTTTATTTTCCCCTAGTTCAACTTATTTCTTAAAATATATTACTTGTTTTTGAATGTTAAAGACCAAGCATCCATAATACGAGAAGATGCCTCTTAGAGTTCATATTTTGGTTTGATTTCTAGTGACTTAGTATAGTATCTTTGTTTGTTTGGATTCATTTTGCCTAAGGTTATAATTTTTCAATTGAGGGATAGATTATGATTTTGGATTGAATTGTAACAAGCATGCTAAATATGAGGACTACTTTAAATTTAGAAGTAATTGAGAATTTTAACCTATCCCTCAATTGAAAATTTAAACCTATGGTAGTGTGCTTTCTAACCCTACCTCCTTTTGAGCATGCCTTTGATCCCTTGACCATCCAAGGTAGTGTGTTTCCTAACCGTACCTCCTTTCGAGTGCACTTTCGAGCCCTCGACCATCCAAGGTAGTGTGTTTCCTCACCCTACCTCCTTTCGAGTGCTCCTTTAAGCCCTCATCTTCTTTTCGAGTGCTCCCTTGAGCTCCCATCTTAGGGGTAGTGCGTCTTTGATCCTTATCATGTCGACCCTTTCTTTGTTTTCTTCCACTTGGGTAGGTGACCTATTACAATTAAACCCATTCTTTGTATTTTCCCGCCTAGGCAAGTCACCTGTTACAATGAGACAACTTCTCAAAAAAATGATGAAAAGAAATGAAATCTCTCTCTGTATTTTTCACCATCGGGCAGGACGCCTGGAACAACTAGACCACTTGCGAGTTTTCTCGTATTTTATCATCAGCAGGTTGCCTGGAACAATGAGACCACTCGCGAAATCCTTTTCATGTTTTATTCTTCATCAGGCAGGCACCTAGAGCGTCAGACCACTCGTGAAAACCTTTTTCCTGTTTTATTCTTCATCGGGCAGGCGCCTGGAACACTTAGACCACTCATGAAAAACTTTTTCGCGTTTATTCTTCATTAGGCAGGCCGTTTGGGATGATAAACCACTCATGAAATCCTACGTATTTTTCCTTCCTATCGGGCAGGTCACCTGCAACAATTAGATCACTAGCTTTCCCTTTTCGCATTTTATTCTTCATCGGGCAGGTTGCCTAAGATAATTAGACCACTCGTGAAATATTTCGCGTTTCTCCTTCCTATGGGGCAAGTTATCTGGAACAATTAGACCACTTGCGAAACCTCTTTCGTGTTTTATTTTTCATCGGGAGGTCATCTGGGACAATTAGACCACTCGTGCAATGCTTCGCGTTTCTCCTTCCTATCGAGCAGGTTGCCTGGGACAATCAAACCACTCGCGCAATGCTTCGTGTTTCTCCTTCCTATCGAGCAAGTCGCCTCGAACAATTAGACCACTTGCGAAACTCTTTTCGCATTTTATTTTTCATCGGGCACGTCGCCTGGGACAATTAGACTACTTCCAAAAATCCTTCGTTTGGAACAATTACACCACTCGTGAAACCCTTTTCGTGTTTTATTCTTCATTAGGTTAATTGCCTGGGACAATTAGACCACTCGTGAAATCCTTCACGTTTCTCCTTCCTATCGGGAAGGTCGCCTAAAACAATTAGAGCACTCATGAAACCCTTTCCGCGTTTTATTCTTCATTGGGTAGGTCATTTGGGACAATTAGACCACTCATGAAGTCCTTTGCGTTTCTCCTTCCTATTGGGTAGGTCGCCTGGAACAATTAGACCACTAACGAAATTGTTTTCGTGTTTTATTCTTCATCGGGCAGGTCGCCTAGGACAATTAGACCACTCACGAAATCCCTCGCGTTTCTCTTTCCTATCGGCAATTAGTAGACTATTTTTTGAAAAAAAAACAAAAAACAAAAAATCAATCAAATGAAAAAAGGAATGGTTCTCACTCTTATTTTTCTTTACAAAACTTACCATGCAAAGTCAAAAGAAAATGAATTTTTCAATGTCTTTGCATCGTAAGCCAGTAAAGAGGGGGCAACAGTTGTAACTCAATTTTGGCTTGTTGGCTTTTGATTTAATTTTACAGGTTAAAAGGGAAAATTAAAAGATCAGAGAGTTTTTTTCGATAAAAAGTGTGATTTGTTAGCCTTCACGAAAACCAGAGACTATAATTTTTTTTTGTCATTCTATCATTATCTTCGAGATAAGGATAATTATCCGCTTTCAAAATTGATTTTTAATCAAATTCAAACTTTAAAGAAGGGAGTGAGTTTGATTGAAACTTATTTCTCACACAGGATGGGACTTTTTGAATTCTTAATAAATACATATCTCAATATATGAATGAAGAAAGGGGAGGCTATTATGAGACCACCCTAGAAAGGATAAAGACATTACTTATAAAAAACAAAGAGAAAAAAAACATTAAAAAAGGTTTAGGGGCGAAACCTATACGAGCCGTCTAAACCCTTTGATGTGGACCAGCCCATAAACACCAGCCTTACCCATTACATGTTTCAAATGGTCCAATGACTCGGTCCAAGACAGAGGCATTGAAAAAGGCATTAAATGTATTAGTTTTGAATGTTTCAACCAAGCCAGAATTGAAAGGTCCATTAGAGTATCAAGATCCTAGTACATCTTATCCATGTGCAAGAGGGGTCCAATACAATCTTATTTGGGCCATGAGGTGAGGACAGCAAATGAAACAAAAAAATCCTACTACAACTTGGAATCAACATGGGTGGCTACCTTTTCCTTTTGTTTCTAGGATTAAGGAGCTGCATGGAAGGCTATAAATAAGCCTTGAATTAGTTCTGTCTATTGGGGGCAAGATCAAATCATATATCCAATTTGAACTTATTCTGATATCGTTTGCTTGAGATTTTAATTCGTAGTTCAATTCTGCAGCAAAAACACTAATTTTATCGAACCATAATCAAATTATCTCAGAATCAATTGCAACTTCGTATTATGTCTATTGGGAGTGAGATCACAACATATATTCATTTGCTTGAGGTTTTAATTTGACGTTCAATTTTCCCATAGAAACACTACTTTTAGTGAACCATAAGCAAAACACATTAGAATCATTTGAAACTTCATATTCCATATATTTGGGATGAGATCGCACCATATATTAAATTTGAACTTCTTTTGATATCGGGTTCTGGAGGTTCAATTTTGCCGCAAAATGATCATACAAGCGTTTTATGAAATATTTTAGTACAATAGCTGCACCCTTGAATGAAGTTGTTAAAAAGTCAGTTGGGTTTAAATGGGGGGAGGAACAAGAATCGGCTTTTGTTCTTTTGAAAGAGAAATTATGTTCTGCACCTGTTTTGGCTTTACCTGACTTTACGAAAGCATTTGAAATAGAATGTGATGCGTCTGGAATGGGAATAGTTGCTGTTTTGATGCAAGATCGGAGACCTATTGCGTATTTCAGTGAGAATTTAAGTGGAGCGACCTTAAACTATCCCACTTACGACAAAGAACTCTATGCATTGGTAAGAGCACTTGAGACATGACACTTACTTGTTCAGCTAAAAATGCTTTCTTTTTCACATTCATTTTTCTCTTTACGGTGCATAAATCTTTCAAAAATTTAGCATAGGAACGTACCTGTTTGATAGCATCTACCAAAGGTATATTAATCCTTACCTGTTTGAAAGTTTCAAAGATTTTAGAGTTGTGATTAACTTTCCTTTGTTTGGTCATGGCATGAGGAAATGGAAATGCTGGTGAGGAGTTAGTCTTTTCTTTACAATGTTCAAGTTCAACCCCTTCCTTACCCTAAGAGATTGACTCATCATCTTTCTTACAAGGTTCAAGAATAGGTTTTTCAATAACCTTACCACTACGGAAAGAATGAATGGCTTGACTTTATCCATATGGTGGCTTCCACAGTTGTTCGTATTTGCATTGTACTGCCCGTTGGGATTTTGCTGTGGTTGAGATGGAAACTTATATTTCTCCTGAAAACTGAGAGCTGATGTGAATCTTGCAAGAGTATCTTTTAAATCTGTCATGGTTTGAGCATGTTGAGTGTTGATTGTCTCTTGCTTTTCAAACTTTATTTCAAGTATAAGGAGGTGTATATTGGTACTACTACTCCAACTAAAGTTTGGATGATTTCTCTAATCAGTGTTGTATGTTTGTGAGTATGGATTATGATTTGGCCTTTGAAAACTATTTAAAGTGTTGACTTGTTCATGGAGACATTCCCTAAAAGAAGGCAAGGTTGGACAATCATTTGTTGCGTGGTCACCAGTTTCACAGATTTGACACATAATTCCTGAACAAATTTTAATTGACCAATCCTTTTCAATTCTAGTGCCTCGACTTTTCTAGCTAACGATGCAAATTTAGCTTGGAGGTCATGATTTTCCCTAAGGTTGTACATACCTCCGCTAGATGTATGAGGTTGGGTTTTACCTGGTGCCTCATTAATGTCTGCGATGTCCCAATTTTGAGCATTTTCAGCTAACAAGTCTAAGTACTTCATTGCTTCATCAAGGTCTTTATCTTTAAAAGTTCCATTGCACATCAATTCCACTATTTACATACCTTTAGGTGTTAATCGTTCATAAAAATGTGAAACCAATCTCCATGTTTCAAAATCATGATGGGGACAGGTATTAAGGAAGTCTCTATACCTATCCCAACACTAGTAAAATGTTTCTCATGGTTTTTGAGTGAAGGTGGTGATTTCTCTTTTGAAAGAGTTTATTCTATGAAAAGGTAAAAAATTCTTTAAAAATTGTTGCATTTCATCGCAAGCACGAATGGATCCTGACCTAAGATTTTGTAGCCATGTTTTTTAGCTTTATCTTTTAATGAAAAATGAAAAAGCTTTAATATGATAGTGTTCATGCTACAATTTAAGTCATTATAGGTGTTACAGACCTCCTCAAATTCCCTTAAATGCAATTATAGATTTTCTAGATCTAAGCCATGAAAAGTAGGTAAAAGTTGAATAATACATGGTTTAAAGTTAAAATGAGATGCATCAGGAGGAAAAACTATGCATGATGGTGCACTTGTTCTTGTTGGATTCATGTGGTCTTTAAGTGTTCTAACACAGTTATTCTCATTATGAAGTGACTTGTTATCTTCTTCAGCCATGCTTTCTAAAGAAGATGAAGATACCCTACAAAGTCTATCACTTAATGTACGTGACCAAACTCTCATGCACGTGTAGGAAGAGAATAAAAGAAAGAAAAGAAAAAAGAAACAAAAACAAAAACAAAAGAAACAAAAGTTAGATAAAAGAAAAGTGAAAGTGAGAGAGAAAATAAAATAAAATTTATAATTTATACAGTAATTTACCTCCCCGGCAACGACGCCAAAAACTTGACACGATCAAAAGATTGATATCTTATTCCAAATGCAGTAGTGTCGAAGTAATAAATAACTTAGTAAGATCGGGGTTGATCCACAAGGAGGTCAACTAAATAAATCACAAATAAAAGAAAAGATTTGAAGAGAATAATAACATAAAAGGAATTGAAGAGAGCTTTGAGGTGTGATATTGATGTAAGGATTAAACATTGATAGAATATTTTTCAAGGTTAGATAATCAACTAATTGTAAACCCCGGGGAAAAATAGTGCAGCTCCTAAATCAAGGAGAGTAGTCACCATAGTGTAGTAAGTGAAGTGTATGACTTACCGTGGTGAAAAGGATGTTGAGGTTGCTGGGCTTTGGCTAAAAAAAGGGGGGGAGTTATAAAGTAGAGGTGCCACAGATTTGACAATTCTGAGGCATGGAGATTTGACAGTTCTGGAGTAAGAGAGGAGATTTCAGGACTTAGCAACTTTTGCCTTCGCTTACCTTCCCACAAAGCGCTACAGGGTGGAGAGGTTCTGATGTGGACCAGCCTAGAAACACCAGCAAGGACCCATTACATGTTCCAAATGGTCCAATGACTTGGTCCAAGACAAAGGCATTGAATGCATTGGTTTTGAATGTTTCAACCAAGTCAGAATTGAAAGGTCCATTAGAGTATCAAGAGGAGACCCTAGTACATCTTATCCATGTGCAAGAGGGGTCCAACATAACCTTATTTGGGCCATGAGGTGAGGACAGCAAAGGAAACAAAAGAATCCTTCTACAACTTGGAAACAACATAGGTGGCTACCTTTTCCTTTTGTTTCTAGGATTAAGGGGCTGCATGGAAGGCTATAAATAAGCCTTGAATCAGTTCTATAATATTTTACTTCCTTCTCTTCTTTTCATGACAGAACTTAATATTATGGGCTTTGTTTTATTTTGTTAGCTACAGCCCAAGGCTTGTTTGGGCTTAATTGATACTTTGTTTTCAGTTAGGATCCAAGGCTTGTTTGGATTAAGTTATGGGTTTTTTTCAGTTTAGGGTTTTGGGTCAGTTTTAAGTGGACCTCATTTAAGTCCACATAAGGGGTCCATTAGGGTTAACTTTTCAAGAACTATTTAAACTCATGTAAGCCAAAATTTAGGCAGCTTTGATGATAATTACTTCTGATTTTTTTTTCAGTTTTAACGTGTGAGAGTGATTCTTGCATTCTTCAGTTCTTGAACGAACTGAATCTGACTTATCGAAGATTAACTGGCTTCGTGGCGTCATTCTACTCAATCCAATAGTGTTGGTGCCTTGGGGCAAGTTTCCATTGTGTCACACTCCTATCAGACCTGTTTCAGCTTTCCGGGATCAGATCTCAATCTTGATTGTGGGTTGCGTGACCACGTGATCACGAGGTTCGCATCAGGTTTCGTGATGGACTGAATCAGGAACTGAAGAGGATATTAATAGCTATGCAGTTTTAGTCTATGTGGGTGTTGCGATGTCGCGGTCGCATAAATTAATTACCCTAGCTTCAAACACAACACACAAGATAGTATAGAGCAAGCATAGGGTCGATCCCACGAGGAAGTTCAAGTCAGATTTTTATGCTAGATGATATGCAATTTTAAGGGGGTTTGGACATTATCTAGGCTAATGCAAAAGAAAACAGAAAACTATCAAACAAAATTTAATAAAATTAGAAAATTATCAAGAGAACAAACCTTGGTCACAAGCACACATCCACCTACAGAAATCAGAACTGATCATGGAAATGAAACATCATGATACGATCCAGACAAGGTCAAATTCGGATTTTGACGTAGAAAGTGCACCTATCCAGTTTTACAGCAATAGTCATAATTCTCAATCCGACCATTGGATCGAGCTGAAATTTTACGTGGAGTCTCCTGACATGTTCTCCTACCTTGGTTTAAACTTTCAGGTTAATCGGAGTTCGGAAAGGCATCGAAATACGGGTCAACATAGGCTATACGAATTTGGTTATTTACTTCCTTACTTAATTGTGGACTTCCTATTTGGCTAGGATTCTTTTCCTAAAAGGATGTGGCAGCTTTTTTAAGGAATCTCCTAATTCTACAAAGATCTTTAATGGGCTGCAACATGGTTTCCAAGTGTGGCAAGGATTCATAATTATTTCAGAATCCTTTTCTTACAAGAATTCCTTATTCATCCTAGCTACAAAAAGGAAAGAAGACTTCAAAATAAATTCTACATTCAGATCAAATTTCCTAGTCTATTTGGTGACTTCTTAATGGTGACAAATCTGATTCTAGCATATTTAGGATGGTAATTTTTGAATTTTTATTATTTTTATCATTTTCTTCTTAGTCTTTGGGTTATTATTACTTATTTGGGTCAATTGTAAGTGGGCTTAATATAAGTCCACCTAAGGGGGGTCCATTAGGGTTTATTTAAGTTTAGAGTTAGTATAAATAAAGGCATAACAAGACATGTAAGCTAGACAATTCAGATTAATAAAACTTCTTGTTTGCCGCACTTTGTGTGTGTGTGTTGGTGAGTTAATCTCCCTTCCATGGTTCTCTAAAGAACTGGAAAACGACTTATCGAAGAACAACTGTCTTCGTGGCGTCATCCTTATACTTCTCGTTTGCGAATCAATATTCTTTGGGTGGGGGTTTTCTGTTTCCAATAGTGCTGATGCCTAGGTATAAGTTATCTTTATGTCACACTCCTATCAAACTTGATTTACTTGGCTTTCCGGGAATTGATGTCTTTGCGTGTGGGTTGCGTGACCACGTGATCACGAGGTTCGCATCATTTGGTATCAGAGCTTGGCTCCATTAATCAGGTTATATCCTTCTGAAATTTTTGTTTCTTGTTGATTCCGCAAAGATTCCTTAGTATCCAAATTCTTCTTCTCCTTGAATTTGCGGCATATATAAAAAAAAATCTTATTTCATTCTGTTATTGTTCAAAATATATCAGTAGCATCAAAAACAAAAAAAAAAGAGAAAAGAGAAAAGCAAAAAAAAATTGTTCAAAAAGATGTTTAATGGATTCTGCCGCAGAAAACTAAACAAGAGAAAATTGGATCAAATCAACTCGGAATTAGCTGAAATTTGATACTCTAATTACTAGGGTCCTAATCGCACAACATATAAAATTTGGGGTCAATTGGATATCGTTTGCTTTGGGTTTCAAATTCGGGTCTAGTCAAGTCTGTTTCATAACGTTTTTGCGTCAGTATATCAAACCTTGTCATAAATTGCTCAAACTTTATATTCTTTCTATTTGGGTTGATATCGCACTATATCTGAAATTTTAACTCAATTGGACATCATTTACTTTAGGTTTCAGATTCAGACTTAACTCGTCGTAAACGAGTCTGTTTTGCGTCAACTTTTGAAATTCGCTTGGTTTCTGTTGTTTTCATTTCTTGCAGTTTATTTTCATCATATCCAACATATCTGGGTGTTGTTTCATTGTTTTTCATATTTTGTTTCTGTTTTTTATTCGAGTCTTCAGTTTCGTTCATATTTCGGATAGACTCGCTTGCTACTCGCGAGACTATCATCCCGTTTTGTTTTGCTTGTTTTCTGGTTTTTATTGCTTCTTGAGTCATATATATTTGGATTGTGCTGCCAAGTTGGTTTTATTTGGTGTTGGTTTCAATTTTGCAAGAACAGCAAGAAGGTGAGACGAGAGGTGTGAGATTGTGAGGATATTAAGAGTGTTTGAGCGAAACACGAGCGATGTGAGGATTTTGTTTTTCTACTAACCAATTTTTGCAGGAATCATCATGTCAGTTCAAAACAACACACCACCCCCTGCTGATGTAGAACTTAAATTCCAAATGCATTCCATGACGAAGATGATGGAAAGAATGAATTTGATGATGGGGAATGTGTGTGACAGACTTGAGAAAGTGGGAAAACATGGTAACATGGTTGGAACATATACCCAAGAAGTGAGAAAAGTTGACGCTCAACACAAATCTAACAATGGCAGTGGGGCCGAAAGGCCAAGGTGGGCTGATTATGAGGATTTTCAGGACGTTGATGATATTGGTAATGGCGGTTTTAAGGATGAGATCATAGGCCATTGGGAAGGTTTATGGCAACCTAGAAACCAAAGGGATTTCATGTATTTTGATGAGGTGTCATGGCAAAAGAAAAGGAGGATTCAAAAGGAGAGGTGGTATCAAATGGAGAGAAATAAAGAGATTAGTGTTCTAAAAAAAGAATCCAAGAGTCTATCCCGTATTCTAGGGGAGATGAAGCAAGAACTTGATGTATTAACGGTATCAGTCAATGCCCAGCAAGCTTCAGAAAGAGAGGAGAAAATACGTTGAAATGATGATATACGAAATAGAACGGCTGCAACTTTCATCCAAAGTTGTTGGCGATGATTGTTGGCAAGAAAAGAACTCCAAAGGCTTCAAAAAAAGGCTAAGGAATTGTCCATTCAACTTGTTGGTGATTCGAGGACGAATCATCTTGAAGAGAGAGGGAATCATACGATCCAGACAAGGTCAAATTCGGATTTTGACGTAGAAAGTGCACCTATCCAGTTTTACAGCAATAGTCATAATTCTCAATCCGACCATTGGATCGAGCTAGACTTTTACGTGGAGTCTCCTGACATGTTCTCCTACCTTGGTTTAAAATTTCAGGTTAATCGGAGTTCGAAAAGGCATCGAAATACGGGTCAACATAGGCTGTACGAATTTTGTTATTTACTTCCTTACTTAATTGTGGACTTCCTATTTGGCTAGGATTCTTTTCCTAAAAGGATGTGGCAGCTTTTTTAAGGAATCTCCTAATTCTACAAAGATCTTTAATGGGCTGCAACATGGTTTCCAAGTGTGGCAAGGATTCATAATTATTTCAGAATCCTTTTCTTACAAGAATTCCTTATTCATCCTAGCTACAAAAAGGAAAGAAGACTTCAAAATAAATTCTACATTCAGATCAAATTTCCTAGTCTATTTGGTGACTTCTTAATGGTGACAAATCTGATTCTAGCATATTTAGGATGGTAATTTTTGAATTTTTATTATTTTTATCATTTTCTTCTTAGTCTTTGGGTTATTATTACTTATTTGGGTCAATTGTAAGTGGGCTTAATATAAGTCCACCTAAGGGGGGTCCATTAGGGTTTATTTAAGTTTAGAGTTAGTATAAATAAAGGCATAACAAGACATGTAAGCTAGACAATTCAGATTAATAAAACTTCTTGTTTGCCGCACTTTGTGTGTGTGTTGGTGAGTTAATCTCCCTTCCATGGTTCTCTAAAGAACTGGAAAACGACTTATCGAAGAACAACTGTCTTCGTGGCGTCATCCTTATACTTCTCGTTCGCGAATCAATATTCGTTGGGTGGGGGTTTTCCGTTTCCAATAGTGTTGGTGCCTAGGTACAAGTTATCTTTGTGTCACACTCCTATCAAACCTGATTTACTTGGCTTTCCGGGAATTGGTGTCTTTGCGTGTGGGTTGCGTGACCATGTGATCACGAGGTTCGCATCATATCAATTTATATTCTGAATATTTATCTCTTCTTAACATTGGTTAGTTAACGGATCCGCCGTATAACTAACCCTAACCATCAAACAACCACAGTGTCCGCACTAGTAATTTAATTTAATGGCAGCTTTAAGAACTAGATAAGTTGATTAATCAAAAAAACATAACTGTCCGCAGTCTATGTTTGATTTGATTGAATGTTCTCCCTAAGATTAATAACGTAGATCCGCCACAATTATTAAACTCAGTTGCTTCACAAGTTCATATACCACAACTCTGGTTTTGATATCAAACTTAGCAATAGATTGTCTACAATAATAACTTAGAGTCCACTCTAGCAATTAAAATAAACAATCATAGGAAAAATAATCAGAGGAGAACAAACATATTCATCATATAAACTGAAAAGAAAAGGTAAAATAAATCTCACAGTTCTTGAAATCTGAAGGTTTCCGTGTCCTTGCAACCAAGAAAAAGTGTTTAGCCTTGCATGTTTGTTGAACAACTAATCAAAAAGAAGGAAGTATGCATAATTTAGGGTTTCTTAGAGGAAGGGGGCGTTTTTCTCTTCTTGGCTGGCCGCCCCCCTTCTCTTTTCTCTCATTCTTTTTATATCTTAGGAAACCCTAGGTCTCTATTTTACAAAACAGTCCTCCATTAAGTAGATTGTTTACATTTAAGTACTTCAATGACTATTTTCCTAAAAAAGATCCTTATTTTATTTTCTTGCCTTAGCTTTCCAGAAAGGTATGGATGTTAGTTTTTTAATGACATTAGAATCACTTCATTTCAACCTCTAGAGCTCACGCTCTGCACAAAACATCCACTGAAGGTCAAATCTGTCAATTATCTCCAATTTACTCCTTTTTGCATCTTTCATCCAAAAGTGCCTTCAAAACATAAAACAAAGAATATCAAGGCATTATATATATATATAAAATAGGCAAAACACTAGTTAAATGTGGGTGAAACTATCGAATAATATGGTTGCATCAAATATCCCCACACTTAGCTCTTGCTCGTCCTCGAGAAAGGATAGGTAAAATCAAATTGAAGTTAAATTAAATGAAATCACTATGACTAATCTTCTAATCTCCCATCAATATCCAAGAATATATGCATTATAAACAAGAACACAATTAAGAAGGATAAAAGAGTATAAATTTTCATGAATTTATTTACATGCAAACTTCAAAATTCAATTAATGGTCGAGATTTAAATGAAATTTATGCCATGCCAAAGTGATAGATCCTTTCATTGATATACACTCCAACACTCACGTGTTTAGGGCTTATGTGTTTAAATCTCTCAAATTCAATCAATGAATATGTTCTGCCATAAGCTTGCTCTTCAATCTCATCTCCATTAATAACATATTACAAACAATGCATGAATCAAAAGGTCTTATTTTCTGGTTGTAATGGGGCTAAGGTAAAGGAGAGGTAAAAGAGAGTAAAAGAAAAGGTTCAAACCAAAGAAAGTAGAGCATTCTGAAAAATGCTATTTCAAACAAGATATTCCATCAAAGCACATAAATTTTCCATCTTTAATCACCAATGCTAAACTTCTTTTGATTTCAAGCTTTTTCAATATAAAATCTTAAGAACATAAAGGAACACTTTTTTCCTTTTCTTTTTCTTCTTTTTCTTTTTTTTCTTTCCTTTTTTTTTTTT
>Ga0325411_1003964_pt1 | contig 16637 bp, 5 predicted proteins | sample PopdelMetagenome_13_FD_206181 | JGI IMG/M metagenome (GOLD analysis project Ga0325411, IMG submission 206181) | Populus deltoides microbial communities from Bellville, Georgia, United States - Xylem-PdIQD-R4 | ecosystem: Host-associated > Plants > Phyllosphere > Stem > Wood/Secondary xylem...
TAAAACAAACACTAAACCAAACCTTAAATCATAACTCTAATTTAAACACTAAACACTTACACTAAACCAAACCTTAAATCATAACTCTAATTTAAACACTAAACACTTATAATAACCCTAACCCTAATCTCCTAAACCCTGTTTCTAATTTAAACACTAAACACTTACCATAACTCAAATTCAAAATCCCAAACTCTAACCTAACTAATCCCTAACACCATAGCTTTAACCACAAAAACTAATCCTAATCCAAATCTATAACCTCAAATCCTTAACCAAAAAATATAACTTTAACTAATCCTAACTCAATCCAAACATCAACCATCAACACACAAACCCCAAACACTAAATATTAAATCTCTTGTTAATGTAAAATTAAATACTCCTAACACTATTTATATTAGGCTTCTTTTTTTATAGAATTAAACATTATATAATATATTTTTTTGCAATGTTTCTTTTCTTTTGATTTCTGTGGTTTTAACGTGGCTTGTAATCAATTTTTTGGTTTTGTATTTTTAGTGAATTACATGATAACTACGATTTTTTATTTCATCTGTAGCTAACTTTTTATCATTTATTTTATAATCAAAATTTCATTTGAATTTAGGATGAATTGCATAATAATACTAACAGGACCACTATTGTTCTTATATCCATCATGCTAGTGCAAATTGCAGTAACAACTGTCGATTTATCATCTTCATACGGAGACCATATTACCTATAATACAAGTGTAAAAAATATAAGACGACAATAATAGATAAAAGTTAAGTTGAATTATAAAAAAAATTGTTCAACATGTATCTGAAAAAGTTATTGTCTCTCTAGCTCGCCCGGTAAAATGAGATTACTTTAATCCCATACTACCATATGTGAGATTACCTTAATCCCATACTACCTAACATTACAAATCAGAATCTTATTAATAAGATTTCAAGTCACATTTAGATAATATAGCTGCATATAATTATTTTGAACATTGCATTACATGCATCCTGATGAATGCTGGAGTGTAAAGCTTGTAGTCTGGGCAGTCATAATTGGCTTTCTTGGAAGCGGGGGACAATCTACGTAAAGATGCTCTTATGAGATACAACATATCATATTCAATAATTTAAAACATAAGTATATTAAAGTTAATGTAAAGTGAAATAGAGGAGCTTTCAATGGTTTTTTAAGAGAGGGAGGGGGCTGGTTATCGGTTGTCGGGTTTTTTTAGAAACGGGGGGTAAGATTGGTTATGTTGGGGATATATCATGATTCAGAATCACGACATGCCAAGTTATCATGATTTTCACAACAAGCTCAAATTGTTTTATTTCACTGATTATTTATAAAATTATGTTATTTTACTAATTTAAAAAATCCTAGTGAGCAGCCAACTAAGTACCCTATTTTTTAAAACAATACATATTTATAGTTTGTTATATATTTTTCTCAACGTGTGATGTTGCGGGGTTATATTGAAAATTTATTTTTATGTTAATTATATTAAATATTTGTAACAATTACAATGATTTATTTTGTTGAATAAAAAATAAATTTTTTAAGTCAGAATTTTCCTTTTATTCATGTATTTCTTTTTTTGGAAATAAATATATCTTATTTTATCAGAAACAAGGTTTTTTTAAATAAAATCTTATCGTAGTTTGAATTAGAAAAAAATAAAAAGAATCATGTTTTGATATTCTTTACACTACTATATGAAAAAAATAATAAAAAATATTAATTTTTTAAAAATTATATAAGAAAAATGAATAACAAAATAGTTATTTTATTCTCATTGAAATACAACAAAAACAGATCAACAAGAAAGAAAAATACAAAACAGAATCCATGATTCAAGCCTACATTCTGGACCCTCATGATTTGCTAGCTTTAATTGTTCTACTGTCTGGCTTTAGAAACTCCAGATTTTCGGTTGCCATGCTGGTTTGCCTTTTTTTTTTTGTTTAATTAACGTTAATATTTAAACTAGTTTACGCATATTTGGATTAATTTTCCATGAACCACCATAAAAAAAAAAGGGGCATTCCTGGACCTTAGGAGCTCGGTGTGCTAGAGACAATGTCTTAGAATCATGAGGTGGTCTGCCAAATGATCATTATGTGAACATGCCGAACAGTCAAAGCCCCATTTTTCACCAAATCTCGGACAAAGGGAGTGTCAATCTGAATGGACAGGATTCAAACTGAGATGTGTAGCACTGAGCTGGTTATCATACGTTAATGTGGGAGGCATGGGTAATGGATGCTCAAGTTTAGTCGTAAGGTGGGGGAGCCAGATAGTTTCAAAAGCCATCACTGCTAATGGACTCTCCTTTTCCTCAATCGATGGCTTGCTCTTTCTTGGAACACCAGGAGATCAGTTTGGAGCCTAAAAAAAATCATGTAGACGAAGGTGGATGTTCGATCGTCTAAGCTGCCAGCCCAATCAGCATGTGAGAATGTCACGAGTAACATCCTGAGTTTTTTCATTTAAAACAAAACATGTACATGAAAATTGGGGTATTTTATATATTAAAGACAAGGTCTCTTCTGTATAAAGGCTCACCCAATCAATACACCAAATACAAAATTTACTCTTTGCATACTCATTAAACATACAAAGAGTTTTCAATTTCAATTTAAAGGATTCATACAATTTTAATGAAATTTTGATAAAATTTTTCCCGAATGAAAACCTAATTGAAATTTTATCTCACAATTAATATTTGCATAGCACAATCCAAACTACATTCGGTTCATACAACCATTGCTCATTTGCAGCATGAGCATGCCACCCAACAAAAAGTCCCATTTGTTTTTATATTTTAAAAATATTTTTGAAAAAAAATTAAATATTTTTGTTTTTTTCTTTACTTCAAATTAATATTTTTTTAGTATTTTTAAATCATTTTGATATATTGATATCAAAAATAATTTTTAAAAAATAAAAAAATATTATTTTAATATATTTCTGAGTAAAAAATACTTTGAAAAATAATCGCAATCACACTTTCAAACACATTTACGTGCTTACAATTTTAAAATATTAGACTTAAAATATACATTAATTTAATAATATATTATAAGATAAAAATTATAAAATTCTATCTAACCAAAAAAAATACATAGTCCCAATCACGAGATCATTATTGTGATGATCCATATATACGATGAACATAAAATATATAACAATATAAACAATGAATAATTAAAGCATGTGAATATATACATTACAAACATGTACTATGTTATAATTAACTTTGCACAACACAATTACAATGGTTCCACTTCACTACTCCATCATTATGATTAGAAAAATTTCCTAGCACAATTTATTAAGGAAACTTGAAGTGAGGAACAGCTCTCATTTAGTAGCTTTAAAATGAAGAGATTTGCATGCCAACATTGATTCACTTCCTAATTGATAGAAGGAGAGAGATTCGAGATCCGAAACGGCCTGTCGTTTTGAAGGAGAAGGAAGAGTTACTAGAAACAGACAATAGTTAGCTAGCTGCTACCTCCATCGATGTAATCTATGAAACACAAGAGGGTGACTTTCGTTTTTTATTTCGTTTTGCCCAGAGGAGAGGAGTGCGTAAGTTGTAATTCTTATAAATTAAAATTGAAATTGAAATGAAATAAAAATTTGGAGTGAATTTATTTAGATTTCTTTACGTGTGTTTATTAATGTGATGTCTATTTTTTTAATTAAAAATATATTAAAATATTATTTTTAATTTTTAATATAAAAATGTCTAAATCATAAAAAAAACACATCAATTTATAATTTTTAAAATGAAAAATAAATTTTAAAAAACACGATTAATAACAAGAACAAAAATAAAGAGTCCATAAGTGCCGGACTTGAAAGGAATGGAATAACATTGAAATTCACTATAAATTATGTTGAACTGCGACAAAAACCAACAAATGGCCTAGCCTCCCATTTTCCGACACATCATTAATAAATGTGACTAAAAATTTGGTCGTTAATATCACACACTAAAAATTGAAGGAAAAAAAAACTTTTGTATAAACTATTTTTTTATATATATTTTTTCTTTTATTTTTTTATTGCATGCCCCCAAACGGTTTTGTATTATGATCAAATTATAATAACAACAAAATATTTATTCCAAGTTTCATTTGGTTAATTAGTTTTTAAATATCAAGTTTAATTTAATTTCTAGTTTTTTGGTTTAGAGTGAGTTTTATGTTTTTTTAATCATGAACATGTGAAACACTACAAGATATAAAATATGTTAAAAAACAATGAAAATTCAACATACGAGAAATACACTATGTTGTAAGAGTTATCTATAATGTTTTCTTTTCATTTAATTTTTTTGTCACTAGATTTATTTTTTCTAATTTAATTTATGAACAATGAGCTAACTCAACTCTTTTTTTCATTAGCGTAAATTATTTTATGAGTTTTTTTTCCTATTTGATAATTTTAGTTTTCTTTCACAAAATTAATGAACAGTAAGTCATAAAATGATATTTGGATTCATGAACACGTGATGCATTGTAAGATAGAAGAAATATTAAAAAACTTATAGAAATATAACATAGAAAAAATACAATCCACTATTTGTTATAATAATTACCCATAATATTTTTTTCTTTAATTTTTTTTGTTACTTAGATTTTTTATTTTTAATTTAATTTTTTAATACGAGGTTAAATTTGGATTTAGTTTAATGTTTTATTTTGGTTGAATTTATATAGAGTTCTCACAATATTACAAATAAGTTTTAGCATTGAGTTAATATTTTATTTGAAAAAATAAAATTTAATTTTATTGATTCAAACTAATTAAAATTTTGTGGATCTAATTTTAAACTAAAAAAATATCGAACTTCTTTTTTTTTCCCCTAAAAAATAACATTTTTATCTTATCTTTTGAGCTCCATGATCTTTGATTATAATCAATAATTTTATCATTATTTATTGGTATATATAATTTTTAATTTATTTTATTAAACAAACATAAATTATTCTATTTGCGATTAAAATTTTTCGTGATAGTAAGAAAATATTAACAACACCTGTAATTTATTTTGCATTGAAAAAAAAAGTTTCATCCCGCAGCATAACGTGAAAAATTAAACTAGTAGGAGTCTAAATCCAATGTGAGTACTTCATGTTCTTACAACATTACAATATGGAAAAAATCAAACCCAGAAAGATAGCAGCAACGAAACCAGATCCTCCAAAGTGAGGGATCTCATAATTTGCTGCACTTTTTGGAGTTGTGTTGGAACCTATACAAGAACAGATAACAAAAGTAAATATTAGTTTCTTGGTCATAAAATATAAGTATAAAAAGAATTCAAATCTTTTAGCTGGTCGTCAAATTAAAATAAATACCACCGATCTTCTTTTTTCAATATAAAGTAGAATAGCAAAAAAAGAAGAAGAGAGAATAAATTAATTTAGAGATCATCACAAGTATGAAGTTCAAGAGCTCACCGCTAGGAGTTGTTGAATTGGTGGTAGGAGTTGATGGCTTTGCCGGAGAACCTGATGGAGATGTTGCTATATATATATATATATATATATATATATATATATATATAAAGAGTTAGATGGCTCATAAATTCTTGCTCGCAATTACAAGATGACATAACATGCATCTAAACTTGAGAACATTAATTATTTCATGCAATTGTCATTAATTTTCACAATTTAATTGCAACCCTAAAGAAAAAGTGTCAAGTTTGAGTGGTCAAATGGCTAATATAAAGATATAAACATTGCACATAAGAATTTGAATGGCGTTTTATAAGAAAATTTCGTTCAAATTAATCTAAAAAAAAGGAAAAGAAAAGAAAAGAAAACCTCAGATATTAGCCTAAAACCAGCCATTGAACAGATCCATGCACACAATGATGACCAATTCTCCCATTCACATAAGAAATTGTTAGATGATTAATCCCAAAACATGCAATTGATCAGGTTTTGACGATAAAAAGGAGAAAAAGAAGGAAATTCTGATTAGTGATTACCATTTTTGCAAACAGACATGTCAACTGAGGCGCCACAAGTCTTGGCAAGCTTAAGGGCACCATCCATGGTGACGTTGAAATCCTTCAGGAGATCTGGATTTGCTAAAGCACTGCAAAGACACTGAGCTTGATGTGCGACCATGTCCTTCAGTGGCAAGCAGCAAACAGGTGGTGGCGGCTCGGTTCCTGGTAAATAGGGTTTACATGGAAGCAGATTTTGTATACATGACATTTCTATAGCCTCACCTCCTGAAAACCCTAGAAAGACACATGATGAGAAGATCAGAAAGAAACTCAATGTGGTCTTCGAATCCATGATTAATTCTTTGATGAAAAAAGGAAAACAAAGTGAGATTTTTCTGAAGATAAAAAAACCCTTTTCTTCTTTCTCTTTTAATATCTTTTTTTGTACTATATTTATTAAAAGAGACGTTTCATTTATAGAAAAATTTTAGCTGTTTCCTCCTGCTATTTCTCTGAACATATCAACCGTTCTTTTCTTCTGGGACACCGTTAAATTCAATTATTTTATTTCATCAAAAACTCCAGCAGTTAATTTGGGTAATTTTGTTTTGTCTTTGGACGTATAATGGAGGTATTAAAGTAACTAATATAACAGATGGGAGTCATTCTCTCTACATATTTTTTCTTATTTTAACTAATAAAGCAAGTAACTGGGATTTAAGCCTGCTTTACTCAAAGATATTACCGAGCATATAATTGCATGTTAATCAGAGGGCAATTAGTCATTCAATTAGCACTTTTTTTGGATTTATAATTAACAGTATTTGTTTATATATATCTCACAAAAAGACTTGATGATTTCTAGGTATGAAAAAAGAGAGAAGACATGTCTATTTTCTATTTTGATATATATAAAAACTTGTTATATATAAAATTAATTTAAAAATGTCTATACCTTTTCTATTATGAGATAACTATATTCAAGCTAACGTGAAAACCAAGTTTTTGGCGAAGAGGAGAGTTCTTGATAAGCAAAGTGGGGTTAACTACATACAAGAAAAAGTCGTAGATGTAATACTCTACTATATATTTTTGCTATTATTCCTCTTAATTAATGCCCTTGAGAACTTAAATGTCAAAATTATAATATATATTGACAAAAAATAATTGCATGTGCCTTGTAATTAACTAGAAAATCGGGATATATGTGCGTTTTAGAGAATCCCACGCATCTTTTATATGTAGAGAATATATAGCTCAAGATCTTGACCCAACTGTCTCACATAAATAGCATGAAAAAAATGTCTACCACGCTTTTATCTGTGACTTTCCCAAAGAATGGGAAAAATTGGTATCAGATTGGGAATTGGCACCAATATCAAATAAAAAAGGAACAGAAATATTAAATAAAATAGGAGCAGTCTTCCTATTGGACACATTTGTGAATTTTTTTTAGTTTTCAACGTATAATTATTATCCATCATGGACGAATAATTAATGATTGGGATTAAATTTTCCCTCGAGATCACACCTTCATCATAAGTGACTGAAAGCTTCTGATTTCGAGTGTGAAATTTGGTAAAGATCAAAACCTTTCAAGTACTTAATTACAATATTTCCCTTGTTTTTATCTGTTTATTTATTTATTTATTTTGGTCATATGGAAATATCTTCACTTATCACTATAAGAAAATTAACAAATAAAAATAGAAATATTGACAACTAAAATTTTATCAGTAAATTGTAATGGAATTTATTGATGAAATATTTCCTTTCCATGTCCCTCGATATACACCAACAGAAAATTTCTGTTGGTGTATACCAAGGGAATTACAGTGAAAAAAAAAAAGAAAAAAATGACATGGCATGGTTACATACGGTATTACCGAAAAAATAAACTTGTCTGTAAAATTCACCCGTAAATTTATTGGTAAAATAAACCCGTCGGTAAAATTTGCCCATGAATTATGAAAAACTAACCCTAATGAATCTACCATTGTGGGATGAATTAATCCACTTATAAAAACTAACCCAAAACCTTTATTATTAAGTCCAAACCCTGATCCAAACAAATCATAGATCCTAATTGAAAACAAAGTATTAATTATACCAAAACAAGCCTTGGGATGTAGCTAAAAAAAAATAAAAATGAAGTCCATAAATCCTAAGTCCTTATCTGCCCAATGATCCTATAAACCAATATGTCATTAAATACCATTAGCCCTTCTTTCCTTGTGTAGCTAGGATGATTGTAAGAAAATAATTTTGAAACATTAATGAATCCTTACCACACTTGAAAATTATATTGCAGCCCATTAAAGATCCTTGTAGAACTAGGAAATTCCTATAATAAGCCACCACATCCTTGTAAGAAAAAGTTCCTTGCCAAATAGGAAGTTCACAAGCCAAAAGGAAATAAATAATAAAATTCATACAACTGATTCTGACCTATATCGCAACTCCTTCCTGAACTTCGATTCACCTGAAAGTTTACCTCAACATAGAAAAATACCTCTAGAATCTTCTGGTAAAGTTTTAGTTCGATCCAACGGTTGGATTTGGAGTTATGCTCAATAACATAAAACTAAATGATAGAAAATTTTACGGCACAATCCGAATTTAACCTTACTTGGATTATATCAAAATTACAATGGGATTAAAAAAATAAACAAACTAGGATCTAAGGGTTTATTCATCTTTTCATTGTGGTCTTTATATAGTTATAAAGTCATGACAAAGACAATTTGGTATTTAAAAAAAAATTTAAAGAAGGAAGTTTGTTGTCATGTTTTATGCATGCGCCAACATGTTAGGCTATTATGCATGCTTTAAGTGGTGCATGCAAAGGATTTAGGTAGTGGAATTGCCCATCCATGCCAGCATTAGAAAGATCACGATGTCCTCTTTCAAATGTGGTGGCATGTTGGGCAATTTGGCTCCGACGACATTTTCTTTCTTTCTTATCTTTTTCTCTCTTTTTGCCTTGAAAAATGTGTTGTCCAATAAAAAATACTCATCTTATTCTCTTATTTTGTCTTGATAGTTGATTCAGTCCTCTTGTTTTTTATTGTATGATTTTTGTCTTAATTTCTTTTATGAAATTTAAATTTGTTTTCGATTTAACACTTGATTGAAATATTATTTTTTTCTCTTATTTTATCTTAGTTTTAGGTTTGATCCTCTTTCTTTTGATTTTAGGTTTTCTATTTGATTTTTTTTTGTAAAATGTTTGAATTTTTTTAATTTCACCATTGAATTAATGAATGTTATATTTCCCCTTATTTTTTGTTTAACATTTGGTCCTCATGCGTTTACATTACTATTTTTTTTTGAATATGGGGCCTTTAATCAAATTGATTTTTTTTTTAATTTCATCATTTAAAAATAAAATTATATTTTTTCTCTTATTTTGTTTTGACGCCTTTCCATTTTATTTTGGGTATTTGTTTTTAGTTTTTTTGTAAAATGTTTGATTTTTTTCAATTTCACCTTTGAATCAATGAATGTTATTAACCCCTTATTTTTAGCATTTAGTCCTCATTCTTTTATATTACTATTTTTTTTAGGCCTTTTATCAAATTGAATATATTTTTTTCATTTTCTTCGTCTAACTTGAAATGTTATTTTTCCTTTTATTTTGTTTTGGTTTCAGATTTAATCCCTTTTCTTTTAATTTTAGATTTTAACTTGATTTCTTTTGTAAAATATTTGCTTTTTTTTTTTTAATTTCACCCTTTAATCAATCAATGTAATTTTCACCTGATTTTTTTGTTTAACATCAGTACCAGAATTTTGCATGTTATTGGCATATTGTTTTGTTGCTATTTCACTAATTGTGTAGAGAAAACATTTACCGAGAGCATTACAGATGATAATTGTTCATCAGAGAACTTCTCATTAGTGATTTATATTATATTGATAAGTCCATCGGCAATATAAACACCAATAAATTTATAGATGGAAAAAACACGCAAAATAAAAAAAATTACTAGCATCATTCCATATGTGATTATGTCATACCACCGAGAGATAAAACCGTTTGTAATTCCATCAGTGATTTATTTTATATTACCGACGGACAAAATCCATTGGTGATTAACATATTGTCAGTGGCATTTCATGTAATATTTTTTTTTCAATTCTTTGGAACTTTCTGACGGACTTAGTCCGTCGGTAATTCTGTCAGTAATGTGTTTAATATTTTTTTATAAAAAATATTAAAAAAAAACATACAAGAAATTTTTTTTAAAAGAAATAAAAGTAAAATAAAAGGATTAAAAAAGATAATAACATTTCTATTTGAAAAACAAAACTCGGTAACACCTCCCTTATACAATAGACTACCCAAAATTCATGTACCTACAAATATGCATCAATATATAAAGTCACAAACTAGTTGATTTTATTTATGACTAATATGTTTTTATAAATTGATTATTTTATAATATGAACAAGGCAAAGATGAACAAGATAATGAATTGAACAAGGAAATATAACATTAAAAAATAATTATTTCCTAACACTAAAATTACCAACCAAACTTTAAATTGAGATTTAGTTTAACCCGAAAAACACATTATTTAACACACCCTAGTCAATTTCCTCCAAATTAACCCCAAATCCTAAACTGCAAAATAATTATTTTCTAACAAGGTAATTCCCAAGTCAACTTTAAATTGAGCTGGATTCAACCATAAAAACAATTTATTTTATGAAAAACACATCTTGATCAATTATTTCAAAGTTAATATCAAACTCTAAATCACAATATTATTTTACCAATTAAACTTTAAATTGAGCCTCATTTCAACAAAAAAAAAAGTAATTATTTTATGAAAAATGCTTTCTAATCAATTTCTCCTAAATTTACACCAAATCCTAAATTGTAAATTAATTCATTCCGAACATGCTAAAATTTTAGACATAACTTTAAATTGAGATTCAATTCAACCCTAACAAATACACTATTTATGAAAAATATAATATAATTATTTTTAAAAAAATTAACCCTAAACTGCAAAATTTTAACACAAACATATCAAAATTATCAATAACAACATCAACAATAACAATAACAAACATATAATATAAAATAAACGCAAATTAAATGGATTTTTTTTTGTATCATATAATGTTTTTTTAGACTAAAAAAATTAAACAAAATAGAGCGTAAGCTGTCATAAAGAAACATAGGCTCAAAACTCACAAACATAACACATAAAATCCAAAAAAAAAGAGAGAAGAAAATGAAAACCTTTACTTGTTAACCCAACTTAGTGAGGCTTGCACAATTACTCGCAATGATTAAAAGAAAACAAGCACAAGTTATGAGCATCATAAGGAAAAAAAATTAAGCTTTGGAAACCCAAAAGTGACAGGATATTTACTTGACAAAGTTATAGATGTATGGTGGATGAAGAAGTTGAGAGAAAGAAGAAATTGTTAGAGAAAAAAGTGATTTTTTTGTCAAAGAAAGAAAAGAGAAAGATAGAAGAAAGAAAAAGACGTGTTTGTTATGAAATCATGAATTCTGGTCTTTTGATTTTGGCTTTATATCAATGGTATATTAAATATTTATATTTTTTAAACATATATCGATAATTCCGTTGGTAATTAAAACTTGAAATTTTCAATTAAACCAGGAATTTTAAGAAGAACCCCCTAAATCCTCAGATGAATTTTTAGTCCGTTAGTAATTCTATACGTAATGGTCAATGACAAAGTCATTTAATTATTTTCCAACTCTCTGACCGACATAGTCCATTGGTAATTACGATTGTAATTACATTAAAATCAATTTCATTACATATTGATGTCTTACAATTTAATCAGAAATGTATTCTTCTTTTTCTTCTTCAATTTCATCATTGTCATGTCCATCATAATCTTCTTCATTGAATTGATGCTTGTCAATTCAAAACATCATTTAACTCCTCAACATCAACAAAAATATAATTAACTACATGAAAATTTAATTTTTTTTTCTAAGTTGGTAGACAAAGCAACTTAATATGCATCAACTAACTCATCAATTTGAAAGACATTGTCGACAACATTTAATTCATCGTTATCTTCCTAAACAATTTGAATACAAACCCTAGGTTTGATTTTCACTACAGATAATTAGTCAACCTTATAATGATCATTTTTAAAAGGAAGGAGTGCATGATAATAAACTTGTTGGCATTGCTTGATGAAAATAAAGATATTATTGATGTTGCGAAGTTTAGCCTTTGTATTAATTTTGACCAAACTATGATGGAGATCTACTCTGATTCCTCTATCGGTGGCATCATACTAATAACATTTGAATAAAAAAACTCTATTAAGCTCAATATGATATTGCAACTGAATCAACTCTTTTAACTTCCCATAATAATCAACTTCAAACTCATTAAAAGTCGATCCATTAACATAAACTCTACTATTATATATATTTCTACCATGACCATACTATTAAGTATGAAAGACATGTGCATTGATAAAATACCCGTTATAGTACTTTACATTTATTTCAGGACCCAAACATAGTAAATTCAAACTACTACTAACATTCTTTCTCAATTGATAAATCTAATACATGATTACAACCATTAATAGTTAAAGAAAAATATGTAATGAAATCAATTATTATGAGAGATAAAAATTATTAAGCAGTGTTTATATTTTTTCTAAACCACGTGTCAAATTGTTCACCTTGTAATTGAAAAATTCAAGATTCAGTCAGCTGTGAATTTTAAGATAGTAAAAATTGACGATGTTGCCTTTTCAAATGTTGATAAATAAAATAAAAATGAAATTACTCTAACCCCTACTAAACTAACCTTATGATACATTGACACAACTATGTAAAGTTATAAAACTTGTTTTAGCTTATGATTTAGTCCAAGGCTTGAATTATAGGTTGATGGATCAACTCAGGTTGACTTGGATAAATTCAAAATGATGTAGTTTTAATTTTGTTTAAAAAGAAATAATATTGTTTATGGATGTTTTTAGTTAAATTGAGCATCACTTGAATTTTGACTAGCTCATAAATTAACCGGATTAACTCTCAACCTATTTCGATATAAAACTTAGTTTAAGTCAGGTCTCAAATAGATAGGTCAACCACCCTTTTCAAATGTTGTCCTTGCCAACATATCATTTTGTTCACATGTATGGGTCCAACTGTTAAACAAAAGACACCTTTTGCTGTCAGCTTCCTCTTGCGATGACCATGTGCCTTGAGGTGCCTTCCACAATCAAAATTATACACCTATTCTATTTCATTTCTATTCACGGGAAATAAATTTAGAAAGAATATTTTATATATAATTCAATACTTTTTTTTTTATGATAATGGATATTTGAGATTCAAAAAATTAAACTCTATTAAAAAAAAGAATATTAAGAGTTATACTACTAAAAAAAGACTTTTTTGGTTACTAGTTTTAAATTTTAAATTAAAAGATTAAAAAATAGAATATATTTTTTTTTTCATTTCTTTTCTGGGCTTGCTCCATCAAATTAGGCCAACCGATGCCACTATCTTACAAAACAAAGCAAACAAATTCCTAAGGTGGTTGTGCAGTGCCCAAGTTTTGACTTGTTAAGGGACGTTCCATTTGCTATGAGGCTAGTGCTGTCAGGACTTGATTAACTGAAACGTATCATATAAGTTATAGATAACACAATACTCTTGTTTAGTTCTATGACTAGGCCAGCTAACAGGAGAAACTTTTCAGCTTTCTTTTTTTCAGGATCACACAAACTAAACAAGTAGCTAGTGATCTTTTGTTGTTGTTTTCTTTGTAAAAACAAATAGAAGAAGAATAAGAAGAAGAAATGAGGTGGGGGGTTGATTTCTAGGTTATAACTTAAAAACTATGGATGGATTCACTGACGGATAATAACGACGAGTTTATTTTATTGGTAATACCATTTATAATAATGATAGGTCATATTTTTTTTCATTCCTTCATTTCCAACTATAATTCTCTTGGTATACACTGAAATTTTTTTTCTATCTGTATACACTAAGAGGCATAACGAAGAAATATTTTATTGGTAAATATCACTGTAATTTACCAATTGAAAAAATATTGTTGGCATTTTTGTTTGTATTTGTCAGTTTTCTAGTAGTACATTTGGTCCTTATTCTTTTATGTTAATAATTATCTTTGGGGGATTTTTGTCAAAAAAAATTTTTCAATGTCATCCTTTGATATCGGGTTAGTTGCAAATTGAGTTTCGTGGTTATCACTAGTAGGGTTACACCGGGCTCATGACTTAGACGATGGGTTTGAAAGGTTGACTTAAGTGATATTGGTCTTCTTTTATCCTTCAAAACTTTGCATTTTATTCTTTTTTTTAGGTTTCTTAAAAAATTATCATGGTCTCATGCATATGGGTTACGTGACGACAAGCGTACCCAGGTTTGCTTGGGTCGTTTCTTTCCCTTTTATTTTTTTTCTTTGTGACTCCCTCGGTTATATTGAAATGTATTTTTATTATTTTTTTAATTAAAATTGTTTTAACCGTGATCGCTCCCTTTTGTTTCTTTGTTTGATATATCTAATGTCGTAGTATGAGACAAGCTTATTCTACCCAACCGGATTTATGATCCAAGTCCAGATTTTTCTTGGTTTTTTTTAAAACATATTTGTAGTCTCTTGATGTTTTTTTTTAATGTATAGATTTTTTTTTTTAGCCTGCGACATAGTGCGGTTCACGGGTACTAGTTAGGTCTAAAATTTCTAGTATCTCAACTCTCGTAGAGTGAATAATTTTGGTCCCAATAGTGCTATAATCTATCCACATGAAGGAATCATAGCTGTTTCATCAAGTGTCCTTCTTTCCCATATCAAAACCATTCTTGTTATTTTCTTTTTCTTTACGTTCGCTGCTGTTTCTTTTTCTTTTTCTTTTTCTTGTTATATCCATACCAATCTTGTTAAATATAAATGGAGATATTTAAATGGTTTTCTTGGGGTAAATAATTACACGGAGTAAAAGACTTTGTAGCCGTGGGGCTATTATGGTTAGTCACAGGAGTAGTTCCCCAACAATTTCCCATGTGGATAAAGATTTTCTTAAAATATTATTGTTTATTCAGTTAAAAAAAATTGACCCAAAATAACAAAATTGCAATTCCTGAACTAACCAATACATTTTATAAAATATACAAATCGAAAGAGGAAAGTAATCAATTTTTTTTAATGATTAATATAGATATCTGAACCAGCATGCACACACCTTAATTAATATGCTAATTCCTACAAGTTTTGGGCCCGTTTGAGAATGTGGTTGCGGTTATTTTTCAAAGTATTTTTCATTAAAAATATTTTAAAATAATATTTTTTATTTTTTAAAAATTATTTTTGATATCAGTGTATTAAAATGATCTAAAAACACTAAAACAATATAAATATTTGAATCATTTTACCTACACCTCGATTAATATATTAATTCCTACGGGTTTTTAAATTAAAAAAAATACCAATTTTGTCAAATATGATATCGTAGCTGCTGGCTGACCGGCCTTCGATATGAAATGATAAACTGATGACGGAGGTTCCTCGACAGGTAGAAGAAGGAGTCAAGAAATAATGGAGACTTTTTCGTTTTTCTTCATTTCTTGTTCCTTGTTTAAGTCGCTGACTTCTATGCCCCCACATCTTTTTATATTTGCTTATATGTGATTAGTGCAATTAGTAAATTACTAGGTCTATGAGTCCACGCTGCACCGCAGGGCAAACCTAATTTTTTGTTTTAGGTTAAAAAATATATTTTAAAAAATAAAAATAAAATTTCAAAACATGAGTTATAAACTCCATTAAACCAAATAAATTGATATTATTTAACTATATAATAATAAAATAATCAATAACAATAAAAGAACTAATGCAAATTAAATAAAGCTTTCATGAGAGCCTTAGATTCAAGCCAAATCAATGCAAAAAAACAAAATTAAAAGAAAAAAAAAAGTAGAAAGTGAATTCAAGTACATGAATTATGAGATTGAGATAAATCAATTTAAAATAAAATAAATATTAAAGTTTAATTTTTAATAAATAAAATATAGAAAAATGAAATCGAAAAAAATCAATTAACATTAATACGTTCTTTTTTCTTATATTTTTTTATTCAAAGTAATATTTTTAAAACTAAAACTTATCATAATTTTAAAAGCAAGATTTTTTAAAAATAATGAATTTATAATTTTGATGAGAATGGATTGAAAAATATAATAATAAATTTGAGAAAATTATATATAAAATTCATAATAAAAATAGATATTTTATTCACATTAAGAAAATCTTGCATAAAAAATTATTGATAATTATTCAAAAAACAATATTACCACAAAAGAAGCTATCATTATTTGAAAATAATAGCATAATTGGATAATTACTTATCATCATTTAAATAAAGTTATTTAAAAAGGATATAATTATAAAATGCAGGAAAAAATAAATAAATAACGAGATAAAAAGTTAAAAGAACAGGTACATATAGGCTCAAAGAATGGACTTTCATTCTTGACCCACGTAAGAATCTGGACATGCACGCCTAGATTCTTTTGTTAAATTATGAACGACACCATTGATTGTCATAATGTTTTTAAATTAGGTGGACGACGCATCACCTAATTGTGTAGATGATGCAATGTTCATTTTCTTTCTTTTTT
>Ga0325411_1003965_pt1 | contig 16633 bp, 12 predicted proteins | sample PopdelMetagenome_13_FD_206181 | JGI IMG/M metagenome (GOLD analysis project Ga0325411, IMG submission 206181) | Populus deltoides microbial communities from Bellville, Georgia, United States - Xylem-PdIQD-R4 | ecosystem: Host-associated > Plants > Phyllosphere > Stem > Wood/Secondary xylem...
ATCAAGAGTGGGTTGTTTTCTACTCTTCATGCCGTGTAAAAGATTAGTGTATCAACAAGATTTCACCAACAAGAAAAGTGTGACTAATTAGTTAATACTTAAATGATGGTTCTAGGAGTGGAGTAGATAAGATTGGTCAAACCACTATAAATTTGGTGTGTCTCTCTCACACTCTATTATAGCAAGGCAAGATTTTACTAAAATGCCATTGTAGCAATAGTAGAGAGGGAGAAATTGAGAAAAGAGAAAATAAAAGAAAGGAGGTTGAAACTTCGCTTGTGTGATTTTTGTTTACCGGTAACGATGATACTCATATGAGGTTAGGGGTGAGCAAAAAAACCGGAAAACCGATTAAACCGAGAAAACTGGAAAAAAAAACCGAAAAAACCGATTAAATATTTGAAAAAATCGGCCGGTTCGGTTCGGTTTCGGTTTTATAAGCAAAAAACTAAAAAAACCGAACCGAACCGAACCGGAAAAAAACCGAGCCAAACCGGAAAAACCGAGCCAAAACCGGAAAAAACCGAGCAAAAACCGAAAAAACCGAAAAAACCGAGCTAAACCGGTTTGAACCGGTTTTTACCCTAAAAAACCGAACTGAAACCGGTCGGTTTGACCCGGTTTCGGTTTTTTTTCAAAAAAAAATTTCGGCTTGGTTACTTTTTTTGATAAGAACCGAACCGAAAATGATCACCCCTATATGAGGTGAAATTGAAAATCATTTGTAATATGATAGAATATTTATAGATTAAAAAATAATAAAGGGTGAAAAAAAATGTCGAGGGCTAACCCAATAAAATCAAATAAAAAAGAAAACAAAAGTTAAAAAAAGAGAATTAAACAAAAAAAATAACAAAACAAAAGTTAAATAAAAGAGTATAAAAAATAAAACAACATCAATTTCAAAAAAAGGAAAAAAACAAGGCAAACCTCTTAAACATGATATATCTCTAAAAGTTACATCCCATAAATTTTTTTACTTAGATTAGAAGCATAATTCTCAACTAATAATGAGATTAGTAGAAAAATATTAATAAAAAACTTGTTAGAGCAACAAAAAAATAAGAATAAAAATTGATAGAAAAAACTCTAGGACGATGTAATTTAATGAAAAAAATCATAAATAAAATAAATATGAATTAAAAGAATAAGGATTACAATTTAAAGATTAAAAAAATCATAGAAGGTGAAATTAAAAACATTTATAAAAACCAAGCAAACCCAGAAAAAATATTCTAAACATGATCAAATGTTATAAAGTTCACAACCTATGAAACTTTGAATTCAAATCTTGTCAAGAAGTTTATTACAAGCCACTTTAAAAATATAAGTTTTCAAAACTTGTCAAAGCAGTAAAAAAATAACAAAAATAGCCTTGAGCAGACTCGACAACCAACGCGAGTCAACAAATCAAACACATAACTCATGACATGAAATTGGAATGACCCTATAAATAGGAAAGCGAAAAAAATACCCGTCAAAAAAATTATTCAAAAAAAAAATGTTTTAAAAAAAGACGGATGTTGACTCGGACTAATTCTTCAGATCTATTACCTGGATTATGAGATTGAAGTGGCTTCATTAAAGAAAAACTTGAAAAAACAAAGAAGTAAGATTCTTAATCAAACAAATATTGAGGGATGAAATTGAGAAAAAAATCAATAAAAAAATAATGCAAAACAAAAAAAAGCTAAAAGAATTAGAACTAGAGTCAGTCACACGCATTGCTATAAGACGGCGTAGTGGCTCATCCATATAAAGCACGCGTCAATTGTTTTATTTGTTTTTTTTATTTGTATAAAACCAAGAATTCCCTTAAAAATAATTAATAATAACAAACAAATCATGATGAAATTATAACTATATTTTTAAAGCTAGATTAAAAAAATCAAAAAGTAAATGTAATCCAGTAATTTTAGTATTCTAACGAATATGAAAATGTAAAAACATTTCTATGGAGAAGGTATTGAATTATTTTATTAAAGGTTATATTAAGAATTTTATTATGTATTAAAAAATATAATTACTAAAATAATTCAATACAATCCTCAAAATATTTATTTTATAATGAGAAAATCATTTTATCGTGAAACAAATGTAAAAAATAAAGTAATGAAGAAGCAATATAGAAATCATATTATTGTAATAAATAATAATTTATATCTTTAAACAGAATAATATGGCTAGGGAAATTAGTTTATATATATATATATATATATATATATATATATAATTTTCTCGGTCTCTCAAATTGTTTTTTTCCTCCCTTTTGTTTTTGCACCATCTTTCTCTCTTAACAGAAATAAAATAATTCCCTTAAAAACATATAACAAGGAGAGAAACAACAGCATAGGAGGGGGAAAAAAAAAAAAAACCAATACACAACAACATGAGCGATAGCGGCGGCAACTCTATAACGATCCCGGATAATGTCAAGAAAACTATACAAAGCATAAGAGAAATCACAGGGAAAAAACACAGTGATGAGGATGTATACTCTGTTCTTCAAGACTGTTCTATGGATCCTGATGACACTGCGCAGAAGCTCCTTTTTTTAGGTATATTTCTGTGACCATGCATTAGGCTTTTGTTTTTATGTTTCATTTCTTCGTGCATTAATGTTTGATGGGTGTGTTTGTTCTCATTGTGTTTCTTGCTTTTATGATCTGTTTTGATTATTATTGTAAAGGGTATATGCTTGGTTGAGGAGAAAATGGGGAAAGGAGAGAGTTTTGGCTCTTGTATGTGTTACTTTGATTATTGGACGAGCAAAGCCTTGAACTTGGGACTATTCGTTTTCTGGGTTTTCTGGTTTTGTTTGTTTTAAGAGTGTGCATGGGTGCTACTGTTGTTTGCTTCCACAGACTTTCTGAACAAGCTAAATTAGCACTTTATTCCTATCTAGGCTTTGCTGGTTCAGGGTTTTTTTTTGGTGCAACTGGTTGTTATTGAGGCTTTATTGTTAATTTGTTTTGTTCATAGCAAAGAAAGGAGAAGAAAGGGGTAATTTTGATCGAGGATTTATTTTTGGATCATGGGTTTTGCAAGGAAGAGGTTTTCTGGGTTAGGGAGAAAAATTCTTTAGGTAATCTATGTGTAATTTAAAGTTCTTGTTTTCTACAGTCTGACTTCAATATTTTTTTTTCCTTTTGTTTCTTTCTTGAAAGATTGTGGAGAAGTAAAACAATTAAAAGGTTGACTCAACTAATCATAATGATAAGTGGAACCCAATTCTTGTTTTCTACGTCCCCTTTTTTTCTTTTTTTCTTCTGTGAGTAACCCAGTTCCTGAGTAATGATAAGTGGAACCCAATATTGGTGTGTTGCTTTGTGTCTTTTATTTTCCTCCTTATAGTAACTCATTGGAGCTTTATTGAATTTAATTTTCACAATATTTATGTAGCTTTTGATTACGTGTGCAACTTTTAAAAATCTGCAAAATCCTTACAAGTTGACTGGACAATCTTAATGTTGAATCTATGGCACTTTTACCAAATGATATTATTCATGGCAATCATACCTGCTGAGTTGTTTTAATAAAATAATAAGTTTTGGTTGGCAGATACATTTCATGAAGTCAAGAGGAAATGTGATTGGAGAAAGGGGGTAAGATATATTATTCTTTCAGAAATTTACGCATTCCTTTTTGTCTTTCTTTCTCGGGTTTGTCCATATGGTTTTGTTAACTAGACAATTTTGCAATTCAATTCTTGTATTGTTGCTGATATTGCAGACTCAAGGAAGAGGAGCTAGGGGTGGTCAAGGAAACTTTTCTGGTAAGAATTTCTATCCTGGTTGAGGAAATTGTCATTTTTGGATGTGAAATGTATACCAAACCCAAGACTAGAAAAATACCTGCACATGTTTTCTTTTATTTGGGTACCGAAAATATTTGGTTGTAGTAGTACATCTTAATAAGTTGGAAGTTAGTAAAGAGTCATTATTCCACTTCTAATGCATTTTAACATAACATCAATGAGTCAAGATGTAATGTAATCCCTTGTCCCCCCCCCCCCCTTTATATCTGAGCTTTATGGTTTTACATATGAAAAATTAGATCAGATTCTTGTTTTGTTTCTCATTTTTTTTATGTGGAAATTTTGTATTAATTATGTACTTTTCTTTTCTAGGATTGTGATCCCATGCTAGTAAAGTTAAAAGGGAAAGTGTTGGGTTAGAATTTGAGAGGTTGCCCGCTGTGATTGCAGACTGTTTCTCAGTACCTGATAAAATTGCTTTCTGAACTGTTTGTCAGATGCTGTTGGTGGGAGGAATGTGGCTACTCGAAGGGAAAATGGAGTTGTTCGCATGACAGACAGAAGTGCTTCGAACTCTTTACACTCTGTGCAGAAAAAAAATAACACTGCAGTGAATCCTGTGACAAAGTAACTACTTTGACACAGATGTTCATTGCACTATGGCATATAACACTCGTGTAGAACTGTTTTCCCATTCTTGCTAATTTATTTGTACAACTGTTACAGAGATTTAACTACCACTTCCTCTGACCCTTCAACTTTATCCAATAGGAGTTCTATTCGCAGCCATGGTCCGCAGCTGCCTGCTGGTGCTGATGCAGGTAGTTCAGCTCACACTGTGAAGTCAGATGCTTTCCTACCACCTGCAGCATGTCCACCATTGCCTATGCAAGTTTCTGTCTCAGTAATGCTATCTAAGGAACGGAAGTCCACAACATTTTTTAATGGCCTCCCAGCTTCTACCACTCTAGCATCTGTATCTGGCTCTGTATCTTCTTCTTCAGACCCCATATTGGCCCCTTCTATGACTAGAAATCCTGGTGCTGTTGGTACAATTAAACGCGAAGTGGGTTGCCAGCAGAAAGCTGCTGAACAGAATAATATTCAAGGAAACAAAAAAAAATTTCTGAGTAAATCAAAGGCAGTTGGAAATAATCAGTTGTCTGAATCTCTGCGGCCCTCGACTTTGTCTACATATAATGATTCTTTGGTTGTCAGGTCTTCTGCTAATGATAGCCATTCATCAGAGGAGTTGGCTAAATCTTTAAAAAGTATTGTTTCCCCCCTTGTTACAAGTTTCATTGTTTACTTTTTATCCTCTTACTTTTGGATTTTGAACGTGCTTTTATTTTTGAAGCAGCAGTCTTGTCTGAAGATGCTCAAGCTAAAGTCAGTTCTCAGTTGCTGCCAGAACCATCCGTCACTACTGGACATGTTAAATTTCCAAATCACTTTAAAGTCCCTGAAGCGTTAAAAAGTAGTTTAACTTTTGGAAGCTTTGAATCAAATTCTGGACCAGGAAAGGAATATATCAATGGTTGTTTGACTTTTGGAAGCTTTGATTCTAATTCTGGATCAGAAACAAAATGTTGCAATGCTATTGATGGTGACATAAACTCTACGCTTGCTGTTGAACTGACACATTCAACTGTTGAAAATGCCAGACCTTCTAGGTTGGTGAACATATTATGCATTTTCTAACTGTTTGTCATGTAAATACATGTTTGAAATAATTGATTTTGTAAAGAAAGATATTTATGTTGAAGCATTTTGTGGGATGGCAAAATGGGGATTTTCCAGGGGCATTCTTGATTGTTTTTGTTGGATTGTAAAAATGGTGGCTTTCCAGGGATTGGGTGGAGTTAGTCAGGTTATGTGGTTATGCTGCATGTGTGCTCACTGATCCTATTATCTAATGAGCTTTTTGTGCCTAAAACAAAGCCTTTAGCCTTTTATTTGCTTTGTACTGTCCCTTTTGAATGTTTTGGATCTTTTATATCATACATCTAGGAAATATTTTGAAGTTTTCAGTCATTGTGATATATATACACTTTTGTTTTACATGCAGCAATGATAGTGGATCGTCGCCTATGCAAGTTGATCATTCTTATCAACCAGAGTCTCCTCAACCTGTGGTTGAAAAAGTGCTAATATCAGAGGATAATGATGCACCGGGTGCAGACTCGAAGGTTGTTCAATCAAAGCAGGATGCAATGTTGCTTCCAGAATGCCATCAGAACTCAACTGTTCAAATTTCCCCAAGCTATGGTTTTGGGATCATGCCACCCTTGCAGGCTGCTCACCCTGTACCATTTGTAGGACATGAGACTCAGGCACCGGATGTTTCTCAACTTTCAGGCTTTGTTGTAAGCCTTTGCTCCACTTGCGCTGTTTCATTTATTTGTCATGTGCTATTTGCTCTGGCCATAATATCTGTTAGATTAAATTTTTTAAAGTCAATCTAATATACTACATTAATGCGAAAATATCATGCTGGCACTACTTTGGCATATGAAGATGATAGATTAATGAGCATCTGTCAATGTTGACCTGCAGACACCAAACCTTGCCATGATCTTGGGTGAACAATGGATTAGCTTTATACAATATGCCCTATCCTCTTAGGATATTTTTCGCCTTGGAAATGAACTGTTAAGAGATTGGAGAAACCTTGTATTTTATTCTGCATAACACTCTACACATACACCCACAACCACACATTTTTTTGATTGTCTGTGTGTGTAAAAGCCACGAGGGTTAAGTTTGCTTTCACCTTTCTTTGCGACAATTTTGTTCGCTTTCAACTTCATGGGAGATGCATATAATGGTATCATCAGATTTCCATATCTTACAGTGAGCCCATCAATAATAATAATAACAACAACTACAACTACTACTACTACTGTTAAGAATGTATTGTGTTTTTCAGCCCCTATTTCCGTGTCCTTTTGTTTGAGATAATGATTCTTGTGCATAACTTTCCTGTCTTTTCTGTTAAATTAATTGGTTCTGTTATTTATCAAATTTCAGGGTGAGAATTCTATGGCTACATCGACTTCAAGTCTGAGTCAATCGATGCAGCACTCTGTTGCTGCTTCTCTGCACCCACTTCTTTTCAGGCCTCCATATCCTCCTAACTATCTTCAGTATGGGCATTACTTCAATCCGTATTTTTTGCCACCAATGCACCAATTCTTGAGCCACAATGGGCTTCCTCAACAGCCATCGACTGGCAATGCATTTCTGACATCAGCACCTGCTGCTGCTGGTGTCAAGTTCCCACTCCCTCTTCCACAATTTAAGCCTGGAACTACTGCCAGAAACCCAACTCCAGTTGCACTCCCAACTTTATATGGATCATATGGCTCTTCCCCTATGGGCTTCAATCCTAGTCCAGCTGTATCCTCTGGAAGCTCTGCTGGTAACGATGATCTATCAGCATTTCAGTTGAAGGAAAGAAATATCTACACTACAGGATCACTGGTTGGTTTTACTTTTCGTTTCCATAGCTTAAAGTCTTGCGATGTTTCTTAGTTTTTGTTGTGGCGGTATGAGGAGAAATGTATATGATCTGCCTTGCTATTTGCTGCATAGTGAATGGTATTTTTTATTGTTTTCAAGTGCCAAATCAGTGCATTACAGCTATCAATATTAAGTGTATTGCATCATTCTGTCCTTGATTGCTTATTTATTTTATTTTTTATTGGACTCTGCATTAGTTCTTTTAATTTCTGATTAATGATTTTCTTTCTTTTGGTCATGGTTGATGCAGAGCGAAGTTTCATCTTGGATTCCTCCACCTGGGCAAGATATATCCAGCTTGCAGCTCAGTTCCTTGTACCAACTTCACCCTCAGGGACAGCACCTCACCTTCTCTCCTCCACAGGCTGGGCATGGTACCTTTCCTGGATTTTACCCACCAGTGCAAACAATGGCTGCACCTTCAACTGTTAACCAACTCATGCAACAGTCACAGGCTACGCCTGCAACTGCTGAACCTGTGGTACCCCCATCTGGTCCTTACCAGCAGTCTCAACTTACACAGATCAACTGGAACTCTTAACTAAAGCATATGAAACCTCTATTAATGGCCCCAGCATAAAGCCTGAGACAAGGGAAGTGTTAGAGAGCTTAGAAGTGTACATACAAATGCGGCTGCAATGCTTAGGTTAATATGATAGGTGGGGAGGGGATAGAACGCTGACCTTTTTCAGTATCAAAATGATAGGTTCATGTCTTTTTGCTGCTCTTCTTAATTTGTGCTCTTTTCCCTAGCATCTGTCCTGCTCGGGGTGGACTTCTATTGTTTTCCGGAAGCGTTATTAATTCCATTAGATGATGAAGGAATTTAATAGGTTGAGAGTAGGTGAGATTTATCAATTTTTGCTTTCAGGCGTCGCAACTGTAAATTGAATTTTGAGGAATGGCGAGATATACTACTTCGATTAGTGCCCACTGGGATTGGCACCTTTTTTTTTCTTTAATTGATCAGCCTTGATATCTCGGCACCATTGTGCCTGAAATTAGTCTTAAAACCATGGCATCTGATTTATGAGGCAAGCAGTCAACCTTCCTGAATTTGTCTGTGCAGCAAAGAAGGCGGCAGAACATATGAAGATTAAATAGGCAGCAGCGTGCGTGTGCTGGTTCTTTGTATCATCTGTTTGAGGCTATTTCATTAAATTGTTTTCGGTTGTCAAGAACCTTCGCGTGAAAAACCCCATTAAGCACCACATAATCATCCATCTAAACGGTGCAGACTTGTGTTTTAACCAGCTAAACAAAACAGAGGCTGAGCCCAGTGCAAGGAACTCTGAAATGGCCCTCCAGACTGATAGCATCACTCTCCATTGAGGCATTGTTCTTAATTATCTGTTGAACCATATCTCATGCCATTTGGACCATCCTAGCATCAGCATCAACATCTCCCTCCACGACACACAATTCATGTCTCTACACTCGACTTTAATTGAACTACACCAGATGCCTGATGAAAGTCATGGGTTTTAAAACAAGAACACTTGTCATAATTAGCCTATTCGGCAAGTGATGCCGAGGTACTCCAGCCTATCTCACCAGACCCATGAAACCATACACTCCAATCGAGGACATCCTCGTTCTTCTTGTAATGATGAGCGTCCTTAGTCCATTAACAATTTCTCCGGTGAATCGTTGGTATGGTCGTCAACAACGTGGTCGTGGTCTGTCATGCAATACTTGTCCAATTTGGATCTTGACAGTCCTGGAACCATTATAGTTTTTAGCCAAATTTACGGTGTCGATTATCGGTAGTTGGGATCATTTGACCAGCTCTTGTCCTCCTTGGAATAACAATGGTGGCAGCAAACAACTTTTGATCTAGTGGTGGCAAACATTTTTTGTTATTTAGTTCAATTAATTCAGCTATCATGATAGATTCGGCCACTGGTTTTGTTTGTTTTGGTTCTCTTTATACACGAGCTACTCATCACATCACTCCAGATATTAGTGACTTCTTGCATGTGGAATCATACAGTGATTCAGATCACCATGAAATGCGGGATGGTGACTAACTTTTTATTTCTGATATTGGTCATTTAAAAATTCTCACACCTTGTATTTGTCATCTATTTTAGACGTCCCTGGAATAACTAAGTCCGTCCTTACTTTCCGTTCATCAATTTGCTATTGATAATGATATCTTTTCTTCTCTCTTTTTTCCGCAATGATCTTTGTCTTTTCAAGGATTGTATTTCCGAAATTACATATCCTTTTTTCTGGAACCGTTATAGATGGTCTCTACCACCTTCATACTCGGTCTTCTCAGCCTAGTCCTCACCCCTTTTCTACTATCCTTGGATCATCCATGCTTTGGCATCATCGGCTTGTCCATCCTCACTTCCGTGCATTGCATCATCCAGTTTCCAACAAACATTTTCTAGTGTTGCCATCTTTTTTAAATTTCAATCGTGCTGCTCACTACTTGAGCAAATCTAGTAGATTATCTTTATATATATCCTTCTGAATATATAAGCAATGCTCCTTGAGATTTGTTATTTAGTAGTGTTTGAGGCCTTTTCTTTACTTCTTGGTGGACGAGTGTCGGTTTTTTGTTGTCTTTATTTACTATTTTTCTAATTTTATTTGGTTTCAACCTTTACATGTCAAATTCAAAGTCGATGATATGTTTATTAAGTTTAAAAAACATGTTGAAAATCAATTTCATCATCTTATTAAACACATGCAAACTACCTAGGATGATGAATTCTAAAAGCTTAACTCCTACTTAAATAATTCAAGCATTCTTTACCATGTTACTTGCCACTATATCCATAAGTAGAATGATGATGTTATACGCCATCATTAATACATTGCAGAAACAAGTTTTATGCTTTTATCCTTTGTATCTTTTCAAACTCTGGAGAAATCCTCATCTGACTCTAGATTACTAGTCTGACGTCTTTATATGTTGGAATCTTAAGTTTTATTAATTTTTTATTTAGTCTTGGCATACTTTTGTAATCCCATGCAAAACACTTCCTATTCTTCTAAAGCATGGAAATCAAAACTTTCTTTTTCCTTTGGTCTCAACCAAACACTGATGCAAATTATCTTATTCTCTGATTCTTCTCCAACGTTTACTTCTTCTGTTGGCTAGACTCTTTATATTTCCTTTTATTTTCTTAAACACTTGGATTTTCTTATGACTCCTGCCTTACATTGTTCTTTTCTAATTGTTTGTGTACATTCATAAGCCCTAATTGTTGTATTGTAACCACTTGTTCTTCTATTTTTCTTTTTTTGTTTATGTTTTTTTTATTCCTTTAATACATTTTCTTCTGTCTAATATGTCAATAATCTCTAGATAGTCGTATGTACTGCCACTTTTCCAGAATTGTTTCCTACTATCGTTTCACTCATCGGGGGAGATCTTCTTTTTCCTTCTAGGCTTTTCAAATAGTAAAGGCCTTATCAGGATTTTACAAATCTTATCCTTTATTTCTTTAATTCTTACTGATGATGGTTGTTATGCAATTCTAATTATACTCCATTTTCTTGTATAAAATTGTGCTTTTAAATGGTTTACTCATGTTACAAGTAACTTGTTGTTTGTATGCATAATTTTAAACTTACTTCCATTCCAAAGTAATAACATATGATGCAGAGTTGAGAGAATACAATCATTTGCGTGAATCCAATCCCTTCCAACTAAGACATTATAGCTTGGGATCGTATCCACAACAAAAAACATTGTTTAAGCAGTCAAGAAGTCCACTTTTAAACTGACTAATATCATTCATTTAGCTTATGATTTCTCTAGAGAACCCACTTATCGCTACTCTAGTTGACATCAAGTCCTTCACTATTTTTTCAATTACCTCTAGCATACTCAAAAGCAACATATTCACATCAACACCATTATCAACAAATACTCTCCCTATTTCTTTCAAATACAGGTTTTACATGTACAAGCTTATTAGCATTTGGTTTCTCGAACAAAACTTTCATAGCTTCTTTAAACTCTGCTACACCTTTTTCCTTAGCTCCAATATCCCTAACTATCTCTTGCTGGTATCCTTCCTGATTAGCTTCCTCTATTATCACTTTATGGGGTATTGCAAAGTTGTCAGCAACATCTCTTTCCAATCCTATAACCTTAGTGTTCTAATTGATAAAATGCCTAGGGATGAGAGTCACCATGTTGCATTTTACCATATTATTTGTGAAGAAATCATCTCCATCGTTCAAAAACAAAGTATAAAACATATTGTCTTTCTCATTTTCATAATCAGCTAGATACCTTTCATTAGCTCTCACTAGTTTTTTATATTGTTTAGTCGTGTTTTCATCTGAATCTGTATTCCCATCATTCATTTTAATGACCAGGTTATCAATGGTTTGATTAATGATAAACTCTGGAATTTTCTCTTTACCATTTAATGCTTTTCTTTTCTTTATGTAGTTATGAAGTACATTCGCTTTCCTTCTTTGCAATCTTCTCTATATGGTTCTTGTTGCATCTTTTAGTCTTGTTTTTCTTGAATTTTATCAATTTGCCTTTATTCTTTGGATCTAACCTCAGTCTAATGTTCTTTTGGACTCGATGGTAGGTCTCTCCTTAAGGATTTATTTTTTTGGATAATCTCTTTTTTGCCTTAACTTCTCCTTCAATCCCTTTTAATTCTCATTAGTTTCCATTTGAGAACAAACCAATATGGACTATCATTCCAAAGTACACCTTGAAGAGGAAATCATGCATTCTTGCAAGTCTCTTTTAGTAGTTATATCCCAAGACGCCAATTCTTCTTTCATATTTAAACTGCAAACATTGCACATGGTTTTCACAACGAGTTGCATGTTTTTGAATAACACCTTTACCTCTAGTAATTGTGTGACCACATTCCTTGTTCGGGTTCCTTCTAGATAAATCATTTCATCCACATTCAACCTTTACACTAGAATTAGTCATCTTTCTTGTATCATTCTAGATCTTAAGAGCTCACTCAAGTTTGTCAACTCTAGAATCTATATTTGTTCCTCATTGAGGCTTATTACTCCTTTTACAACTCTGCCTCTAACAAATCTCTTGAAGTTTACATTTTTTTCAATAGTATGGCTTGTTATTATATGCCATTTGTAAAATCCTTCAATGTCTCATGATTTGTTTATTGTCGTGAATCGAAGTATTTGATGTGCTACTAAGACATCGAACAACTCATTTGCTATAACCATCATAAAGGTGACACCTTGGAAAAATAAAATATCATTAGTAATGGTTGTCATATTAACTGATAGTGTATTAACTTAAAAAAAAGGGTTTTCATCAATTGCTATTGTTTCATTTCTGTTGGGGAACCTAACATGCTTTGACTCCATCAAATCATGAATTACATTTCTAAATATTACACAATTACTTGTGGAATGACTAATCACCCCATGCCACTAACAATAATTCTTCACTTTCAATTCTTTATCAGTCATTTGTTTATGTTTTTCTTTAATTTTAATCATTTTATTTGCTAACAACCAATAAAAATTTACATCATCTTGATTTATGTCAAATGAATAATGCTTTTTCTTCATTTGATCTCAAAGATCTTAAAGCTTTAACATTCTTTTTTGTTAATGCATCGCAAACTATTGGCTCGCCATTTATGAACTCCGTAACATCTATATATATATATATATATATATATTATTTCTTGATGATAAGTTCCATAAATTAGAACCTTTTTTTTTCTAGTTCTCTAAATAAGCTCTTGTATCTAGAAGCTCTTACCCCTAACTCATATATATCCTTGAACTCCATCCTTTTAAATTTCTTTCTCAATTCCCATTCCAGATCTTGTTGTGCAATTGTTACAAATTCCTTTTCAGAAATCCTAGACCAACACTTTCTTCTAGCATCCTTAAATCTATCTAAATATTGTTTCAGAGTCTCTCCGTGATATTGTTTTAGTTTTACTAAGTCTACCAACACAAACTTTGGTTTTGTCCTAGAAAAGTGTGTTTAGAATATAGTTTGCATGTCGTTCCAACTCTAGACAGATTTTGGTGGTAAATCTATATACTAAGTGAATGCACTTTCTATTAATGAATTTGGAAACAACCTTAACTTTAGAAATTCAGAATCAGCAGCTTCCCTACATTGATAAATAAATCTAGTTCTGTGTTCCAGAGCAGATATTGTCCATTGACCATTGAACAACATAAAGTTAGAGAATTTAAAATTGATGGGATAAGAGTACAGTATATCTGTATAGTCTAGATAAGGTCTCTCATGTGTTGGTCTATGGGTTTGTTGAACCCTTGGACCATAAGTCTGTTCAACTACCCATAAAATATATTTTGGATCAATCTTATCTAATGGGATATTAAACTCTGGATTGCCTGGTATTGTTTTTTTTTTTCGCCTATGTTTTTTGGCAAAATATCTTCATGATTTGTAATCATTACTTTTGAATTGCTTCCAGCTTCTTCTATGACCACATGTTTTGCTAAATCTATTCTAGATTCTGGTGAGAAACAACTTTTTTAATTGAACTGTTTTGAGTAAATTGGCTTAGGAATTGTTTTCTTATAATTTGGTTGCTTAACCTCCTTTTCGTCTATGTGATTTTAACTTGAACTACCACCTATTTAGATATCTTATTAATTGTTTCCATCATCATATGATTAAATTAAGATATTATTTCATCATTTCCACTTCTTATTTTGGCATCTATCTTAAGATTAACATTTTCTAGTGTTTTAATGACTTCTTGGAAAGAAACTTTATTAAAGTTACGTAGTTTTTCAAAACTTCATCCTAAATTCCTTTTAAAGCTTCCTACTAGATTCCTTTCACAAGTTTACCTTTCTCGAACACTAGACTCTAGCACATCATGAGTTGACCTATCATTCATTGTCGCAATCCCATTGTAATAATCATCATAAATTTTTATTTTTGTCTTATGTTTTTCCTTCATTTCTTCAGCAAGGCGTCAATAGTTTTCATCAATGATTCTATTATTTTATTTTAATCTTTGCTCAAGATGTGCATATCTCTCTTCTAATATATATATACATACACTTCCTGAAAAGTTGGTACTTCATGTTTTGTTCCAATAGGAACGTCAAGTAACTCATCTTTCTCTTTTAAACTTCATGGTAATTTTGATTTCTTTGGTGCTATAATTCTAAGGAATTAATTTTACACTCCCACTGTGGTCATCAATTATTTAATGTAGGTTCTTTTGTGTCTTCCTTAACTAAGAGGACTTTGCAACTTAAGATTGAAGTTCTAAGTTAAATGGTTTGGACTTTGAATTTACTCCTAGATTTACTCAAGTAATTTCAAATTTGTATTATAGAGTTATACGAGTATCAATGTGATTCAATCTGTTTCATACAAACAGTAGTTCAACTGAAAAAGCAATCAAATAATTAAAACAACTTGAATGTAAAGTAAATTCAATAATATAAGAAATGAATACTTATATTCATAGGGTGATTCATACTATGATAACATTCACGAATTGAAAGTCCTGGATTATGTTACATCTTTTTGGTATTTTTTGGTTTATGAAATTAAAATTGCAAGCTTAATGATTACCAAGGAACTAGACTATCGTCTATAGAGTTATTGTCTACATGCTATTGTCTATGAATTATTGCTTACTAGTTTTAGGTCTGAAAGTCTTGAGAACTTAATAAACTGCAATGCAATGATTTGAGTTTGAGTTGTTGTTGATTGTTGTTATCAACCTTCCTTGTAATTTGCCTTATATAGTCAGTTGTATGATGCTTTCATTAACCGTCTATCAATTGTTGATAACCTCTCATCTTTCAAAGCTCTTTCCATGATCTCACATTCACAAGAGTTGTTATTGCCTTTTAATTACGTGGTTTCTTACACTTGCTTGTAGAGTTAATCTTATATGCATGTGGCAGTAACTCTTATCTTTTTTGTTTTTTTTAGTTAACCATAGTTATTATATAACTCTAATCATATAATATTTATTTATTTTCATATATTTTTATAGTATAACAACTATGATATAGTGTGTCGGACATGATCCAAAACCAAGGCACATGATATTAGCCTTTGTTTTATGAATTTCCTCCGAGTTTAAGCCTCTATATTGTAATAAAGTTGCACATGGTACGACTCAAATTGTTTTATTTATTTTTTATTTTTAAACAATTTTGATGCACTTATTAGTTAATTAATGAAGGGTTCATTTAAATATATTGAAAGGATATTTTTTTATGTCAATATTTGGTTGAATTCAGCCTTAGAATTAATTAATGGTTAAAAAAAGCAGGATTAGACAGCTATCTAATATACAGTAAAATTATAATATTCTCGTTGAATGTATCAAAATGGACATCTCATCTACTTTCAGAGTGGTGCCTTGAGTATGACACGTGGATTGCTTACGTGTCAATATATTTAAATCTTAATCAATAAAATCATCTTGATATAAACTAAAAACTTAAAATCACGGATTGGTTTTTTCAACTAAATACTATGAATAACAATTTTCTGACATGTGTTTGTTATAAATTCTTTTTTCTTAAGCCAAAAGAAAGCTCATGCGTATTGAATTTTTTTTTTATCAAGATTATTCAATAATATATTTTTTTTAAAAAAAAGAAGAATAATTTGGGTTTTTTGCCTTTTTTTCTTGATTTTTTTTAAAAATTTGGGTTTGATTTAATTTTGTTTTTCAGAATTGGCTTGAAAGAAAATCAATTTTCGTATGTTTTATGATATAATAAAAATTATTTTGAGTTATTTTTTTAATTTCATTATTTAATATAAGATCTTTTTTATTTCTTTGGGTTTTTTTTTTACTTTTTTTTAATTCTATATTTTAATATGAAGTTTTTATTTAATTTTATTTTTTTATTAAATAAGGTTATATCGAGAAAATTTCTACACAATTTAATTTAAAATATAGATTAAAAAAATAATTGAGTTGATTTTTTTTAAATGTTATAATAAGTTTTATAATAGTATAACAAAGTTTTCAATAATTTAAATAAATTTATTTTAAGATTAAATATTTTTTTTTGATATTTTGGGTTTTTTTTTTTAAAATTATTTTATTAATATAGATTTTTATTTTATTTTGGTTTTTTCCCCTTTTTTTTCTTGATGTTTTTTTTTAAATTTTGGTTTGATTTAATTTTATTTTTCAGAATTGGTTTGAAAGTAAATCAGTTTTCTATGATTTATCATATAATAATAATAAAAAAAAATTTAGCTATTTTTTTTCTAATTCCATAATTTAATATGAGATTTGTTTTATTTTTTGGGTTTTTCTATTCTTTTATTTTTTTCAATTCTATTTTTAATATGAAGTTTTTATTTAATTTTATTCTTTAATAAATAAAATAATTTCTACAAGA
>Ga0325411_1003967_pt1 | contig 16629 bp, 9 predicted proteins | sample PopdelMetagenome_13_FD_206181 | JGI IMG/M metagenome (GOLD analysis project Ga0325411, IMG submission 206181) | Populus deltoides microbial communities from Bellville, Georgia, United States - Xylem-PdIQD-R4 | ecosystem: Host-associated > Plants > Phyllosphere > Stem > Wood/Secondary xylem...
GGCAATGTGAAAAAATATTATTTATTTGTTACATAAAGATTTATATTACAGTATAAAGTTATAGGGTTTAGTTTTATAAAAACAAATTAAGGAATAGGAAACAACATAAAAAGGTCATCTTTTATGTTTTTACCATTCTAAATGAGCGTTTTTCTATATTTTAGTCCATGCTTCTTTAAAATTTTATATTTCAATCTTAATATATATATATACACACACACATACATATATTTTAGTCTATGACAGTTGAGAAAGGAGAAAAAAACTCATAGCAAAAAAAAAAGAGAAAAGAAAAAAAATTTTCAATCAACTACATTCTTGATGATAAAAAAAACTTAAATCTTGATGTCAATTGACTCATCTTGGTGAGGGAAAATCAATATAAGTGATTTGAATCTTTGCATAAAAAGTAAATAGAAGTCCAAAACATTTGGTTTGTTTTTTGAAATTTTAGGCTAATTAAAATGTTTTATCTTTGTAAATGAGTTTATTGATGTTCAAATGATTTTCTTAAATGTTTTTAAATAAAAAAAATAATGAAAAATAAGTTTTTGGGATTCAAAAACTAAAAACTTGATTTTTTGATCATCAAAGATAAATTTTAATGTCTGAAATTCATACCAGAGGGTTCAAGTGTCTTTAACCTGACCAAATTCATGGACTCGGCATTGTAAGCCCACATGCACTTGCACTTGATGCTCTTGGCTTCTTTTTTCTAATATTTCAAAATAAAATCCTATTTAAATAAATAATAAGAGGACAATTTGAAAAATTATTCAATTATTTGATGTTTTTTTTAATAAGATTATTTTTTATGATAATATTTACAATTGTTTTGAATGATTATATATGAAACTATTTGAAATTTGTTTTTAAAAAGTTGCACCAAAATTTTCAATCAAAATAAAATATATATTTTGTTATTTTTTATTGTTGATTTTTTATTTTATTGTCTCAAATTAATTATTCTTTTATTTTTTATATAGTTACATAAAAATAATTGAAACACTATTTTCTGTTTCTTGGGTTAAAATTGCTTTATAAATTATGGTAATCTTTAATGTAGAAAAACCGTGTTTCGAATAAAAAATACATGTTTTTTCTTCAAGAAAAAAAAATGAAATGAATGAATAACAAAAAGGAAGTTATTGTTGAAGAAATACATGTTTTTTTTCCTTAATTAAATTATATATTTTTTATGAATATTTATTTTAATTGCTTTAAGATCTTTATTCAAATGACCATACCATTAATAAAGAAAGTCATGATTTGTCAAGTTAAAAAAATATATACATAAACAAGGAAAAAAAGAATTTTGACTAAAAAAATTAAGTAATTGTAATTTTCAAAAGTATTTATTTTTATTTTCAAAAATTATATATTTTTAGAATGACTTTGTTAAATCACACGAGCAAAAAGTACTAGTTGAATTCTAAAATTAACATATCTATTCTATTGTAGTTTTTAATTTAATTAACTAGGAAGATTTTCAACTATTAAATGAAGCAAATATTAAATAAATATACAAAATAGTTTGGTTAGGAAGCCTTGGAGAATGCACACTGATATGAACTCAGTGTTTCTTATCTTTTTTTTTCTTCTTTTTTTTTTGGGGGGTTTTTTTCTATAAAAAAGGAGTTATTTTATATTATAAATATAGAATACGAGACATAAGCCAAATTTAATGCTCGGAGTATAAGATACAGCTCAAGCCCAAAATCTAATGGACTAGAGTGCATCTGGGCTCATTAAACCCAAACATAATCCATCTCCTTTTCAATCCGGTCACACTACATCACTTAATATAACTTTGGACCTAAATTGGGTGACATGACTACATACAAGCCCAACTTTTAACCGACTTAATTAACCTAACTTGCCTATAAACCATGAGACTTCACATTGGGTTTAGGATCCCCTCCAAGTTCATAGTGCCAAGCATCTAGACACACATTTACCTTAAGGACACCCAACGTCAGATAGAACGTATTCGATTTTAAAAACATTCATCTAACATTTATAAAGTTGATATTCAATATGAAAAATAATCATAAGAAGAATTTTTATGAGAACAAAGTATTGATAGAATTTTCATGGAGATTATTATATGGAGATAACTTACAGAGATAATTTTTTAGTGAACATAAATAGAGAGAAATACTACTTCGTTATTCATGGAGAGATAATAAAAAACAAATTTGGTGTTTATTGATGATATACCTTTTAAGTGATCAAAGTGTTGTGCATAAGACATACTTTTCTCATTTATGTACTAGAGATTATAACTATTGACATTGATCACTTAGGTATATTTTTATGTATCTCTCACCTTGAGGTCAATTTTCCTCCTTTGTATGAGTTAAATGCCGCCTCCAATTTTTTTTAAGACATGCCTTTTACTTTAGATTGCTTGTTTTTAACTTTTGCATTATGACTCGATCCTCTTTTAATTGTAGGCCTCATTTCTTATAGGGTTGTTAGTCAAATTTCTTCCAGCATATCTAAGTTTGCCTTGAGTTTTTTATTATTATACTAAGAAGATCAATGAAATGATTTGTAGCCAGGGGCCTTATTTAGGATTGTATCATGGCCTTACTATCATTGATAAGGAAGAATGAAATTTCACATATGAAGGATATTTTAATAACATTGTATTACCATAATATTTCATCTTGGAGATTTACAAATGCCATTTTAGCTTCTTCTTTTTTTAGCCAATTTAGGATAATTTGTTTGTGATCTCTATTTTCCCATTGGTTTGGGGATGGGACATAGAGGAAAAACTATGATCTATACATGGCTTTAAGAACTACTCCCTCGTCTTCTTGTTATTAAACTACGCACCATTTTCTATGATGAGAACTTTAAGGAGCCCAAAATGATAGATATTGTTTTTTTATATCAAGAATATGAATTTGTTGGCAATTATATTAGCTAAAGCTTTGACCTCTACCTATTTGATGAAGTAGCCTACAATAACTAAGACAAACTATATTTTCTTTAAGGCTTCAAAGAATAATTATAGGAGGTCTATCTCATACTAATAGAAAGGTTAGGATAATTCAATGATGGTCATTTCTACTAAAATTTAGCATAGCACTGAGAAAATCTTTAGAACTTGTTACATTTTTTGACCATGTCTATGGCATCTTAAAGAATGATAAGCCTTTAAACCTGTATATATGCCATATACACCCTTTTATAGATATCCTTTAACACATAATTATTTTCCTTTATGGGTAAGCATTTTAAAAATGAAGCCAATATTGATCTTTTACATATGTATTATCTATAAAATGATCTATTATGAGTAGATATTATATTATGTGAGTTATCTAGTCATATATATCCATGATGAATTGAAAGATGCTCATTTGTCCCCTCTCTTACTCGATACTTGACCATTCTAAGATTTCTATTCAAACATTAAAAGAAAGGTTGGAGTTTTTCAAATTTATCAAGAGTTGTACCTTATTTTATTTTTTCTTATTGGATCCTGGTGATAATCATTTTGTTCATTTCTTCTTTCTTGAAGGCCAACTGTCCAATACGTTCTGCTAGTACTTGATCATGGAGGACACTTTTATATCAAATTTTCGTTCACATTAACCAATCATGAGCTATGATTCATTGTATACTTGGAGGGTATAGGCATTTATTGCCTCAACCAAACAAAGCCTAGTTAGGAGGGCTTAATATTCATCCAAACAAGGCTTATTAGTAATATTTTGGTCCACATTCATGAATATTAGAGGACCCACTCATATATAGTTTCTATATAGATGGGGGAAGTGTGCACATAAGTGTTACATCTTGTTTATAAACTGTTAATTTTATAAATAAATAAATAAACAAAAAGAACTTGATGAAGTATGCTAAGGACTAAGGTTTTATGGTCGGTCATAATTGATACTAGAGACCAATCTTTCCCAATTTAATGTATCACGTTAAGAATCATTAATACAAGCCTAGTTTATATAGAATTTCTTTAAGATATTGATAATTCAAAACAATAATTTGGTGCACTTGGAAGTAAGACTTTAACTTTCTTTTTATGCTTACCAAGATGAGGTCCACCTGTTTTACCTTCAAGTATCTTATCTCAGTGTTGTGATAGTCTTGCTAGTGTAGTACACTAGCTTTTAAAATTCATAGAGTTTTAAAGAGTGAATCTCATAAAAATCAGTTATGAGAATTTTTGTCAGAATAAGTTATGGAGAGAATTTTCATAAAGATTATTATATAAACACAATTTATGATCAATATCACCTAGAGAAAAATAAAGCTTGTAAACATGATTCTCCGGGCTTGGAAATAAAATAGAAAAAGCTAAATAGGAATGGGTAGGTTTTCTAGATAAAATCCTAAGGGAATACAAGGTTACCAAGAAATACTCCATATGAGAAACTTCTTATCTACTTATTTATGATACCAAAGCCATTATACCAACCTAAATCAAGTTCTCAATGACAATGCACTTCACTACTCCTTCTAGCAGAATGGTAAAAAACTCAGTGCAAACTAAAATTTGCTTGAAGAAACCTAACTAGCAGCCTTTCTAAAAAAAATAGGCTACTAGTAAAAGATAATCGAGTTCCACAATGCATAAGTTAAAAAAATGGCATTTTAAGATGTAAAAAAAGGTCTTGAGAAAATTAGAGGTAACATGTAACTTAGAAATATGAGGAAAACTAGCCCAAAATGGAATAGGCCTTACAAAGTTAAATGACTGATCGAGGTGAATAATCATTTTTTTTTTCAAGATATAAATGAGAAAAGTATTTATGATATATAACATTTGGTTCACTTAAAGGTATATCATCAATAAAAATCAATTACATACTTTATAGTTTCTCTATGAATAAAAGTAGCATTTCTCTTTATTTATTTTTGCCATGAAATTATCTCCTTATATTGTCTTTGTATAACAATCACCATCAAAATTCTCTCCATAGTTTGTTATTGTAATAATTTTCCTTATAATTTATTTTTATGGTTATAAAATATAGCTTTACTTAGGTACGAAATAATCCCTGGTTTAGATCCAAAGCGCTACTTTGCTCAAGCATAAAACACTCTTTATATGGGTAAAAGAAGCTCATCATCACACTTGGAAAAAAATAAATTCACGAGATCATAAAAGCTTGATTACATCCTTTTTAAAAGTACAAATGTCATCAAGAAATGATTTCTCAATCAACCAATAATAGAGACCACCCTAATGCATCGGGCTGGCTCTTCCTTTTACATCGACTCCTCTTTGTTGAGCTACCCCACTAAAGTCCTCACGACTTACTCCCGTTTGCTTGCTCCTCTTTGGATCTAAAGCCACTTCATCATCATCATCATCAAGCATAATACCTAGGTATTGGATCTAAGTAATAACCTTTGTATGTTGTACGAAATTAGTGAAGTTTGGGTCGAGATAATATGAAATACTTAAGAAACATTTATACACACCCCATTAGAGAAGTTGTAAATGTGAAGATCATTTATCATTTATATGATCTTTCCTTCTAAGATCTCTTTAAAAGCCATAGACCTTTACTACATCTATTGAAACTTCCCAGGGGCACCCCTCAACACTCATATGTAGTCTATTTCTTTTTTGGCTCATTCAGACTCCTTCTTAAGTACACCTAAGGCTAGTCCATCTCCTCCTAGAAGTTACATCTTCTCCATCTTTGTGTAGAGATTCTTGATATCCAGCTAGATAATTTGGCCATCCTTCTGTTGTAGACTCATAGTGAGGACATTCTTAAAAACTTTTAATTAATTGTCTAAGAAAGTAGTGATCTCTCTAAGCCTTCTTTAGATCTGGGTCTCTTCCTGGCCACAACAATCACATGAAGCATATGATTATGTCATTTTAAGGTTTGGAAAGATTGACATGTATTTGAAAGACCTAAACTGAATAACATAGTTAGATACAAGTGTAAACTTATAAAGGAATAACAACTCAGAAAAAAAATTATATACTTACATTGAGGAATAGATTTTGAGTAGTGTGCATATATCTAGATAAGCTACCACTCATCTACCTATCTATGTCTATAAAATCTAAGACAGGTGCAAGAAAGCATCTATAATGGGTAGCCCAACCTATCCTTGGATGGTGGGATGATTCAAAAGTAGAGTAGCCTAGGCATGAGCTTTCTCCCTTAGTTAGCTTAATCCTAAAAGGAAGAATATGCCCTGACCTTGGTCCCTGGGCTTGAGAGTCCTTTAAAGATGGGTCACCACCACCATTGTTGGTTAAGGGGGTAGGGGGTAACACTTATAATTCTAAGTAGAGTACTAGTTAGAGTTGGAGTAGCATGAGAAAGGGAGGGGTTGAGTCCTTTAAAAATATTTAATTTCTTATTAGACTAAGATAGGGCTCATTTTTTCTCTTTCCTTTACCATATCAGGCTACCATCCTTGCTACAACACTTTCAAAGTCTATGGAAACCTTTTTGGTTACTTTATTTTATTCTTTTTAGGTGATTTTGTCATATAAATTCTTCTCTTTAAAGAAAAACAACAACCTCTTTTATTAATCACAAGCTAGATTATTCAAAAGGTGAAAAACTCTTTCACTAAAAAGAAGGGGGATAACATATTTTTGGGTTTTACCCTTATATTAGATGTAACAATGCTGGTAAAGAAAAAACAAAAATGGCTAGGCTACAATTCAAAAGCAAAAATAACTTTACAACTATGAAAATTCCTATGTAATTACCTACTAAATGTTTTTGTGGTAAGCATTGTTGGGCTAAGTGATTGATGTTACTTAGTTATGGACTACTTTATTTGGTTGTATATAAGCCTCTAGACCTTACCTAGGCTCGATCTCATATTGTTGGATCAATTGGGGTCTTTTTATAAATTTAAGCACCATTATATTTCTTAAAGCCCCGGTGTGAAGACAATTCATCTATGGGAGACCACTAATTACTCTTCTCTCTACTTTTTTTATATGTTTAGTTTTTCCCTATATTATTCTATTGATGAAACTCTTTGCCCAAGATGAATAGTTATAGAACAAAGTAATACCTTAGGTTGCACTTCCATACCAAATAGCTAATGGCTATACTTAAATATTATAGGAAATGGTTTTTCGCCATGCTACTTTATATGGTGTATGAAGACAATTAAGGTAACCTACCTATTTAAGTGTAGCTGGTCGGCACAAAGATTACAATAGAAGAATGTCTTTATACAAGCCTAATAAAAGGAAGGAATGCCCATACTTGAACATAAAAAAAAGGAGTTGTGATTTCTTTCCTCCATGTATGTTGATAAGTACTTAAAAGTGTATTTTTATTAAGGTTTTATATCATTATAATACACTTAAAGTATCAGAAAATTCCCTAACTTCAATATGTTTTCTAATAACAATTCTTATAATACAATATATCTTTAATTTATGATAAATGCTTATTTTAAATACAGGTTTGCAAATTCAGAGAGGGACAAGCTTAGAGAAGAAATTCTAATTAGGGTGGTTCAATTCAAATTGGAACACCATTTGATTTTAGGTCATAATTGGATTTGTAGACTGTTGATTTATGTGTGTTTTATCTTGATGAAAAGTTAAGACATAGACCGAAAACATTCATGAAGAGTGCAAGATTCAATACTACCATTTTGTAGTTCAAAACTTGGCAACAAAAGAGAAGTCTGAATTTGTCATACATCTCAAATATTATTTTGGTGTTCAACCCATATATCGAGTTCTAGAAGTCCAAATAAGCCCATTATTTTTTTTTTGGAAAGCTAAGACAAAAACCTACAACATTCATGCATATCTTCTATTTAAATTCTGATGCTATCAATGATGTTTTGTTCAACCGTCAAAGCAATAGTTAGTCACCAAAGCAATAGTTCTAAATTTTAGCTTATAAAATGAGGCATTTTCCATTCATTGAGACAACTTGTTTTTCATATCAAGATCATGCTCTTGCTTTTTTTTCTTTGTATTTTTGTAATGTTTAATTTTTATTTCATGTTATATTCTCATTAATCTCTTGTTTATGCTTATCATTTCCTTTACTATACTTAGTTGATTTATATCATAGCTATGTTCTTATATTGTTTATTTATGTTTTCTTCTTAATCATATTTAGTTAAGTATATTTTTGCCAAGGTGAAAAGGTTACACTAATGAAGAAAGAATAAATGTAGTACAAACTCACCTGCAATCCTTATTTGGTTTCTTCCTTAACAGTTTCTACTTACTGGGTTATTAGGCCTTGCATGGCTAGTCTTCGATGAGAGAATGTTCCCTCTTTGACTTTGTTTTTTTATATCATATTTTTGCTTCTCTTTTGCTGCTTCCTGGATAGTTGGCCAATGTATGTATGACCTGGCTGTATCCGGTTCTGTTCTGATTGGGAGTTTGTTCCCTCTTTAGTTCCCATATATTTTGTACATGTATATGAACTTGCTGGTTAACCAGTATGGTTACTTTTGATCTCAATACATTCTTACATTCTGATAAAAAAAAAGTATAGTACAAACTCAACATGAACTTTAATATGATAATTAATAAAGAACCAACATGGACTTTAATACATTCTTACATTCTGATAAAAAAATATATATATAATACAAACTCAACATGTTGTTGGTATAAGTTAGCATCATGAATACTTGACAACATCTACAAGTATTGGCGTTACTCAAATAAGATAATTAATATGACCATTTTAATAACTTAAAATGAGCTAACAATGATAAATCATCTGATTAGAACATTCTTTGTGTATGGTTTCTAGTTGAGTAATAAAAAGAGTTTTGACTATACTTATTAAAATATCATTAGTGGATCTTCTAACCTTAACAATTGTTTTGTCTTTGTTTAATCTTTACATTAATATCACATCTCAAAGTTCTCTTCAACTCTATTTCTTTTATTATTTATGGTTTTGTATACTTAACCTTCATGTGGATCGACCCTGTTCTTGCCAAGATATTTATTAATTTAACACTCCTATACTTGGGAGAAAACATCAATCATTTGATCATGTCAAGTTTTTGGTGTCGTTGCCTATGAGGTAAGTTACTGTACAAACTATAAATTGTTTTTTTCTTCTTCTTTACACTTCTATTTTATCTAATTTCATTTCTTTCTTCTTTTATTCTTTTCTTTCTGCGCTTGCATAAAAGTTTGGTCATGCATATTAAGTGGTAGACTATCTAGAAAATCTTTATCTTCTTTAGAAAATATGGTTGAAGAAGATAACCAGTCATTTTATAATGATAATAACCATTTTAGAAAATTCAGAGGCCACATGAATTTAACAAGAATGAGTACATCATCATGCATGTTTTTCCCTCCTTCTGCATTTCACTTTAATTTTAAATCAAGTATCATTCAACTTTTACCAACTTTTTATGGATTAGATCTAGAAAATCTATACTTGTATTTGAGAGAATTTGAAAAGGTTTGTAATACTTATAATGACTTAAATTTGTAATATGAACACCATCAGATTAAAGTTTTTTCATTTTTTCTAAAAAGATAAAACATGGCTATAAAATCTTAAGTTAGGATCTATTCGTGTTTGGGATGAAATGCAAAAAAAATTAAAGAAGTTTTTTCCTTTTTATCAAACAAACTCTTTCAAAAGAGAAATCACCACTTTCACTCAAAAACTAGCAGAAATATTTTACCAGTGTTGGGATAGGTATAAAAACTTGCTTAATACTTGTCCTTATTATAGTTTTGAAACATGGAGATTAGTTTTACATTTTTATAAAGCTTTAACACTTAAAGATAGGCAAATGGTGGAATTGATGTACAATAAAACTTTTTGAGATAAAGACCTTGATGAAGCAATGGAGTACCTAGACTTGTTAGTTGAAAATGCCTAAAATTAAGATACTACAGGCACTTGTGAGGCACCAAGTAAAACTCAGTCTCATACATCTAGTGGAGGCATGAACAATGTTAGGGAAAATCATGATCTCCAAGCCAAATTTGCATCTTTAGCTAGAAAAGTCAAGGTACTATAATTGAAAAAAAGTGGTCGATTAAAATCTATTCAAAAAATTATGTTTCAAAATTGTGAAACTAATGAAAACTTAAACAATGATTTTCTAACTTTGCCTTCTTTAAAGCAATGTCTCCATGAACAAGTCAATGCTTTAAATAGTTTCCAAATCTCAAATCCCAAATCCTAATCCATACCCGCAAACATACAACCTCGTTTAGAGAAATCATCCAGATTTTAATTGGAAGAGTAGTAATAATAATGCACAAACTTCACATACACCATTACAAGCACACCAAAATTTTGAAAATTCTCATGGATATGCACCTTCTCATGGTCCCCCTCTTAGAATAAATCTTGAGAAAACAATGCATGCATTCATTGAAAAGCAACAGTCAATCAATATTCAAAATGCTCAAACTATGTCAAATTTGAAAGATACTCTTGCAAAATTCACATTTGCTCTTAGTTTTAAGGAGAAAGGTAAGTTTCCTTTTCAACCACAATAAAATCCCAAAGGAAAATACAATTTAAGTACGAGTAGCTCAAGAAGTCAATGCACGGATCAAATCAAATCAATCATGACTCTTCGTAGTGGTAAGGCTATTGAAAAACCTATTCTTGAACCTTGTGAGAAAGATGATGAGTCAATCCCTGAGGGTAAGGAAGAGCTCAAAGATGATGAGTCAATCCCTAAGGGTAAAGAAGAGGTCAAACCTGAATATTGTAAAGAAATTACTAATTCCTTACGAATACTTCCAGTTTCTCATATCATGACTAACCAAAGGAAAGTGAATCAAAATTCTAAAATCTTTGAAACTTTCAAGTAAGTAAAGATCAATACACCTTTTTTGGATGTTATTAAACAGGTACTCTCTTATGATAAATTTTTAAAAGAGTTGTGCACCGTGAGGAGAAAACTGAATGTGGAAAAGAAAACCTTTTTAGCCAAACAAGCGTCATTCTTCAAAACAATAATGCTTTGAAACATAGAAACCCCGGTTATCCTATAATTTCATACTTTATTAGAGAATATAAAATTAAAAAAAAAGCTTTACTTGATCTTGAAGCTAATGTGAACTTACTATCATATTAAGTTTTTCAAAGTCTCAATCTAAGTGAGTTAAAACCAACTTTATAACTCTTTTACTTACTGATAGATATGTAAAAATGCCTAGAGGAGTTCTTAAATATGTGTTATTACAAGTTCATAAATTCATTTATCCTATGGATTTTATTGTATTTGATACACAACTTGTTAAACATGCAATTCAATTTCTATTATTTTAGGACGTTTATTTCTTACAACTTCTAATGTATTGATTAATTGTAGGAATATAGTGCTCAGGTTATCTTTTGGAAATATGACATTGGAAATGAAGGTTTTTAACATTTGCAAGCAACCTAGAGATGATAATGATTTAAAAAAGTCAACTTTATTGAAAATTTAGTTTATGATCAATTCGAAACTACTTCTAGTTGATTTACAAATTATTTGTTTTCAAAAAGAATCAAATGTAAGTAGTTGGAAACCAAAAATTAAGAAATTGCCACCATGATCAATTAAGTTCATACCTTCAAGTGTTTAACCACCAAAACTTGATTTGAAACCACTACCATTTAATCTGGAGAACTCATTTTTTTGGAGAAAATGAAACTTTTCCAATAATAATCTCTTCCAAACTTAATGCATATGAAGAAGGTAAGTTATTACAAACTATAAAAATGCACAAAAATATATTAGGATGAACCATAGCTAACATAAAAACAATTAGTCCTTTAATTTGCACACATATAATTTATTTGAAGGAAAATGCTAAACCCTCTAAAAAAATACAATGAAAGCTTAATCCTAATATGAAAGAAGTAGTGAGAAATAAAATCATTAAACTTCTAGATAATGGAATTGTTTATCCTATTTTTACAGCAAATGGGTAAGTCCTACCCAAGTTTTACCCAAGAAGTTTGGAGTTACTATAATAACAAATGAGAAAACTAAGTTAATTCCAACTATGGCTATTATTGTTTGGTGTATGTGCATTGACTATAGGAAACTTATCTCAATGACTAGAAAAGATCATTTTCTTATACCTTTCATGGATCAAGTCCTAGAAAAAGTTGTAGGTCATGAATCTAATTGTTTCCAAAATGGTTATTTAGGTTACAACCAAATTGAAATTACCTTTGAAGATCAAAATAAAATTACTTTTACATGTCTATTTGGTACTTTTGTATATCAAATAATGTCTTTTGGATTATGTAATGCACCATCCATGTTTCAAAGATGCATGCTTAGTATTAGTGATATGGTTGAATGTTTTCTTGAGATTTTCATGGATGATTTTTCTATTTTTGGTGATTCATTTCATAATTGTTTAACTAACTTGGAAAAGGTTTTGAGTTAGTGTGAAGAGAAGAATCTTGTGCTGATTTGGAAAAATTTTCATTTCATGGTAACAGGGGGTATTATGTCATGGGTGATGTTTTAGGATAAATAATGTGTGATGTTAGTGATTATGCTATAGGTATTGTCTTAGGACAAATAAAAGATAAGAAACCTATATGATTTAAATACTTTACCATTGAAAATGAATTACTTGTATTAGTATTTGCATGTGAGAAATTTAGATCTTATTTTGTTGGCTTACCTATTGTTTTTTTTTGTGATCGACCCCGATCTTGTCGAGTTATTTATTACATTAACACTCCTGCACTTGGGAGAATACATGAATCATTTGATTGTGTCATATGTGTTCCCCAAGGTTGTTTTCTTTTTATCTTCACTCTAAATTATAATCAATTTAAATGCCCACTTAACAATCAGGTCAAAATCAGTGCCACTTGTGTTATAGATTAATGTTGAGTAAATCATCCTCCAACAGTTCCTAGAAGCCATCTAGTTTAACAAGGGTTCCTAAACCCCTCCAGTCCTATTTCTTTTCACTTCTGTCACCGCTGCTTTTCTTAGCAAAGCCTGTAAGAATCAAACACGCAAAGTAAAAATCATTGTTTTTTGTCTCAATTTTCTCATTAACCAACAGAAGGGCTCTAGGCTTTCTAGCCCTATCTTCACTCTCATGGTCTCTTCGGGCATCCCCATTCGAAGAAGCCCTAAATCCATTGGTTACTCTGCTTAGATCTAACATGCTTAAAGTTGTTGTAAAAGAAAGAGAATATTGACCTTACTTGATTTTAGCTCAACAAATTCTAGCAAAAAAAAAACCCCACTACCAAGACAGCAAAACCAATATCCATAATAATTTTTCCATAATAGTGCAACATTCTTTCAAAAAAACTTTTTAGTACTTTGAAAATAAAGAAAATGACCTTTATAAAGGGTTTTACAAGTTTGATGGATATTTATGAGGTTTTAAAGTTCTTTAACTATTGGTGTCATAAAAAATCACTCAACACAAAGAAAGAGAAAAAATATGTTTCGCAAGTGTAAAAAGTGATAATTTTAGGTGAGTTAGAGGAATTGTATACAACTAAAGGTGAATTTAATGTTGTCTTATAATTTTCATCCATAAGCCTCACTACTTGGACACGTGGCAAAAATAAAACTAATGGCATGATTTCTATGGGACACCAAGCCTTCGACTTCATCTCACACACCTATATGCTATTCTTTTAGACTCCCTACATGATCTATCATAAATTCAATTAAATAATAAAATGACATGAAAATTAAACAACAAAGCATAAGATAATTAAACAACAAGGCAACTGTGTAAGCAATCGTATATAGGGCAAGCATAATCATGAACATTAAGAAAAAAAAAACAAAGTCTTTATATTATTTCATTATAAGAACATTGGGACAATTGACGGGTTCAAAATTTTTGCCCACAGCATAGGCCTAAAGGTATAGAGCATAAGGCATAACCCCAATTCAAAGATGCAGAACACAAGGCACAATCTATACCCAAAATGTAGAGCATGAGGTTTGCTCGAACCTAAAATTTGATTGGATAAAGAGTGCACCTGAGTTGACCAAACTCAAATACGTTTCATCTCTTTTTAGGTCCGTTCAAGCTACGACTTAATGCAACTTTGAGTCCAACTTAGATGACACAACTATCTAGAAGCTCAACTAGGGTGGTACAACTTCATTACAGCTTAATCAATCTAACTAGCTCATAAATTATGAGACTCTATGATGGGTTCGAGATCCCCTTATAAGCTTATGGTGCTATACATCCAAGCACACTTACCCTAAGGGGCCCAAGGTCGAATAAAACACACTTAACCCTAAATACATCAACGTTTATGCCAAATGAATAGCACACATGATAAGCTTTTTTTTTTTTAAATAGTACACCAGCACCCATTAAAATCAATAAACCCAAATAATTGCTATTAAATCATGTATAATAGTATTGCATTATACTTTTTATTTTTATTTTTACCCTTATCACTATGCGTGTTGGTGTGGTTCATGGCTATATAAAACTTTTATGAACCACATTTGAAAAGGGCTTCTAAAGAGTGAAGGTTTGAAAGGGAGATTATAGAGAGATGATGCTGCCACAGCCATAACTCCTCCAACTACTGTTGGATTTCACTCATTTTTAGATATGTTGAGCGCCACACCCTACAATAAACAATGATCAGAAAAATTTTATTTATTTGGTACTATTTAAAAGATATTTTTGTTATAACATTTCAGGGAAAATTGAGTTCGGGGCAGTTATAGTCGTCGACTTGTTTTGCCCCCATTCACTATTGGATCTGCTCTATTTTTCTAAAGGAGGTTTGCCTGGATGTCCTCTTAGTTTTGAATGGTGGAGAAAAGACTAACAAGTTTGAAAAATCTTTTTCTTCTCAATCTGGACACTTTCAAATTTCAGGTCAAATTTCTCTTTTGTAGATCACAACTAATCTAATTGTTGGATTAATTTTATTTTTGTATAAGTTTGTTATACTTACATACCCTGAACTGGACTGTTGGATTTTGTCTAGTGTTGACCGTATTGAAAGCATTACCTCTTTGAACTTACTGCCCAGACATGACTACTAGGAACTGGTCGACCAATTCAAAAAAACCCAGAAAACAGTTGACTAGTTACCCACACAGCCAAATGTCAACCTCACTATAACCACCAAAAAACCCTCAAATACCACCCACAACACATCAAACACCACTGCCACCACCAAAACCATCCCTCAACCTCCTCTAAACACCAAGACTACCCTTAAACAAACACTCAAAAAAACCTAACTTACCCCCATCCAAGTTGCCACCTTGGCTCACAAGAACACCACCACCCATAACCCTGCCCCTAACACTTCATGGGTTGATAAACTGAAGGTCTCCAACTCTACAACCCATGCTAAGATAGCCTCTTTTCCACGGTAAGAGATTGACACCATCTTAGATATTTCGAATAATATCATTGATGAAAGAGCATCAAAATAGAACCAATGTTTGGTGGGTTTCTTCCTGTAAATGTCATTTTTTTAGAAGGTGCCCTCTCATGTTGCCAATTCTATTACTTTTCGAGTATGGAAAAATTATGGCCTTGAGAGTGTAATGACAACACCATAAGGTTTCTTGGTTTTTCATTTCAAAATAAGGATGATGCTAACTCAGTTATAAAGAAGGGATCATAGATATAATGGTGGGAAATTCCTTATCCTCTAACTATAACACCCATATTTTATTCTTAACAAAAACAAGATTTTGAAAGTGTTTGTACATGTTCGCCTCTAGGGTCTACCTTTTCAATTTAGAATGAGACATACCTAGGTATGGTTGCGAGTGTGATGAACAAACATTTGGTGGTACCCGACTTAACTATGTTAGAGTATTGTTGAATTGGATGTTTCATTACCTATGGTCTATATTTTTCAACTACGATGTAGGTTATCTATGATTCATATCACAATGACAGTTGATAACAAATGGAAGCCAAGAGTATGTGAGATTTGTAAAGTTTTTAGTCACTCATGCAAGGCAATAGTTAAAGCCCCAACCTTATTGGTAGAAGACATGATCAAGATAAAAAAAAAATGAGGGGGGGAATGCTTTACAAGATTGTAGCTTACCAATTATCATTGTTGATAGGGTTAAATCCCCTTTAATTGCTGCTGCTGCAACAAAATCAATAATCCAGACAGACATATCAGGTGGAATTAGTCGACCAGTTCAAACTTGTTAGGAACTAGACAACCGGTTGAACGTAATAGAGGCCCGGGAGGTATTATCCTTGAAACAGGTTGTCCGGTTGAGACATGAGAGCAACCAGTCAACCGATTAAAACAACAAATTGCTATGAAGCAGTCGAACCTACTGATGTTGTGAGGGATATGTTGTGTCGCTCTCGACATCGCGGCAACCCACAAAATAATTCTCTGATAGTGGAAAAAGAACAGATTTCTGGCATCTGGTTCTTTTAGGGAAAAAGGTCTTGTTTGGGGAGTCGCCACCTAGTATTATGGTTACTAGGAACCCTAACTGGTCAACAGAGATTCTATGGTTCGGGACTGGTTACATAAAAGGGAAGATATTATCACCCCTTAAATGTTCTGCCTAAGGCAAACTGCATTGCTATTTTTTTGTTTTAAATTGCTAAATCTTTATTGGTTTACGTTCTGATGATTTATTCACAATATTCCTGACTCTGGCGTCAGTGAATATTCAGCTACGGAT
>Ga0325411_1003975_pt1 | contig 16618 bp, 15 predicted proteins | sample PopdelMetagenome_13_FD_206181 | JGI IMG/M metagenome (GOLD analysis project Ga0325411, IMG submission 206181) | Populus deltoides microbial communities from Bellville, Georgia, United States - Xylem-PdIQD-R4 | ecosystem: Host-associated > Plants > Phyllosphere > Stem > Wood/Secondary xylem...
TAAATCTTTAGATGAGATAAAATACAATTAAAGTTGTCAAAAAAATCTCTCAAACACTAAAAAGATAGATTTAAATACCAAAAATATTCAATAAATAACTAGAAAACAATCGATTGAAAAAAAAAAAAGTTAAAATCTGAAATTAACAAGGAAAAAAATCTAAAATATAGGTAAAAACTTCAAAGGTAATTTTTGAGGATTTAAAGTGGAATTCAGCAAGAATGTAGCGAATAAATTTGGAACGAGAAGGAAAGCTCAATAAAAGTTCAATTTTTTTTTTTTTTTTTTGTAGAAATTCACTTGTAAAATTTGAATCCAATTCAACAATCAAATAAAAATTTGAATTGTAAACTATTTATTTAAACAGCTTCTTAGACTGTTTTTATTTATCAATCTAATCCACAAAGTTCTTGGCTAATTGCTCGAGTCGTAGTGGTTATGGAATACATCACAGTCTGGTAAGGTTCTGGTCCTGTGATCTCCAGTGGACCTCAAAATCATAGTACTTTTCAACGACTCCCTGTCCGCCATTTTTATTTTGCATCGAAAGGAAATATTCTTGAAAGACCATTTCTCCAACAACTTCACCAGTTCACCTCCCTGGTCTAATAACAACTCCATTCAGTCTATCTTAATATACAGAGCATGGAGTGCACATGCATCCAAAATCTTCATCCTGAATATCCTGGACTTCCAGTATATTCCTATAAACGCACATTGAGATGTTCAAGGAACCATCAGCTTCCATTCTACTGGCATTGCTAATTGCTTTAGCACATCCAGCAGCAATCTGCGCTGCGGTTGCCCCTGTAGCAGCAACCGGAGAAGGACCAATCCTTGAGTTATATATGCATGACATTCTCGGTGGCAGCAACCCAACAGCTAGGCCAATAACCGGCTTGCTGGGTAACATATACAGTGGCCTAGTGCCCTTTGCAAGGCCAATAGGGTTTGTCCCGCCAAACGGTGTAGCCATCCCAAATGCCAATGGCGTCATTCCGACTGTAAATGGCATAAACGGTATCCCACTGGGAACTGGTTTAGCTGGCACTACTTTTGCAGGACAACCAAATGGTCAGAACCTCAATGGCAATCCTCAAACCCAATTAGGACCTGATGGGTTAGGACTTGGCTTTGGAACGATAACTGTTATAGATGATATACTAACCTCTAGTCCGGAACTGGGGTCACAGTCTGTAGGCAAAGCTCAAGGTGTATATGTGGCAAGTTCAGCAGATGGGAGCACTCAGATGATGGCATTTACAGCTATGTTTGAAGGAGGTGAGTACGGTGATAGCATCAACTTTTATGGCATTTACAAGATCGGAAGCACCACGTCACGTCTGTCAGTTACCGGTGGCACTGGTAAATTCAAGAACGCTAGGGGTTTTGCAGAGGTCCGATCGCTTATACCTTCTGGTCAACATTTCATAGATGGTGCTGAGACATTGCTAAGGTTCACAGTCCATCTAAGCTACTAAGAATTTGTGAAATTTGAACATGTTCGAGTTGCTTGTCTTAAAGTGTTTGTGAGCAAGGCGTCATGATTTTCTGTCAAAATTTATCAAGTCAAAGACATTTTATGTATTTTCATCAATATTTCTTTTTGCAATTCTATTTGAAAAATCTTTGCAAGCGTGCTCTAGGGATTTGATGGCATATAGAGGACAGTTTTCACGTATTCATAAGAAGTCCCTCCCCAGTTATGTGTACCAAAAAACCCACAACGACTTCGATGGATATCCTACTGAGGTAAACATAGTGTCCTCAACAACAGATGCAAGGTTCTGTGTTTGATACAAGGATATATATTTCAAGCCAGAGGGGAAATAATAGCTGGAAAAAAATATTCATGTAACCTCCAACTAATAAAGAACTTATGCCAGAAGAATTTTAAAGGAAAAGAAAAGCTAAAAATAATATTCATAAAACAATCCAACTAATAAAGAACCTCTGCCATAAGAATTTTAAAGTTCATCGGCTTTCATTCCAACACGCTGGTTAAATTAAATTGTACATGTCATTCAAGTATCCTGAGGTTCATCAGCTCTTACTTCAATGTTCCTGTTAATATTGTACAAGCTGGTGAGACATGTCTTTCTGCTTGTTGATGGACTTGAACCTTTCATCCCTCACCAACATTGCCACAGGAGGAAAAGGAGCTTTAAAAGAAAGACCATATTACAGCACAACGTGGAATGTTAACTATAACAAAGCTAAAATAAGAATATTTTTTCTCATACTTCGAGAAAATTTCTCAACAATCACCCACTCCAGATCGAACCTTAGGAGGCTTCAACTGACCAACCATCTCCTCTTTGCACCAACTCCACCATGTAACCATGAAGCATGACACAAAAACTCTAAAAAGGTATTAAGCACCTGATCATGATTCCAAAGATTGTATCTTATGCAGATTTTTTTTAATGAATAATATGCAGATATGTTAGAGAATAACTGATAATGGCTCATAGAGTTTTCGATGCGGATCAAAGGTTGAGGGAAGATTCTATTTTACAATCGAACATAAGCATGGAATTTGTCAGAGTGATTGTTAGCAAATTTACTGTCGACCTTTCCAAGAGACAGGATTTGGTAAGTAAATAATCTGCAAAACATTTTGATCAATGCAGAAAAGAATGTACAAAGCGTTATACAGGTTCACTTGAAATGAAGTCAAAAAGAGCTACAAACAGTATAAACAAGCACTAACATATTATCCTGTTATCCGCTCTCTGGGCAGCAGGAATTTTCATCTTTGGCATAAAAATGGTCCAGCTAGCATGAAAAGGCTTGCTAATATGGTTTCCCTGTAATGGGGGCCCTGGAAGAGAGAGTTCAGAGTAAGAACAAACTCGCATAACACCAATCATTTACCACCAGTATCTAACTAAAACTAAATCAGTTGAGGGCAAAAGACTAACGATTTCGAATGGGTGTAATGTGATCAAATAAATTTTGTTAGTGGAACATGATGTTGAAGAACCTATTGTACATCAGACTCCATTACTGCGTATTAGCTATACTAATAAAGAAAATGAAGATATACCTAAAACAGAATGACTTGAACTTCCCATATGGCTATAACTAACACACTCCAACAACTTCAACATCTCTGAAGCCTCGCAACCACTCCATCTCAGTCTGCTCATATCCTTCTATTTAAAGAGCTTTAACTACAGATCAGTTGCAAACTCCTTCAAGTTTATTTCATCTACAAAATCTGTTAAGACTCCCACGAACATTAACTACAAAAAATCACAAGATGTTCAAGCTATCTTCTCCATGTTTTTTCATCGTAGTGCTAATTGCTACCCTACACACAGTAACATGTGTGGCTGCCATCAACCCAGCACCGGCTGGAGAAGAACCTGCTCTTGAGTTGTACATGCATGACATTCTAGGGGGCAGTAACCCTACGGCACGGCCAATCACTGGCTTGCTAGGGAATATATATAGTGGTCAAGTACCCTTTGCAAGGCCATTAGGATTCAATCCTCCAAACGGAGTGGCCATCCCCAATGCCAATGGTGCCCTTCCAACTGTTAATGGTCTCAATGGCATTCCACTAGGAACTGGCTTGTCTGGTACAACTTTTGCAAGTCAGAACCCAAATGGTCAGATCCAAACCCAACTTGGACCAGACGGATTGGGGCTAGGCTTTGGAACAATCACTGTCATTGATGACATTTTGACCAACAGCCCTGAGTTAGGGTCGCAGCAACTGGGAAAAGCTCAAGGAGTTTATGTGGCTAGTTCTGCAGATGGGACCACACAGATGATGGCATTTACAGCCATGTTCGAAGGGGGAGAATTTGGTGATGCCCTGAATTTTTATGGAATATACAAGATTGGTAGCACAATGTCACGTTTGTCAGTGACCGGGGGAACAGGCAAGTTTAAGAATGCTATCGGATTTGCTGAAATCCGAGGACTTATCCCATCAGGTCAAGTAGGCACCGATGGTGCACAGACATTACTAAGGATCACTGTCCATTTGAAATACTAAAAATACAATTGGATTAAATGCTGGTTTGTTGGTGTGAAATTAATGTGTTCATGGTTTGCGGTTTCTCTTGGTTAACGGGCTCTCATACTGCCAGATGTATCAGATGTTGCAACTGAAATGGTGTGAATATGGAAAAAAATCTTGATTGATTTTCCCTGCGAATATAAAAGATTTCCTACTTCAGCATCTGTATATCACCAAAAAAGCTATACAAATTGCAAAACAAGAACATAAACCATTAAAAGGACACTTTTATCTGTGTTCAATAGAGACATCTGAATCCGACCTGGTAGCTGGGGGTATAAATCTAAAGAAAAACTCTACAAAGTCCAGGCTTTTCTGAAAGACCAAGCTTATGTTTGAGACAACAAAAATAAAAAGGGAATTCATGAACTTTCTTTACTGACTGAGTGCCTCAGGAAAAAGTAATGGTAATATGCCAGTTTTCACACTAAGAAGTATCAAATCAGCTTATTTTCTCAATAATTTAATAATTCCTTTATGAGCAATTGCAGCAAACCAGAGATTAGGATCGTCGCAGTATAAGTTTTAAACAGAAAATTAGCATCCCTCTCCCCAAAGGGAGGGGAAGCGGACAAACAGTCCCAGCCAACATTTTAGAATCTACACAAGATGCAGAAGCTCATTTTTTCTAGAAAACTGTGAATAAGTGGTCAGATTATTGCCTGATACAAAAGATGTATTGTGGCTAAAGTAGTAAAGATCGATCGCTTCTCTATGAACACTATAAAAAGCTCAAAATCCGACATACCATCTTCATATATAGAGCTCCTCCAGCGCCATCACAATTCACAGGCTGGTAATCTTTAAACGAGAAGAAACAGAAGCTTGATCAAGATTATACAGGGAATCGATAAAGTGCATTCGCAGTGAAGCTGGACCGTTGGCCATGTCCATTCCCATCTCTCCAGCAATACCAAATATGGACAATGCTGAAGCTGTTGCTTCTAAAGCATGCAACGGATCGACAGCAACAAATGCAGCAATGAGGGCAGTGACAGCACATCCTGTTGCTGTGATCTTTTGCATCATGGGAACTCCATTATGAGTACCAAAACTTGGTGGCCATATGTAATGATATCAACAGCCCCTGACACTGGGATTATGGCACCACTTGATTGAGCCAAGGTCTTTGCTGCTTCCATTGCATCCATTGACTCATGAGAGCTAACTACCCCCTTGAAAATGAAACTCAATCATGAAGCTGAAACGAACATAAAACCCCCAAAAGAAATTGAAAGAAAAACTAAGACTCCCATGTTGTAATAATCCAATAAAAACAATTTCAAGCATGGTAATTCTAGTTTTGCAATTTTCACAATGGTGCTGAATTGATATTTTATAAATTCTCGTGTAAGGAAAAATCCAATACCTTAGTGGCTCCAACAGAAGCCTTTGAAAGTGCAATAATCTCGGACCCATTTCCTCTAATAACACCAGGCCTCAAACCCACAAGCTCCAAACAAGCCTTTAACCGAAACCAGAAGCTCCAGCAGCAACAGGGTCAAGAACCCAGGGTTATATTATGAGTATATACTCCCGATATTTTCTTTTAATTTACACATTTTTATTTTTTTATCTTACAAGTTATATTTTCTTACTAGAAAAAAAATAATTTTTATTTTTATAAATACAAAATGCAAATACAAATTATTTATATCATATATAAAATAAAATATTTAAAAAGAAATTACAATAATCTCTTTAAATATTATAAAAATATAGCTGCTATATAAAACAAATAAACTAAACAATTTAAAAATAATAGAGAGAGGTTATTAATTTAAATATAAAAAAATTATGCAAAGTAAAAAATATGTAAAAAAAAAAAGGTGTTAGTTAAAACTTCAAAAAATCAAAATTAAAAAAAAAAACAAAAAAAAGTCAGGTTTTCGATCATCATGACTAGAAGATCGAGATTTAAGTTTAAAATTCTAAAAATTTATTTTCATCAAAAATTACCATTAGAATATAAATAAATAAATTTCTCAATTCAAAACACTTCTAAATGGATCTAAAAATACAAAGTTAAACAAAAAAAATTATTTCTAAATTTGAATCTACTTTTTTATGACAGGATAAATAGTAAAAAACATCTTAATATAATTTTTTTCATCAAATTAAACTTATTAAGACCAAAAACAAGTTTTTTTATTATTGGAATGTGAACATTCAATAACTTTTTATTTTCTCTTTTAAACTAGAAATTTAAAAGTGAATGAAAATTCAGACTAGAATATATAATTTTTAAACTAAAATAATTAAAATAAAAATAGAAAAAAAATCTTGAGGTATTTTTTTTTCTTAAAAGGCACTAAATGAACAATACCATGTAAAAAAAAACTATATTTTCCACTCGCTTTCCATCCTAGCCATTTTATTTTTATTTTTTATAAATATTTTTTTTGTAAAATTAGAAATCAACTCAATCTTATTTTTCTCAAAGCAAAATAACAAAATCAAAGAAAAAAAAAAGTTAAGTAACAAGAATAGAAAAAAATTGAATAGCTAAAAAACAAAACAAAGAATTATTATCATAATTAACAATGTTTTCACATGTATATACAACGAAAACACTATACCTTTAAAATTTTTGCTGATGATTCCAGTTTTTTTCTAGTAATGTATTTCAAGTTTTAAGATTGGAACAAGTGTGGTGAGCTAGAAGAGGAAGCAAATCTTTCTGAACTCAGATCGATTATAACCAAAAACAAGTTGGAGCCTCCCCAAAAAAGGATTAAAGTTAAGTAGTTCTATTAATAAAATGTTTCTTAATAAACATTTTAAGCATAGTTTTGAAACTCGGTCAGGACTAGTGGGTCGATTCAAGACCCGGCCGACCCGGGATTGGAATTGGGCTGTGTTAAAGAAAAAATAAAAGAAGAAAAATCCTGGTGTGACCCTGCAGATAAACCCAATTAAAAACCTGGTTGTAACCTATTGATTTTTAATGATGTCTTTTTGATTTTGAAAAAAAATTAACCCAAACAATCTGGTCAAAACTCAAAATCTAGATTTTAAACCGAGTCGGGTCTAAAAACTATTATCTTTGTGAGTCAGGAATTTCACAGTGATATTTTACTGGTTATTTTCTATGATTTATTTAAAGATATAAAGAAACAGAGAGCCAAAAGTAGGGAAGAAATAATTATTTAGATATATTTTTATCACCAAAACTTTTAAATAAACCCCAAAAAGCAACTAAATAGAATGCCAGCAACGAGGCTATTCAATTCAAATGGGGATTTCATGAAGATTTAACCTTATAAAACCTTAATAAAATTAAGCTATTTATAAACTGAAATTGCAATAATCAAATACGCTCTTCCTGTTTCCCAGGAACCGAAACCCCGGACACACAACACAGGCCCACTTCACTTCCTTCAAATATAAAAATACCAGATAAATCGAACAGATTCACGGACGGAAGAAAGCCCTTCCATTTCCAAGAAAATGCAAATCCCACAACAACCACCACCACCGCCCTCCTCCTCCTCCTCCACAAATGACAACACCAAAACCACACTCTTCATCATCCTAACCACCTCCTTTTTCTCCCTCCTCTTCATCTTCACCCTTTCCTCTTACTCCTTCAACACCTCCTCCTTATCCACCCATGGCAGGCCCGACCCGTATCTCTTCCCAAACCGCCAACCCACTTTCACAAAAATCCCTTCTGATCCAGCCCCACCCTCCATCGCCTACTTGATATCCGGGTCCAAGGGTGATTTGGATCGGGTCCTTAGACTTTTGTATGCCACTTACCACCCGAAAAACCAGTACTTGCTCCACCTGGACCTCTCTGCTCCACAAACCGATCGTGATCAATTAGCTCTTAGTGTCCAATCAGTGCCTATTTTTAAAGCTGCACAGAATGTGAATGTGATCGGGAAGGCTGATTTTGCTTACCCAAAAGGGTCTTCTACCATTTCAGCCACACTTCATGGCGCTGCTATATTGTTGAGGTTGCCAAAGAAATGGGATTGGTTTGTTAATCTTGGTGCTGCTGATTATCCACTTGTTACTCCAGATGGTAAACGTTTTAAACTTTTTTGGTGGCATTTGTGTTTTCTTTTTTCAAATATTTTAGTTTTGTTCTTGGATTATATGATGTGGGTTTTTGTTGGTTTTGAAATTAAAGTTCTTGTCTTTGTTTTTGTGGGTTTTGTAGATCTTCTTCACATTTTATCATATTTGCCTAAAGATCTCAACTTTGTTAATCACTCGAGTTACATTGGCTGGAGAGAGTATGTGAAACTGACTTTTAAGACTTACTGGCTGTTTTTGGTGTCATGTTAATGTGGTTGGTTTTGTTAAGGATTTATAAGTTGCATGTGGTGGTTTTGCAGGTCTAGACAATTGAAGCCAATAATTGTTGATCCGGGGCTTTACTTGTCGGAGAAATCTGATATGTTTTATGCTACTCAAAAGCGAGATTTGCCTAATTCTTTCAGGCTATTTACAGGTGTGTTTTCTTCTATTGTTTTGATTGTTCTTTTAGATGCGTTTTGCACTGAGCTAATACATAATGCTGTTTGTCATGGACAAAGAAGAGATATTTCAGTTTAGCATGCATACTGAATGCCTATGAACTAGTTTGAACTGGGAACAAGCATGGTATAGCTTGAATTAGTGCGGAATAGCAGATTAGAAGCAAAATTTGTAGTTAACCAGATGGGTTAGATTATGACATTTTGATGGTTTTGCATAATATTCCAAGGATGTTATTGATTATCTTCGTTGTTCTCCAGTTTTTCCTTGCCCATTTTTGTCATTGAGAAAGTTTTATTGCTCAGTAGCATGTCAGGCAATGTAAGTTGCACTATTATAAATTCTCAGGATAACTCCTCCATATCCCAATCAAATATTGTGTGCCGAGATGTGTGAAATGGACCATATATGTGGTGACTAGAAGTTCAGTTTTAGCATTAACCTGGAGGTGTAAGGTTATAGGATTCGTTCAGGGAAAAATAACAGCAGTCTCATCTCTGCTGTTTGATGGAATTAGACTTGGAGAGAATTTAACTTTGTAGAATCCTGTTTAAGGGAAGAATAATCCTCTTGTCTCTGTTCTTTGATGGAGAGTTATACAGAGAGCCATCAACTTAATTACTTTAATATGTTAGTGGTAGTAGAACCTAGTGAAGCTCAGATCATCATGCTCCTTATTGAAAACTGGAATAGCGCACGGAATACTTTGATATAATACTCTTATCAAGGATTCTCAACAATTGATTTCAGGGCCTCACAATTGATTACTGAGATTCATTTATGTTGTATTCCACCTAATATGTTTTGTGAAACAAATTCTTCCCCAATTGAAATTGGTTGAAAACTTATCAAAGATTCTGAACCATTGATTTCTAGTTATACTTTTCTGACTAGCAAGCCAGTGATGACTCCAGTTTCTTCATTGCTAACTCACCTGTGGTGTAGTATAGAAAACCTACAATTTTCCATCAACCTATTTGATGGATTCTGTCTACTCTTATTAGATGGGAAAACTTTGGTTACTAATAACCAAAATGCTAGTTGCTAGGTGAATTGGCATATCTGAAGATGGAACAAAAACTACAAGATCTTTTTAGTTTCTCCCTAACATTGTTGATTCCGCAGTTGATGCTGATGGGGAATTAGTTTGGTGTGTCATTTATATTAAGAGTTTTGCAAGAGGATTAGTTCTACTATCAAGAGTTTTGAGTAAATTGGCAGTTTTAAGTTTAACCAGTTTGGAGATTTAAACTGATTATTTTGTGGATAGAAGGCGTATCAATAAAATTTCCTGTCTAAAATCTCCAGGAACTAGCTTGGTGATTGGGTTTTTTTTGTGCAGATGAACCCAATAATTGCTTGTATGTTTTTGAAAAGAAGGGGGTGGAAAGGGATAAGAAATGAAAAGGAAGGTAATACAAAAGAGCAAAGAGAAAGTCGTAGCTCAAAATATTAATTTTGGAACCCATATAATTGTAAAATTCAATAGTTTGGACATGGTCACATTTTTCTCTTTATGGAGCTTAGTGATCTTCCTCAAGTCATGCATGTTGCTAGGAAGTTTATTTACTGCTCCTTTCTTTTACAAAAGCATTATATCCTAGCATGAGCTTGGTCGGGGCCAAATGAACATGAAATAATTCTCCCTTTAATTTGAAAGTCTTTTGCTTGTTGGACAAACTATTATTTTATTTTTTTCATCAACACAAGCGTTTATTTTCCCTGCAGGAACTTCTTTTTCCTTTGCAAGTCGTAATTTGATAGAGCACTGCATCTTGGGTGTGGACAACCTTCCGAGGATCCTAATGATGTATTTATCAAATACACCTTCATCCCTAATCAATTATTTCCCAACAGTCATATGCAATTCTCGTCAGTTCAATAGGACTGTCATAAACCATAACTTACAATATGTAGCCTTTGAGAAGCCTTCTAAGAAGGTGCCCCGCGCACTTAATTCTAGTGAATTTGATGCAATGATTCAGAGTGGAGCAGCCTTTGCCACTCAATTCAAGTTAGATGATCCTGTACTCGATCGCATTGACCAAGATGTTTTGGGACGAAATCCTGGTGAAGTGGTGCCTGGTGGTTGGTGCTTGGGTGGTGAGCCTGGAAATATAACATGCTCAGCATGGGGTGATGCTGATATTCTGAGGCCTGGCACTGGAGCAGCAAGACTTGAAAAACTAATTGTTAGATTGCTGTCAAATGGTGAATTTCACTCTCGTCAATGTATAGTTGAATGACCTCAGCCCTCATTCACATGGAAAGCAAATAGAACACCAAGTAAAAGGGAGTAATATAGAAAAAAGAGGAGGGTGACAAAATGAGAGACCAACCTTTGCCACGTTAAAATCTTGTAAAAAAAAGTGTAATTCAATCTGATGATTTTTTGAGAAATGATTACTTTTTTTGTGGTTCTCTAAGCTGATATATGTTAAAGAGTGAAATTACAATTCATCAGGTGTTGGAGCTGACCCCAATGTTAGCAAACAGACGTAGCTGTTGATGATATTTACATTGCTCTAGTGGAAGATACTTCTACGAGAACCAAGTCCAATAGTGACACTATTTCAAGGACTGGTCGTAACAGAGGCTTGTTCATGGAGATGGTCTGCAGAGACTAAGCTAATTGATCGTAAGCTGATGCTCCTAAATGTGCTTGCTTTTCGTTGCTCAATTAAATTGCCTTGGAGATGATGACTCTAGTTAATGATGGTGGACTGCTTGTGCAACACCAGGTGTGTTACTTCCTGTAGAGACTTCCATTGCCCTTTTTAATTGAGGAATCTGCAGAGTAAAATGTAGCAACCTTCCAGGAAGAATTTTTTGATGAGGCTGCCAACCAACGAAAAATCATTTCGTTTCTTCATTTTTATAAGAATATCCGTGTTCTTGGAGACCATGTCATACATACCTCAAACACCAATAACCAAACAAATTCAAATTTTAAGAAATCACTTATGATTATTATTTATATATATATATATATATATAAAAAAGGAAATGATGCCGTTATCAGCACTGTAGCTACACTATTCATAATAGTAGCGCAACTCTTTCGTTAATTTTTTAAATTTCACCCGAAGAAATCACTGAAATCCAATACAATGCCACAGAACGGAGAGCTACAAAGCAGATTATTACAACCTACTAGAACCGACCACCTTAAAAATTTTCTGGGCTGTCATCCAGCTGTTTCTCATCTTCAATCTCTACCTCCAAAATTTCCTGGAAACAAGAGAACATCAGAAGCCATGACCGAACGAGTACCGTATCATTTCCTTATTATTATTTCTCAATTGCTATAAATAAACTTACAGGGATTCTCTGCTTCAAGTAGTTGCCAATTCTAGCAACAACCATGGAACGTTCGTGCCAAAACCTACCTTTGAGACTAATCACCACAAATGGTCCATCCAATTCAGCAAGTTCAACTTGTCCTGGTTACATGTTCAATTTTACATCCTTAAACCACATTACAGAGAGAGTTTATCAGTAGAGAAATCAAGCCCATGTGTACCTTAGGAGTCACCTGTTATGCCCACTGAAGTGTCAAAAATCTGTCCAAGCTGCAAAAACAAACACGCATCCTACTATTTTAAACTAGCCAAACTCATACAGACAAGAGAAAAACAAAGAAAGTCTCATCCCAGAAAGATCACTATACTTGCCTCGGCTCGAGCATCAACCAACACCTGTTTAACATTCTCTTCAGTCAAATCAAGTGGAGGCAGTGGCACACCTGCAGCAGCTGCTGTTATTGTTGTTAATGGTGATGGTTTTCTATTTGGTCTCTGTACTTGTGGCAGCATTAACAGTTTAGGTGCTGCCAGCCTTCTCCTCATTAGTCTTACTGGGTGGTCTGATCTGATATTGGCATAGACACTGTAAGTGCAAGGAGAGAGGAGCGGTGATGTTCTTTCTGGTACGTGGTAACAGTGACTGCGAAGAAACATCACCTCTGTTGACATCTTAATTTGCCTGTGTTTTCAACCTTGCTTGATCTTGTTGCGGGATGTAATCTTGATCGAAGAGAGTTGTGATAAAATGGATGTGGATAGCTTCGCTGTTGTGGACATTTCCCGACCACTCATACACATTTGGGCGGCTTCTACTATGCTTTGGTTAAAATTCTTTAGGATGCTTTTTATTTTTTCATTATTATAATATATAACGATAATTATTATTATTTTTAGATCATTTTTAGAGCAATATGAACCGTTCAATATAAACTTCATTTTAAGCTATTTCCTCATTTAGGGTGAATATGCAAAATTTTTCATTTCGAATTACTCGATTTTTCCTTTATTCAATTTGGAGTTTTTTTTTTCTTTCATTTGAATTTTTTTTACCTCATTAATATTTTTTACCTACAATATTAAAAAAAATTATAATTAATTATCCAAAATTAGACCCAAAGAAAAGTTTTTACTAATTAGATAAAAAAAATTACAAGTACAGTAGTTTTAAGATTTATAAATAAAAAGATAACAAATTAATAAAATATCACGTTGTCAAAAAAGAATTATCATATTACCAGAATTACTCAAATTATATTCTGAATAATTATTTGAATTATCGGTTGTTCAGAAAATTTAAAAACTAACTATCCAAATTCGTTTTTTTTTTCTTTTCTTTTTGTAATAAAGTTCACTCATATCTTCTTCATGTATAGTTCTACAACGCACTCTCCAATTCCAGCTTTATCATTTATCCCTGAATCCACTGAACATAGTTTTGCGTTTGCCATATCTGCTGGGATAGAGAACAATAATGAGGTACTGGTACTTTTCTAGTGTGCGCCTTCGGATCGAGGGCCTAGCTTGTGAAGACCAAACAGCAAAACAGAGCATACCACTCGTTTCATGTAAATTTGAGTCACAAAAATAATGGCGGAAGTGTCAATTTCTTACTCATAACAAAGGATGTAACTCTGCATCCTGAAAAAACATATACAGATTTTCCAAGTCTCAACTGAATTCTCTAATATAATTGTCTTCCAAATGTCTCAATTATCACACAACATAACTTGCACCTGACCTAAGATGGGGTCTTGGTATGGATATGACTATCTCATGGAGCTGCATGGCACATAATTTGCTCTTCTTCATTAACTATCTTTTTTCTAATAGCTAATGCGGTCCAACATCCGCAGGCAACTGTGCTCCATTATGGCTGCCCGAAAACTATTTCTCTTGATTCCCAACTCATTAGAAGAAGCCAAAAAAAGTGGCAACAGCAAAAACAAGAAACAGCACTCCACCCAAGTAGCCAACCTGGTTGAAAAGGCAGAGTGAGTTGCATAGAATACAGAATATTAGTTGAGATGTTTTATAATAACCCATTATACATGGTGGCGGCTCTCACCAGCTTTTCTGAAATGTAGTTTGCAAGAAAGGCTCCGCCTAGAATGGCAAAGGATGTTGCAACCAGGTGCCCAGCAATGGCTCCAGTTGCCACACCCCATGGAGACTGCAGAAAGGGAAAAGGGGAAGCAATGCTGTGATTGATTCTCAGCTATGAAGAGAATAGCTATATCATATGGTCAACAGTTCACGAAATCACACCTGCGCAGCACCAAGAGCAATTGTTGCAAGCATTGAGCGATCTCCCCATTCCTAGAAGCAATTACAATTTGGTGAAGCTGGAAACTTTCGGTTCATTAAATAATGCCTTCTAACATTCACTGTCTCACAGTGAAGTTGCCAATAAGATATGACAGCATGAAAATGAAAATCTACGACTGTATCCAAATGTTTATGCTGCAATTTTAATAACAATAGCGAGGTGCCATTGGAGTTTCGAGAGCTAACATTTCATGCAAAAACCATACAGAGGACCACGTTTAAATTCTCCCTATCAAGGGCCCTTTAAGTGAGACCAAAATGCCATTAGGAAAAAGAAATTCTTACTATTAAACTTGAAAAAAGAAGATAAAAGTATGGATGCTTACAGCAAAGAAGACAAGGCTGAATGACTTCCACACAATCTCAAATGGATTGGTGAGCGGTTTTGAGACCTGTAGTCATTAAGAAAGTATCTGCTGCGATGAATCTTAGGGAAACACCAAATGAAACAAATTCCAAGAACACAAAGCAAAATCTCCCAAAATCATCAAACAAGAATAACCATGCTTGTGCCTTTTGCAACTCACTCTGAATGAATGAAATGAATATATTCCCCAAAAGCTCAGGCTTCTGAGTTACAAGATTACCTTTTCTTTCACAAGCTCCTCAGCTTCAGCATATTCATCAAGTTCAGGACAACTTTTGTCACCAGTCTTAGCGTCCTTTGATGGAAGATCCCATGCATCTTTTATTGATTTTAGCCCAAAGAACATGAGAAGAGTTACTGCTGCATATTCTCCAATTGGCAGGGCTGTTCATGGGCTAACAAGATAAGACACATGTTTCTGTTTCACTAAAGTCATTAATAAAAAACACAAGCAAGTCAGCTAAGTGGACAGTTACCAAGACAATAGCTTACTTGTTTGGAACTGAGCAGGCACTGAATTAAATATTCGTCCAATTACCACTGACAAGATTGTCATAAGTGAAAGAGCACCCATTGATCCCAGAAGAACCTGGTCAATGATTTGAGAGATTAAAAGAAAAATTTAGTCACAAAAGAAAGCATTAGCTGATATGGGATCATCATATCTAGATACTATAATACATATCTGCAATGAACGACCAGCAATCTTAACTTGAAAATACAACTATTTGCTGATTATAAATGAATGACAATGCCAATAAGTTCCCACTTATTAGTTTCTTATTTTTCAAATTCTTTGTGGGAGTAAGCTGCAAGCTTCTAAGGGTTTTCAGATTTTTATTCACCCCCAGGGAATAAAACTATCATATTTATGACCCACATTTAAGAAAATTGAACCAGAACAAACATTGAAGAACATAACATAAGCAATTCTGAATTAATAGGGGTTGAAAGTTCAGGAGAAACGTACCAATCCTTTCTCATATTGCATGGCCAAGAGTGCAGCAATAAAAAATGTCTGTCAGTACATGAGAGAGTTAATTTTAGGCTCCAGAAATTTGGAAGTGCAAATAATTAGTCAACTTCAGCAAGCAAATGGGTTCACATTGTAGGAAACAAAATCCTCAAATAAGTAAAACATATCCCAGTTGGACCTAAACTGTCTCTATTTTCACAAATCAGCTAAAAGAATCTAACTCATCAGTCTGTACTACTCCTGATCACCATTCTGCTTATGTTTGAATCATGCCTTCAATTAAATTAGAAAAACAAAAGGTTCTTCATAGAATAAGATTTCCACCATTCATTTGTTAATGTGAACCTGTAAACAGAAAAACAAACTGGATATTTCTGTTGTATTCATTACTCATGAAGACTACAAGATCAAATCCAATGAATCTATCTCACCAGCAGGAGCTAATGAGGTCATAATGAATAGCAGATTAGCAGTTATCAGGCCTAGCTGCTGGAATGCAGATCACGCAAAAGGGCATTAGAGCTTGGGGTGCCACAAGCATGGAAATGTGCAAAGTTAAACATCAATTACTTATTTAATTTTTTGACAATTCAAAGGCATTTGTAGCACATATTTGTTACACTTTAAAGGTTGCCACTGACTGCTGAAAAACATCCAGAGTGTACACTTTATCTATCATTTATTCTCATTTACCTATGGTTGCAACCAAGTTACAGTTGGCTTTCCTTTGCTCTTCAATTTGGAAAATTGATGTGATAAAAAATTATTTCCTCTGTCTATATTTTTTTTATACCTAACCATTTTGGGAGGCTCCAAAAGTTTGTTCGCTTTAATTTTGTAGAGAAGTTCATAAGACTTCTGCCATATTCTTGAATGAATGTAAACAGTAGTAAGAAGTTCCCCTACAATGTTGAACGAGCAGATAATGGAAGAGAAATCTGGAGATAGTAGTGGTTATTTGGTCAGCAAAAATCATGTAAGACAAAGCAATTGTAATCAACTTGAAAAGAGCAACAGTTAAAAGCATGCCAGAAGTATCCTTAAGCCCTTAGTATGTTAATAAATAGCTTGATATTTTGCTTTAATTCACAAGAAATTTGAGCAATTGGATTGCATGCTTTAGG
>Ga0325411_1003979_pt1 | contig 16615 bp, 6 predicted proteins | sample PopdelMetagenome_13_FD_206181 | JGI IMG/M metagenome (GOLD analysis project Ga0325411, IMG submission 206181) | Populus deltoides microbial communities from Bellville, Georgia, United States - Xylem-PdIQD-R4 | ecosystem: Host-associated > Plants > Phyllosphere > Stem > Wood/Secondary xylem...
TCCCTCTCCTCTCTTTTTTCTTCTCCCTCTCTTTTTCTACAAAGCAGTCTGTTATATATGCAAGAACTAAAGACCACCCTCACATTCTCTCATCTCCACCGTATGTCTTAGGGAAACAATCCCAGCCCTTAGATGATGATGAGGCTCCTCTTTGCGTCTTCTTTCACAGCTGGCTCAGTGAGGTGCAATGGTTTCCCTTGTGAAATCTTGACTGGCAGCTAAGGACATGGCGTGAAGAGGTGTGCTGTCCTGCACACGCCAGGTTGCAGGGGATGCAAGGACGGGAGATTTCAAAAACTAGCAGGAAACGGTTGCAGAGGAGGGAAGGGAATGCAGACGGGGTACAGTACCATGCTAATTGTATTTTTAGGATGGGGCTGTTCTCATGCGGCACCGTTTAACTAAAGAAGTGAAAAAAAGAAAAAGAAAAAAAAAGAGACAGAGACGGTGTCGTTTAGAAAGGCAGCAGAAATGCAACCCATCGTGGCAGAATTTCTGTCATTTTCTAATCCTATCCCTGTTTTTCTATTTCTTCCCAGAACCCAGCCAAGCTCTTCCAATCTTTATCTGCAATTAACTTCCTTATTTCAGTTTTTTTTCAATTCAGTCCTGCAAACTTGGGGGGCAAAAAACCTTTTTGCGCAGAATTTTTGCGGTAGGATTTTTTGCCGCAGGATTTTCACTTTCTTAGTAGATATTCAAACATGAATATCTTAAGCTTCTGATATCAAAATCAAGCGATTCAAAAGCCAAAATTCACCTATGTGTGTAGGACTACAACTTTCACGGGGGATTCAAGGTGAGATAAAATCGTTTTACAGAACAGAAACGGGTAGCAATCTGGTTGGTAAAAAAGGGTCTCCTTTAGCACGTATGGCTTAAAAAATGGGTGACAACAGGTAATGTCAATTCATCCTTAGTACAATTCTTCAATGATGGAATGTCTTCACAATTTGATTTGTCATTTTTGGATTGCATATCATCGTTGCCTCTCATCATCATTATCCTTTTGTTTGGATACTCTGAAGCGTGAAGCACCTAACACCTAAAACATTAACATCATGAGTACATTTATGTTGAGTGTCAGATTTACCTTTGAAACCTATAGAGGCTTCAACCTTAGCTTTAGGTGGTTTGGCTTTGGTGGGGAAAAAAAGTTTTCATTGGGCAGTCTCCTCTCTTTTCAAATTCGATTTCCAAGATGACAAAGAACTTGAATTGAATGCTAGCTGAACATGTCCTTTCCTTATGAGTTGTCTCTCTACTTTCACAGCCATATAAACCATGTATTCTACCTCCATATAGTGTTGTAACTCAACAACGTCATCAATCTCTCTATTTAGCTCCTTAAGAAACCTAGTCATAGTAGCTTCCCTATATTAAACCACATTAGCCCTGATCATTGCAATCTTTATCTCCTTGTAATCTTCCACACTTTTCAAACCTTGATGTAAACTCTACAATTTCTGAAATAGCTCTCTATAATAAAAGTTAGGAATACATAGTTTTCTCATTATGACTTTCATTTCATCCCATGACTCAATAGGCCTTTCATCATTCCTCTTCTTGCTCAAAACAAGTTGATCCCACCATATTAGTGCATAATTTGTAAACTCAATAACAATGAGTTTTACCTTTTTTATGTTCTGTGTAGTGATGACAGTCAGAGATTCAATCAACCTTTTTTCCCACTCCAGATATGCATCCAAATCATTCTTTCCTTATAAAACAAATATTTTCAACTTAATGATGTCTAACTCTGTACCTGAATCATCACGATGCCCAAAATCTTGAGAATTCTCTCTTTGACCACAAACTCTACCATGCTCAAAGCTTACATTCCTTCTTGCTCTATTCGGCCTAAACTTGTTTCCTTGGCCCGCAGATGCAAACTCATAATCATCATCACCCACATTCGTGTTATCATCAACAAACTCATTAAAATTAGTTTTATCATTCCGTACAACCTTTCAGACATTTCTTCAGCGATTAGCCCCCTATTTTATTGCTTCATTAAGTCTATTTTATCCTTCAGCTCCTTGTTCATCTTAGTCAAGAGTTCAATTTCTTTAACGATTCGTTGTTTTCAGACATCCTTTAAAAGCTATAAAAATTAGTGAGTAGCATAAAATATATTCTCACATCTCTTTTTTTTCACAAAAAATCAAGGTTTTTCACTCTAATAAACTTACAACGCTTTTACCTCATAACTTGCTTTCTTTCAGTTCTTTCGAAACCAAAAATCCAACCAATCAAAGTCAGAGGCTTTCACAATGCAATCTAATTATGAATATAGACTCAAGAATGAATAAATATACTAAAAACAAGCAAAACAAAACTATAATTATGATTTCACGAGTAGCAATGCAAATTCATATGAATTGTGGACGAAATGAAGACGCAAAATAAAACAAAAGTAGAAATTAATGAAGATACTTATTTGACTCCAAATAACCCAAATATAATAGAAACAAATTAATTTGGTCAAAACAAATAGTATAAAAAAAATGTTTTAGAACTTGACGCAAATCTGATTGTTACGTAATTTTAAAGCATCAAAATTGAAACTCAGACCTAACGATATCAAAATGACCTAAAATTCAATATATAGTATCTTTATACCCAAGAAACTACCAATTTCAGTTCATAGGTCATTCTCATATGCCTAGGTATCAAAACCTGTGTATGATCAACTTGCAACAGAATTAAACCCCATATTGAAACCTCAAGAAAATGATATCTAAATAATTCTAAATTTAATATATATTGTGATTTCACACTTATTAAGTAGTATATGAAATTTCAATTAATTATGAGGTGCTTTTCTTAGAGTTCTCTATGAGTTGTGTTTCTGTAGCAAAATTGCAACAAAGTTTGAATAATGTCTTTCTTCTTCTTCTTATTTACCTTTATGCTACTAATATATTTAGAGACAATTATAAAATGAAATATTTTATTAGTTCTTTTACTAGTATGCCACAAATACAAAGAAAAAGAAAAAGATTGATGCAAACACTGAAAATACTTAACAAACACTAAGAAAACAAAAAATTTAAAAGGATGTGACCTGTTCTTAAAGCCTTGTTATGATATTAATTAATGTAAACCTCGTGATCACATGGTCACGCAACCTACAATCAAGATTAAGATTTGATCCTGAAAAGCTGAAATAAGTATGATAGGAGTGTGACACAATAGAAACTTGTCTCAAGGCACCAGTACTATTGGAATGAAGTCAAATGACACCACGAAGTCAGTTAATCTTTAATAAGTCAAATTCATTTCGTTTAAGAACCAAAGAATGCAAGAATCTCTCTTAAGCGTTAAACTAAAAATTTCAGAAGTATTATTCATAAAGGTGCTGAATTTTAGGCTTTACATGTGTTTAAATAGTTCTAAGAAATTAACCCTAATGGATCTACTCTTATGGGCTGAATTGACCAACTTACAAAAACTGACCTAAAACCTTTACTAGTAAGCCCAAACCTTAATCCAAATAAGCCTTGGATACTAGCTGAAAATAAAGTATTAATTAAGCTCAAACAAACCTTAAGTTGTAGCTAACAAAATAAAAATAAAGCCCGGGAGTCTAAGCCTTGTTCTACTGTGAGAAGAGAAGAAGAAAAGAAAACATTGTAGGTCTGGTACAAGACTTATTTATAGCCGGTGATGTTGCCCAATAATCCTAAGAACTAAAAGAAAAGTTGTCGCTCCTTGGATTTTCAAGTTAGAATAGGATTCTGATTTAAGCCTTGTATTTCTCCTTCTTTTGAAAGGAAAATGATGTTGCATTTAATGCTTCACTTTTTCGCCACGTGTGTGTCCTAAGTCAGCTTAAATTCATTTGTTTCCTCTGCTGTGTTTTCTCCTCACTTGACAGGAAAAATAAAATAAAAATAATAAATCCTATTATTTAAAGAAAATAATTAATTTTCCCACACATAATAAGAAATTTAAAACTAGTTAAGAATCCACACATATAGAAACATCACAGAAAAAGGTTGGTCGAAACTGATACAATATTGGAAGCCTTGTTGTTGAAACTTCATGGCCCAAATAAGGGTGGACTTGATCCCTCTTACATATAGATTAAATGTACTAAGGCCCTCCTGTTGATAATCCAAAGGATCCCCAAGTTTAGCCTTAGCTGAAACTCGCACAACTAGTCTATTCAATGCTTCTTTCAATGCCTTCGCTTTAAACCTTGTGATGGACCAATTTGAAACGTGTAATGGCTCCTTGGTGTACGTGGGCTGATCCACACGAGAAGGCTCCACCGAAAAATACCATGGTGGAGAAGATAAAGACCTTGAGGGTGTATCATAGATATGGAAAGAAGGAAGGAATAACTTTGGAATAAAAGAAAAAAAGTCAATCTAAACATCATATGAAAAAAATACCCTCAAAAGAAAGCATTAGTATTAGGGTTTAACCCTTTGGGTTGTTATAGATAGTGTGGTAATGAATATGTATATATAAAGACTTGTATTATTGTGTTTGCTTATAAAAGTGAGAAAAATTTATGAAAATAAATGGATATAGATATAATTATGATGTATGTTATCTTTTATGGATTTTTACAGATAAATTCTATCTGCATCTTAATCATGATACCAGACCTCCATTCATTTAGTTTTTGTATTAAGTAGACTTTTGTATAAGCTAAATAATGATGTGATATGGATACAAATTAAATGTTTTAATGTGTTTTAATAGACAATTCAATTGGAAAGCAAAAGAAATTAAATATTTTATAAGATGAATAATTATGCAAAGAAAATATAAAGTTACATCATAAATGACTATGCAAATGATTTTTGAATAAGGAAGGTTCCAAATAAATAAAAAATAAATCACCCTATTTACATGTTATGTTATTAATAAATAATTAAAGATGCATGTAGATTTTTAGGTCATTATAGACATGTTGCCTATACTAGGCGACCTATAACCAACTTGGTGTCTATCTAGAATCTAACCTCCACTATGGTGGTTGAAAAATCAAGAAGGGAGTCGGTTTAAAAATTTATTTTCAACTCATTTTTACCTGGAAACACCTAATATGCATCATAGAAACTCTATAAATCGCTTATCTACAAAAAAAAAAAGAACCCTAAAGTCAATAAAGAAAATAACTTAATAAAACAAATCTAAACAAAACCCAATATATTTTTTCAGATATATTTATTGGAAAAAGCCACCATTGTCGAACTTTTCTAATAAAATAGAACTCGTTGACAAAAAAAAAAATGAGTTTGTCACTAGAAAGTAGTCATTTATCAACTTTGTCTCTCCCTCATAATTTTCAGGCAAATTTCTCTTTTCTTTCTCAAACTTAGAGACTAAAAAGTTAAGAAAATAAATTTTAGAATCAAAATAAAATTGCAAAACCTAAAGGGTTTGCAAAGTAAAAAAAAAAAAGAAAGCAGGTGAATGAAATAAAATATTTTCTAGAAAATTAGAGATTAACCATAAAATTTCTACTCGTTTTATACTTTGGTTATCTTCTATTAATATGGGAATGGAAGATTGCAATTGAAAAAAAAAATGGTTACCGTGGATTATTATAATGTTTTATGTAGAAATTCTATTATATTTTATAATTATAATTTGTAATTGTAATATTTTGTCTAGTAGGGTATGTATATGGTGCTTGTTTTGAATCTTTGTGTATGGTATATTCATTATTTTATTAACGAAAGTTCTTGTGTTAAAAGAAAAAAAGAATATGTCATATTAAATGGCTGGGCTCGGGCTTCGGTCACCGTTAATTTCGTTTATACAAGAAAACAAAACAGTGTTCCTAGATATGTTCCATGCCTACGTTACAGACTGTAGTGGCTGCTTGTCTGCCTTGCATGCACCCAAACAAACCATGTGGGCCACCCTCGAGAGACTTCTGGTATGCATTATCACCGATTCCTTTCACTTTGAGGATATTTACGATCACAACCCCATGATTATCCATTTTAGCCAGTCAATCACAAAATGGAGAACCCTACCGAGTGAGTGTAGTAGGTCCCTCAGCATTTAATCCCTTGACACCTGTAGGGCGCTCACACTTTATCCAATAATAAATAATAGTTATTCAATAGATATTTACCAGCTTATTAGTCTGGAGTATGCCACGGCTGCTTACAGTAAAAAGAAATTTTAGCATTAAAGAAATATTTAGGTTTTGGTATTATAATGAAAACATTTGATTTATTTGAATTAACTTGAGTTTATCTGCAAAACTCGTGTGGATAATCTTTAAAAAAATAAATTAGAATGCTTAATCTCAAATTAAAATAGTATTGAAGGACAAAATCAATAAAAAAACAACATTTGATTAAAAAAATAAAGTGAATTCAAGTCAACCAAATAAACTCACGACGAAAGTCATACACGTCATCAGACTCAATAAAAATTTTATTTTCGAGATTATTTTTCATTTAATTATACAATAATAAAGTGCATAATATTTCTTTTTTGTATAAAACAATATATTTTTTAAAAAGTAAAAAAAATCATGATAGGCACATAGGGCTGAGATATCAAAGGTAAATCATCAACAACAAATAATGAAATTGTATTCTTTTAGGTTCAAATTAAATAAAGAAAAATAAATCATTGATAACAAATAATAAAATTATATTTTAAAAAAATTGAGGAACAGAAAAGGCATTAAACATAAAATAAAATAAAAACAAATAATAGCATGGATGTTGTGGATTAACCTGTTAAACTTGTTACTTGGATAATTGACGCTATTGGGTTCAATGATTTCTTTTATCAAATTTTTTAAATCAAATATAAAATAACAAAATAAAAATATATCAAAAAAAGCCCAACCACATGAGCATGATCATTAAAAAAACAACAACCTAGGCACGAGGGCTTCTCGCCAAGCTTTTGCCTGACTTATTTTTTTATTTCTTAAAAAGACGGATAACATGTCATCAATGTAATTTCTTTTTTTAAAAAAAAAAAGGCAACAGATTATGTATCGTTTGCTTTCTGCAGATTCCATCGATTATGGTCGCTCAAAAATCAAGGGTTTGGTTTTTTATTTATTAAAAACTCATTTAAACCTTTTTGTTTTTACACAAAACAACAAAAAAAAAATTAAAAACACCTTGATAAATCTATCTATGACTATAAAAAATGACTCAAAAAACTGATATCAACCTAAAACTAAAATTATTATCGGTGTCAGATTTACCATTTCGGGAAAGGAGAAGAAAAAAAAAAACCTAGGTCAAACTCATCTCAAGAAATGGAACCTATTGATACAAATATCAACCATTTTATGTTCGAAATCATCAACAATAATGAGTTTCTCTCTTTATCCCAAAATTCAGCAAGCCTTTCTCCCCTCTCACAAAAAAGACTGAAAATTAGGGAAATAAAGTTTGATACTAAAATTGAATTTCAGAAAATTAAAGGGATTAATTACCTAATAGCTAAAAAAGATGGCAAACTAAAATTAACTTTTTAAATGAAACTCTAAGACACCATTTTATTTTACCGGTCTTTTGCACTTTAGTTCTTTGTTTTTCAATTTAACCTTTTCTTCCAAAAAAATATATGCAATTAGATGCTAAGAGCTCAATCGTGATAAAAAAAGTTCGAGGACCAATAAATTTTTTTAAAGAAATTTGACTATTTTAACCTAGAGTGATTTGTGAAAGAGTGAATAGTGAAAGAAGCTACAATGAATTTTCCACACAGCTTAGTGTTTTCTATAATTAGATCATTAACTTGTGCCCTGCTGCGAGTCAGATCAACTGTTTTTAATGTGAGAAAATATCAAACTGGTGTTAGTGTATTTTTGAATTAAAAAAATTAATCATGAACTCAAAATATGATACATATTAATATTTTTTTTAATATTGACACTGACATATTTTATGATATTGTTTTTTCAAATATTGAAATGACTATAAATTGGAGCGACTCGGGTTAACCTGTCAAATTTATAACTCGAGTCATGAGACTATGATAACCCTATAGAAAGAAAATAAAAAATAAATTATGAAGTATTCCTAAGCAACCTAATTTTGAAGGACAAAATTACAAAAAAAAACATTAATTAAAAAAAGATAAAAAAAATACACGAGTCAAACCGAATTATCCTGTCAAACTCATGACTCGAGTCATGAGATCATGATAACCCCATAAAAAAGAAATTGAAAATAAATCATGTAGTTCAATTAGGGAAAAAAAAACCTTAAAATAATAACCCAAGTCAGCCTAAATTAACATGTTAAATACACGATTTGACCTATAACAATCAAATAAAAAATTCATGAGACCCGGATAACTCCACACAAAAAAAGAAAAAAAATACGAAACCCAATTTCTAAAAACCTAATAATAAATGATAAAATTGAAAAGAAAAAAACTAAATAAAAAAGAATATTGAGTAGTTACAGGGTGAAGTTGAAAAGAAAAATACTCAATTGAAGAAGGACCCAAAATATGAACCGAGTCAACCCGTGTCTACCTGCCAAACCCATGACATAGATTAGAAGATTGAGATGATTTCATAGAAAGCAAATAAAAAAAAATGAAGCCAGTTAAAAAAATACTCAATTAAAAAAGGACCCGAAAAATATAAAGAGAGTCAATTCGGGTAAATTTATCAAACTCGTGACATGAGTTATGAGATCAAGATAATGCCATAAAAAATAAATCAAAATAAACTATAAAGCTCAATTTCCAACTAACTCAATGTTGGAAGATGAAATTGAAAAAAAAATCAATTAAAAAAAACTCAAGTCAACCTAATCTAACTTGTTAAGCTCGCGACTTGAATCATGAGACCGATATAAATTTATAAGATATTAATAAATAAAAGATTATGAAGCTCCACTTCCAATATGTCCAATGTTGAAAGTTGAAATCGAAAAAAAAAAAAAAACTAAATCTATAATACCGATATATAACCTAACATAAAGAAAAAAACAAAGCACAATTCCCAAAACAACCTAAATTTCAAGGACAAAATTGAATAATAAATAAATATAAAGAAGACCAATTATTATAAGGTGAAATTAAAAAAAATAACTAAACGATAAAAAGCAAAACAAAACACAGAACACTATCGCAATAAATAGTGTTTTATGGATGTGGCTATAATATTTTAGCCACACCCTTTAGTATTTTGTTAATATAAATACCCGATATTTAATGAATATAGTATAAATAACAGATTTTTTTTTCAGTGTTACGTCGCAGGTCGAGTAAGATTTTTTCTAACATAAAACAATATGTTTATGTTATAATAATCTTAGTCAACCCAAGTTAAATTGACAAACGTATGAGATATGAGATTGAAATATTTTGTAGAATGGAAAGCGAAACAAACCACAAACCTCAAGACCTAAAAACATAATCTCAAAAGTTGAAATTAAAAATAATATTTTTTAAAAAATATTTAAAAAAACTCGAATTTATTCGGGTTTACTTTACTAACCTATCATCTACAATATAGGATCAGGATTGAAAAATTATTTTGTTTAAAACTCACATAGAAAAAAGAATTGATAAATGTGTCTAGCCCTTAGAAGTTTGAGGGGTTTAGTTTTTTTAATAGAAATTCTTTACTTAATAAATAATAAAAAAAGATATAAATGTGAATAAACCTGACCGGGGATAAGACTATACCATCCCATATCAACTCAACGGTGTGAAACTATGTAGTGCTTGCTTGCTAATAAAAACGGTAGGCAGTGATGGTGGATGACAACACCAAAAAGAGCAGGTCTCGTATGTGGAAAACAGGAGTGACCAAGATGAGAGAGAGAGAGAGAGAGAGAGAGAAGTAGATTTTTACTTCAGATCCCAAAAAAAGAAAAAGGAGATATACTTTTGTCCTTACGCCATTGGGTCTCCTTAAAACACTAGAAGAAGTTCCCAGAGAGCCAGAGTGAGCATAGCTAGAAAGATAGATAGAGACAAAGACAAATGGGGTTTTGGAGATCAGTTGTGGCAACTTGGTTTCTTCTTGTGGTTTTGTGGTTTTTGAGTTCTGTTGTAGTTGCTGATCCCGTGCCACGCTGTGAATTCCCTGCAATTTACAACTTTGGTGACTCAAACTCAGACACTGGTGGTATATCAGCTGCATTTGTGCCCATCTCTGCACCATATGGTGAGGCTTTCTTTCACAAACCTGCTGGCAGAGACTCTGATGGTCGCCTGATTATTGACTTTATAGGTAAAGAAAAGAAAAACATCCCAGCAATGCAGCATCACACCTACATTTCTTTCTCACTTTCTTTATTGAGTGTTTGTTAATTGGCTCAACTATTTATTTATTTATGCAGCTGAGCGCTTGAAATTACCCTACTTGAGTGCATACCTGAATTCAATTGGAACAAATTATAGGCATGGTGCAAATTTTGCCACAGGAGGATCAACCATCAGGAGGCAGAATGAGACCATATTTGAGTACGGGATTAGTCCTTTTGCTCTTGATATGCAGATTGTTCAATTTGATCAGTTCAAAGCTAGGACCACTGATCTCTACAATCAAGGTTCCTAATTTGAATCAAAATTCCCTCTCTTTAGACAGCCTATCATTTCATTGATATTGACATGTTTTTCTTTTCTTCATGATGTTTGTTCAGTGAAAAGTACCCCAGATGCAGAAAAACTACCCAGGGCTGAGGAGTTCTCAAAGGCTCTTTACACATTTGATATAGGCCAAAATGATCTTTCTGTTGGTTTTAGAAAGATGAGTTTTGATCAGCTTCGAGCAGCAATGCCAGACATCGTTAACCAGTTGGCATCAGCTGTCCAAGTAAGTAGTGCTGCTGCATATGCTACGATGATTTCTGTTTACCAACATGTTTTTTCACACCTTTTTGTAGCATTTATATGAACAAGGAGGGAGGGCATTCTGGATACACAACACAGGTCCAATTGGGTGCTTGCCTGTGAATCTATTCTATGTATCAAACCCAGCACCTGGTTATCTTGATGAGCATGGCTGTGTCAAGGCTCAAAATGAAATGGCGATCGAGTTTAACAGCAAACTCAAGGAGAGAATTGTCAGATTAAAAGCTGAGCTCCCAGAAGCAGCAATAACATATGTGGATGTCTACTCTGCTAAGTATGGACTTATTAGCAATGCAAAGAACTTAGGTAATTGTCAACATCATTTTTTAACTAGGTTAGACACAGCTCATCAAGCAAACCTCTTGTCAAGATTCACCATTAATGCTGTACGCACTTCAATTTGCAGGATTCGCTGATCCTCTAAAGGTCTGCTGTGGGTATCATGTGAATTTTGACCATATATGGTGTGGAAACAAAGGAAAAGTGAACGATTCTGTAGTCTATGGTGCCTCTTGTAAAGATCCATCAGTCTTCATAAGTTGGGATGGCGTTCACCATTCTCAGGCTGCAAACCAATGGGTTGCTGATCATACACAGAATGGTTCTCTGACAGACCCGCCAATTCCTGTTACTCAAGCATGTCGTCGGATGTGAGTGTAGCAATCAATAGTCAAAACAAGGGGGTCTTAGTGTTGAAAGTGCCATTAATAGAGTACCTTGTTGTCAAAACCTAAGGTGCAAGGGTAAGGTTGCCAGTGTCGGTGAGAAAAGTCGATCAAGACCTGGAGAACTTGTATCTCAACTAGAGAGAACAGATGAACAACGGGCAATAAACAAATATTTCCGTACTCCATTAATTTTCTTCTCATGGATGACTAGATCAATTATGGACTAGACTCTAGAGTGAATGCTTGATGGTGATATTGAAAGCTTGATTATCTTTAATTACTTTCTATTTCGACAAGGCAGGAGTTTAGCTTGTAATCCTCTGGTTTCAAATCTTTCACGACTCTTCTTGGTTGCCCAGTGAGCTAGGCCCCTCTGCCCTGCCGTTGAACTCTCATTGTTTTTATGAAGGAAAAATAGAACAAATTGAATTCATCCACATTCAACACCGTCTCAAGGCAAATTTAGCATGACCAGCCCTAGATCGGACCAGATTCAGAACTGCATTTAACCATTGGCGCTCAATAATTACTCACTTTTAAACCTTCATGGAGCAATCTTGGGTTCCCTAAAATCTAAATGTTCTGTTCTGTTGCATCACTGACAAATTCACGACCAAAAACAGAGAACGGTGCAAGGAAAAGCCCACTTCACTACACAACCAAATAAATAAATATGGTACGTCTCTTTTCAAGGCATTGCCCCTTTAGGTCGAAGAAAGGAGGTAAGAGGATGCAAGATGCATGGTCTGTATTACACTGCTACACACTGCTACACAGGAGCTTTATTTACACACAACTATGAACAAGGACTCATTGACGATGCCCTTCTGGTAAGGGAACCACCTTATAGAAGGGAACAATCCTCTGAGGCAAGGCTCCATCTTCTTCATCGTCATCAAACTCCAGCAAATAACTGTCCAACCAAGACAATAGCAGCTATGAGAGCATGATAAAAATAACATAAATAAGAAGGGCATAGCATTTGGAAACCACATGCATAACATATCTTGTTCCAGACTGTACTTCTAAGGGCAAACCATTTACAATCTGCAAAAGTTTTGTTTCTTAAATATGTCAAGATAGACTACCAGATTAGCCCTCCTATTTTATTATATATTACCATCTTGGAGATTCTTTGGATAAAACAATTAAGAGAATCTTTGGAATAATCATTGTGTTCATCTATCTAACAAAAAAAAAATGAAGAAAAAGAATAAAGAAAACCATCTGCAAAGAAACGAAGAAAAGGAAAGCAGGGAGAAGGGCATGGAATATTGCAATCATTATAGTGTAACATAACGTAAACACCAGAACAATACTGGACAATTTCCAAAATCAGCAAACTAAGGATAGAACATGAGAAAGATATTACTTACTCATCTATCTTCCTCTGAAAAACACAGAATGATTTGTTGATGGCATCCCACAGCATGCACAATACAATTAATTGTCAGTCCAAAGTCAGTCACCAAGCATATTCAAAACTGGGAAACAAAACTACTGAAGAGCAGGATTCCCAAGGAAAATTGCAGTTACTTTAGTTTGGATTCAAATCTATCTAACTAGGTGGATGGAATAGTTACCTTCCGAAGGGGGCTCACAACAGTTGCCTTATAAAGTGCTGTTGTTCCTGGATAGACAGCCAAAACATGTCTCCCAGGAGGAAAATCTGGGGCACTAGAAGGCTCATTTCGCTTGGGGAAAGGTATAATACATGACATGGGCAGCTTGTACTTTCTGAAGCAAGTGAAAAAAAAAAAAACCCATTCATGTGAGTAAACCAGCATACTTGGTTTAGGCATTTCATAGAACAATTCACAAGATACTAATGTACAATCTCCGGGAAAGAAATACTGCGAATAAGAAATTCAGTTCCTGATAATAAGGGTGTATCAAAAGACAAATCAACCTTTGGCCACCACTCTCTTCGTCATCTCCCGGCTCCTCATCAAGTACTTCGAATCTGCACATAAAGTTACTAATTATGGATAGAGTACCAGAAGATTACATATTGAAATAAATGAGCTAGTGGAGTGACATTTGCTTTTAAGATTATGTCCATTTAGCATTTATTTGAAAATAGAAATCATGTATAATATATTTAACCTGATTTAGCATCACAATAACTTGTGAGGGTTTTTGGCTCAAAATAGAAAAAAAAAGAGGAAAAAGTATACATGTAACTGACTCCGAATAGTTCAGGGTGACGAAGCACGGATAGGGATACAGGGAACGGGCAAGACAAAGTATAGAAACGTGATATGTCAATTCTTGAAATCTTAGGATATGATATGTTACAGATCAATTTTAATATTTATTCCCATTTACTCTATTATTATTTAGAAGATGTAAGCTATAGCTATCTTTTTAAGAAAAAAGCAAATAAAAATGCATATTCTATTAATGCGCTCGTATTAGTGTGAATACAACTATAACAAGAATGTACAATCATATTTTTTATTTTCTTCAACGATATTCACCAATTATTATCCATGTAAGCTTTGATTGATATTATAAAATTATAAACTACAATCTTCTCAAAATATTATTTTCTGTGTCCTCAAGTATCCAAAATAATATTCTTTTACTTGTTAATTTTGGACATGTTTGAGAAGTATTCCACACATATCATGAAGTATTGGGCCAAGCATGGTATCGGATATGGCCTGATAGGAATAGATCAGAGATTTTTAAGTATATGTGCTTCATAGTGGTTGGAGGCGCAATAAAAATATAGTCCATATACATGACAACATTCTTAAATAATAGGCAAGGTAGCTAACATCAAAGAAATACCTATGCATTCACATCAATAAAATTACCATTAAAAATGAATTAATAATATGGTGCACCAAATTATAATAGTCAACAAAACACATCATAAGCGATCCAACTATTACGCAAGGTAATTATTGAAGAATCTCATATACAACAGCTCAACTTACTCTTTTGTTTCCCTATCAAAATGAATCACTTTTACAACAAACCACTCATCCTTTTCAGCATTATCACCTGTGACCCTAGCTGCTACCTGAATATAGCAACATGTCAATCACTTCTGCGAAACAGAATGAAATGGAACTCTACTTGCAAATTAATTAAAAAAAAAAACAAAGAATGAAAGAAAGAAAAGGGGATATAAATATATTATGTTCTTTAAAAAGACATGCAAACCTGTTCACCCTTTAGACTAGCACATGCTTCAAGTTGACTTCTTACTGCAGGAGAGAGCCTTGAGATATCTGAATCGGCTTTGATTCTTTTCCTTTTCTGATCATTACCTTCTGCAATTTATTTTACATTTTCTCATGATATATGGAGTTTCTCAAATAACAGTAGCAGCATCTAACTAAAATCAAGATAGAGAAAATGAAAGTCATTTTCCTAGGCATAAGTCATCTATTCTACAGTTCAGCCATCCATGTTTGCAAGTCTAAATGCTATCCTGTGTTTAGTATTTATTTAGTTGTATAAGGTCTTGTCTCATGCTCACTTGGTGCAATATATCATAACCAATGAACATGTCAATCTCTAGTTATTGAAAGTCCCAGGTAGTTAGCTGGTAAAATCTTTTGCACAGTACCAGAGACCTAAAGTTATCTTCAGAAAGAATCGTCTTATATTGAGACAACTGGTTTTGTAGTCAGGCCATTGGACAACACATGCACCAAGGACAGTAGTTAATAATATTCAAAGCTTCTATAAATGAATTAATGTCTTGAGACAAGGGATGTCTTCCAAAAGAACTTCATCCTTGAGGGTGTGAGGTGGTTCCTTGGCAGTGAAATAGCTATATGCTCATTCAAGTTACAATAGATACTCAATACATTCCTGGGGTACTTGATATCTAGCAGCTTGAACACTGATTTCCAATTTTTGGAATTGCATGTAGCCCGTACCAACCTCCTTATGTTCATACAAGTATGCATATACTGCTGCAGAGTTTACTTTCACTTCAATACAAATGAATGATTTGAGTCCCTAATACATCATGTAGTGATAGACCTTCACTGAAATTTACACATAAGAACTTCCTTACAACATTAAAGCAAACACGAATACTTTCTATATGCACATCTCATATGCAAAACTCAACAGTATGTAGCACACACCTATCCTTCTTCGTTGTTGACCTGGAGGTCCAGATGGTAACAGAGCATCCAATTGAGTCAACAGGGCACTGGAAACACTGCATCCACCGAGAGAAAAAAAATATGGTTGGTATAAACTATCAATTACATTCAAAACTAACACGTGTTAGGAGCCAACCACTACAGCATATCATTAACGTGCTACACATTATGAAAGAATTTTATTGAGCAAGCACAAACACTCAGCTTTAGTCAGAAGGGAGAGAGTGGTTAACTTTACTAAAGATTTATATACATGTACCTTACTTCACTCTCTGAAAGTTCTTTGGCCTGAGTATATAAATTTTTGAGCTTTGCCAACGAAGTATCACCAGGCTTCTCAACCACCTCAGGAGCTGCATTAAAAAGCAAAAATTCAAAGTTAATAGAACAGTTGAAGAGGAATGCTAGAAACACAATTAAATCTTGCAAACAATTATTACCAGTTATTGCTGTGGTTATTCTAGTTCATGGCAAACCAATCAAATTATTTTTTATATAAACCATCCATCACTTGCCACATCTATATGAAAGCACTTTTTGTATGATTTGTTCCATGTAAAATCTTTCATTAATATAAACCGGCAGTAATAGTTAACAATGTGTATTAAATAAAAAAATCCAGAAGCTGTAAAAAAAATTTAATAATTATATCCTAGAGTTTTGTGTAGATTCAATCACTATCTGCTAAGAATGAAAAAGGGGGGAGGAAAAGCTTGACAAACTAGACTTCGAGAGGAAATTAATGGGATGCACATTTACAACTATACAGAGGATGCAAAGGGGATGAAACTGCAAAAAGAATCATCAGCCACATTACGTTTGCAAGAAAATCTAACATAGAATCATGAGCAGGAAAAAAAAGTCCTCCTTTGATACTCTTTAATATAGCTGCTGAGCTTACTAAAACGATTCTCTAAAAGGTAGAAATTTAAACCAGCATGCGTTATTTATGACTGGAAGTGTATATGGTGTGTGTGTGTGTGTGTGTGT
>Ga0325411_1003980_pt1 | contig 16614 bp, 13 predicted proteins | sample PopdelMetagenome_13_FD_206181 | JGI IMG/M metagenome (GOLD analysis project Ga0325411, IMG submission 206181) | Populus deltoides microbial communities from Bellville, Georgia, United States - Xylem-PdIQD-R4 | ecosystem: Host-associated > Plants > Phyllosphere > Stem > Wood/Secondary xylem...
GACCAAGCTTAAAATCTTGATAAAAATATTTATTTTGAGTATTGTGATGAATGATATTTTTTAAAAATATTTTAAAGTTAAAATATATAAAAATAATATTTTTTTAAATTTTATATTATTTTTAACATCAACCCATTAAAATCATCATAAACATTAAAAAAGTAAATCCAATAAATATTTTTTAAAACCCATTAAAAAAACAATTCCCAGTATATGAACAACCAGTGCCATACGCAAATTAAAAGACAATGACATGTGTATATAGATGAGCACAAGAGTCCAGACTTTTCATAAATATGCAACAGCACAGGATATTTGGTAGACAAGGCAAACTCGTGTAGAGTACAAATTAAATGACTAAATAAGACGTTGAAATTGACTAGTAAAAAGACGCGGTGATGTTCATCCATGTTGAGCCTTGGGATGCAAGGAAAATAATGCTTAATCTCACTTGGAACTTGTAGTATATCTTTATTTTATATATTGCGAATTCTTTAATTAAGAAAATCCCCCAGGACAACCACAGTTAATGAGAGCTCTAAACTATTTTTTCTTCTTTTTTATGATATCAAGAAAGAGTTGAACCAAGTACTTGAGGGCCTAGCCGCTATGATCAATTGTGTGACTTGTTCCATCTCCGTTCCGGGTTCGATCCTCTATGTGCACCCCTGTCATCCCCGCGGTGCTTTACCTACTCACTGGACTTGCAGGATGTTCAGTGGACTGTGGGGAATAGTCGTGGTGTGCGTAAGCTGGCCCGAATACCCCACGCTAATAAAAAAAAGAAGAAAAAGAGTTGAACCAAAGATTTTCTCTGAACTTTACTTGAGTCGGTATTTTTAATTGGAGAAGAGTTTCAAATGGAATTCTTCAAGGCGCTCTTCCCAAACCGCCATTACAACTACTTGTTGAAAGTTCAAAAGTCTGCTGGTTCAAGCACCCAGACGTCAGATCAAACTAAACGATCCTTCCTGGAAGCCTTAATCTCCTCCAGACCCAAGGCATTCAACACTATGGGCATGGGACCAATTCATCGTATAGGCCTACACATTTGCCAAGCCCATGCTGTTCTTACATCGATATTATCTGGAGCTTCGAGGGAGTTTTGCATCTTGCAAAATCCACCACTATTAAGAAGAAACATGCTGGGAATTATTTTTTTGGTATTGTATTGTTATGAAGTAAGAATGTGATGGTGCAGCTTTTATTCCTTCAAGCATCAGGCTGGCCGCCATTTATTGATATAAAGAAAAGCGATGGTAAACTTGCTAGCCAAGCAGCTCTCCTAGGCCATGGCTCAATTCAATCTTAGCAAATTACAACCACCAGTTTGATATGTAGCAGGCCAGCAATTACTGGTATGATGCAAGAATTAGGATAGTTTTAAAGTGCCTGTGACGAAATTTAATCAGTCAAGAAACGGGAATTTTAATTTCCAGTATCAACAAGGACACCGGAGCAGAAATGCTGAGCCTGTTACGGGCATAAACTTGTAACAGTCTTAAAAGTAATATAATCTGGTTTATTTGTTTGCTGGAAAGTAGTTTTTTTTGGAAAGTGAATTCCGGTGAAAGTAAATTCCGAGAAAGCGAATTCCAGGAAAGTATTTTCCAATGTTTGGTAATGTAATGAAAAATAAGTTGGAAAACACTTTCCAGTGTTTGGTTGTGTTATAGAAAATGAGCTGGAAAATAACTTATTAATATTTTATTTTTCTCAAGTTTATTAAAATAATGAGAAACAAATCTTACAAATTAAAAAAGTTGAATGAGAATGAAATTGAAAAAAAAATATAATTTCATAAATTATCTCAAATAAAATAAATAATAATCAAAATAATAGAGATCAAATCTAAAAAATTAAAAAAAATAAAAGGTGAAGAAATTAAAATAATAATAATTAACATTTCATAAATTATTTCAAATAAAATAAGTAACAATTAAAAGAATGAGGACCAAATTTGATAGATAAAAAATTTCAATAAAAAAATGATAAGGAAAAAGCAAATAGCAATTATAAAAATAAGAACCAAAATTAATATAAAAATTAAATTTTAAGAGATGGAATTGAAAAATAAATATTTAAAACAAATTATACATAGCAATAAAAAATTTGATGATTAAATTTGATATAATCAGCAAATAGTGATATTTTAAATTTTTCACAACTTCCGGAAAGTGTTTTTCGCCTAAATTTTCCAGGAAAACACTTTCCTGAAAACCAAGCTAAATTTTCCTTTGACTGGAAAGTGTTTTCCGTTGACCAAATTTTCTAATGGCAAACAAACATAGGAAAGTTTGGAAAGTGGTTTCCTGGAAACCACTTTCCGGAAAACAAACACAGCCAAAAGGGAAAACATTTTCCTAGAAACCAAACCAAATTTTTCTTTGATTGGAAAGTGTTTTCTGTTGACCGGAAAGTCTTTCCATTGACTGGAAAGTGTTTTTCGTTGACCGGAAAGTATTTTCTATTGACCAACTTTTCCAATGGCAAACAAACATAGAAAAATTTAAAAAATAATTTCCTGAAAAGTAAATTCCAGAAAACAAATATGGCACTAATTAGCGTACTCGGAAAAAAAAGAAACAGAACCATGCAGCAAGCATGAGATCTGCGCGTTACGTTAGCAATAGGAGACAGATGGGTCAGCAAAGGAGTACCGAAATGAAACTGATGGAGGTGCAGTTTAGGGCTTGGCTCCATGGTGTACTAGAGTGCCAGGTTATAATAATCTTACAATGCATCAACAGTTTACGTTGAGCATAATTTATCAACTTGATGAATTTCTCTCATATGCAAGGAATCAGCCTCAACGAGGCAGTTCAGAATCAACATACAGGAAACCTGAAGAAACTTCATCTCCCCTTGGCGGTGCAGGGATCTGCACACAAGGTTAGCGATAAGAGACGGATGGACCAGCAAAGGAGTACCGAGATGAAACTGATGGAGGTGCGGTTTCAGGCTTGGCTCCATGGTACTGGAGTACCTGGTTATAATTTGATGAGGCATCAGCAGCATTTGTTGAGTATAATCTATCCACTTGATCAGTTGCCATCCTACGCAAGTGATCAGCCTCAAATAGGCAAGTCTCTCTAGGACCATCAGCATAATAGGAACCTGAAGAAACTTCATCTCTCCTTGGAGGTGGCAGATACGCATCTGCAGATGAAGCACCATAATTGTGAGTGTAATATGGATCCCTTGTATATGGGTCCAAAGCAGGGAGAGAAGAACCAGATGTAGTTGCGGTTATCAAAGTAGTAGCTGGCAGCAATTCACGTATACCGCCAGGATTATATGCCTGATTCAAGTAGAAAGGATCGGCCACAACAGCTTCTCTCTGCAAAGGTACCATGTCTCTGTATATAGGGTAAGGCTGTCTAAGAAGGTGCTCTCTTTCCTGGTCTCTCGAGTATGGGTCTAGAGTAGACGACATATGAAGAGAGGGAGCCAAGTTTATTCCCTCTCCTGAAAGGCCATAAGTTCTTCTCTCTCCTGAAAGGCCATAAGTTCGATAATCCTTTTCGCTCATAAATAAATCACGTGGAATCTCATCTCTATGTGTAGAGCCCACCTCCCTGTACTCAACACGTCGATCCCTTACATCAGAGAGCACAGGATAACTTCTAGCATCATAATTGGCTCTAGCAAATGGTTCCCTATCTGAATGGATCCGCAACTCTCTTGCTCCCGCATAAAGTTCTCTATCCTGAACAGTTACAGTAAGTGGAGAGTGGACAGGCGCTCTAACTGGTGGGAATAGTGCACTGAGCTTCCGAACCTGAGAGAAAAGTAGATATAATAAACAACTTCAATGCATGAAGAAAAATAATTCATACCAAACTACCAGATTAACCGACCAATTTTTACCTGCTGAACAGTAAGTTCTGTTTTAAACCTGTTCTTCTCATTATAGTTGTCCTTTATAGCCTTCTTGAAAACACTCTCATTGATTGGATAGCAGTCCTTGTGAACATCAAAACGCACCTAGAATTATAAAACATCAGCAAGCAGATCTTGCAAAGTTGACAAGAAAACAAAAATGTGACTAAAGAGAAGTTGGCCTTATAATTAAAACAAAACCTGAACTGGAAAGGAACCACCAAATGCCCTGGGCTCCAATTTTACTCCACCAGAAGAGGATGCTTCATAGATACCATACATAAGTTTCAGATCAAAATCATACAGGAAAAGCTTAAGTCCAGGTTTCACACCCAATATGAGTTCCTTTTTATTCATTGTGACACCCATCACACGATAGCGGAAGCAATCTGGCTTTGTCTTTGCACTGCACATAAAGATCATACCACCAAGCTTTTCTTTCTTCTTCTCATCCTGTTCATTCTTTTCTTTCCCATCAAGTTTCCCTTTGTTTTTTTCACTCCTTGAGCTTTTATCTGAGCCACCAAGCTTTTCTTCCCTCTTTCGGTTCTTTTGACCCTTATTTGACCCAACTAACCTATCTTGGTTCTTTTGATTCTCTTGGCCCTTCTCAATGCGCTCTTTGTCAGAAACGTTCTGTTCACTTGAATTTAGGTTTTTAGCATCACCATGCTCATTTTTTCTACTTTCTTCGTTGCTTTGTAAGAGATTCTTCTTTCTGTTTTTTCCTTGAATTTTTGGACTGCTTTTAGCTTTCTTGGACTTCAAAGAATTGCTAGTTGAAGATTTTTTTATAGCTATAGAATTAGCCCTCAATGGTTTGGGGGTTCTTTTTCTGGATGATTGATCTTTAGTTGACGCTTCAGCGTGATTTCCATCTTCATTGTTGTTCGTTTCAGACAGTGACTTAGACAATGCTTCTGTAGGATTCTCAGTTTCCAGATTGTTATTATCCATTGACTGCGAATTCATGGAGACTTCAGCCAGATTCTCAGCTTTTGTATTGTTAATCTCTTGTTCCATCACCTGCCAAGCAATCTCGCCTGCCAATCCCAATATCGACCCTGCAGACAAAGTAAGGCAGCCAAGAAGAACGAGATCAATAAATTAATTCAATTAAATTTTCGATTCTTTATATTGTGAATCTAGGCTTTTTAGGAATATGTCACGTATTGTCTTAATACTAATAAGGAGTAGTAGTTTATTTTTGGAACTAGAATATTAATAAGAAGCATGATGCTATTTAGGAATACATCATATGTTGGAATCTTCACACGATTTAGGAGTTACAGTTTACAAGGAACTGGATTATTAATTAGGAGTTTTCTATTATTTATGGTTTTCTTTTCCTATTTAGTTTAGAACTAGTAGGGCTTTAATGGTGCCTATAAAAGGAGAGCCTATTTTATGTAATTGAAAGACTTATGATAATGGAATATTGAGGGTTTTGGTTTAGTTGAGGGTTGTGGCCTTGAGCCACTCTTTCTCCTTTCTGTAAAAGCTATCTTACTTTTCTTCATCTTCTTCTATTTTTTTTCTTGATATAGTAACCTCAGATTACTATTCACAGCTACTCTACGGTATCAAGCCCAATCCCTTCTAAAACAAGCGCCTAACTAATATTGTGGGACACAGATCCAAAGGTGCCTTTAAACCTATGATTATAAGAAGTGGAAGGAAAGTTGCAATTTGATGAAATTTTAACCATGAAATGCTTTCCTTCCATCTCATAGCACCACAACGAGGATCGCAGATGCCATTCCCAATAGTTTGTGCTTTAATCATTCCCAATAATACATGAGGTAAAAAAACATGTCCAAGAACAAAAATGGTCATAAACATTAGAGAGTAATTGAGGATGGAATTATGCATATTAGAGGATAGAACACATTATATTTGCATAATACATTCAAACTCTGTCCAATTGCAAAAATCCCCTACCTAACAATATAATAGAAATAGAGAGAAATCACTGAAAGAAGAGAATGTCAGTGTAGAACTGGGGAATTAGAGGAAAAGATGCTTTATAACAGCTTAAAATTAAATCAGTAGTTCATTGACAGAAGCAAGTTCAGATCAAAATGTATCATAAATTAAAGGAATTAAAAAGAAATTTTCAAAGCTAGAGCATAATTTACTTTCTTCAGTTTTTGCTTAACATAAACTTCTATACAATTAGCTGAAATTTTAAAAAAAATCACAAAAGAAGTTAAGGATCTGCAATTTTGGGCTTCTAACACAAGTTATCCACAAGTGGGTTGCACCGTCGCAGATTCCAGATAGTTATAAGGAGGTCAAGGGTTCCAGTTTTCCTAAACCAGGAATACCCAATTAAGACCCTATTTTATCAAAGATCAAATTCAAGATGGTTGAGTATAATGTGCACATACAATATAACTAGTGATCCAATTCCTACATAGGTTATTTCAGATCTGTACAGTGCATCAAGCACAACAAACAATTAGTTGTTGATGTCATATCTAAACTGTTGAAGGATCATGTATAACGAAACGAATCTACATAAGTTGTTTAATAGTAAATGCTGCATCACATTCTCATTCTGTGTACTGTAAAGCGCCATGCCCCATGTAACTTAGAAACCCACGGAAACCTAGCTAAACAATCATATGATTTTGTTTCTCATCCTCCCTGTCCATTATACTCCTTCAGTTCTTTACCATGCATATGCATACAGGTTGCGGTAATGATATAGGACACACCATTCAAGCCTTCTAAAGAAAAAAGGAGAGCAACCCCTGTATATGATTTAACTATTTCCAATTAAGGAGAACCCATTATGATACACATGATTTAGTTCATTAACTGTTTTAAAAACCTTCATAAACGATTGATGAATGTAACCAAGCAATGCATCAAGTCCTAGGTTCTTCAGCCATATACCATCCTCCTCTTGCATGCTTAGACCTTCAAACGCTCAAAGACCAAATATTTTGCGCTTGCAACAGAACTGTAAATTCAACAATACTACCATTAAACTACGTTAATTCTCAAATTAAAGTAGCAATTTGACACCAAACAAAACACTCCAAACCACTGATTCTTAACTATAGATATTCACAACCCTTTCTTTTCCAGAGAAAACATGAAAACCCCAATGCATTTAAACTATCCTAAAACCGATAGCCACTAATTCCCGATACATCTTCACAAACCTAATGCCAAGTTTCTACCACATGGATTCTCACTTACCATAAAAAAAAATCAACCCGGATAAAAAGAGACAAAAAATCCTAACTTTCCTAATCAAGCAGCAAAAAATCTAATCCAGATAAAACATATTCTAGTCAAGCAAACAATTCACACAATGAAAACACAAACTACCTTGATCTTCCAATTCAAATCGCACCAAACACAGAACGATCAATTGAAACCAATAAAAAATATGCACAAAAAATTGAATTAAACACACAAAACTCAAAAATCAACAATACCCATTATTTTTTTCTCTTAAACGTAATAACCCAGTTCAATCATAAGAAAAACATAATTCAATAACTAAAAGTTCGAAACTTTACCTTAATTTCTTCCAATTTCTCTGCGTTTTATCAACAAGCAGAAAGTGGGTATGTGTATAATCAATGCACTTCCATAATTTAAGAGAGAATTGCAGGGTGGTTTTCTTTTTTTATTTCAATTATAAAATAAGTTGTTGCTATTAACATTAATGACAGATGAGAGTGAAATAGATTATTTTTGTATTTTAAAAAAAATTAAAAAAAATATTTTTTTATTTGAAATTATTTATTTGTATTTTCTATTTTTATTAAAAATAAAATAATAATATTTTTTTTAATTATTTTTGTAAGGTTTACAGTAATGATTATTTTTAAAAAAATTACTTAAAAATATATTTTTTATTTTTTAAATTTAATTTTTAATATTAGTATATTAAAATAATTTAAAAACATAAAAAAATTAATTTTGTTTTTTAAAAAAACTTAATTTCTTACCAACACTACCCTGGACAACAGATTTGGCGTCCAAAGCTTAAACTCCACCGTTTTGGATAGAGTGTTATTCAACTATTTAAGTAATTTTTTTCGTTTACTAATTTAGACTATTTAGCATTATGAATATATTACTCAATAATTTGATAATTTATTATTATTATTATTTTAAAAAAAATTAGGAGCAATAGTTTTAAACTTAGCAGTGCAATCTCATATAGTAAGATCCAATCCAAGAATCGATTCCACGAACCATAGTCAATGCATCAATCCAAACTATAATTTCTTTAAAAAACATTCTAAGACCACGTTTCAATGTTTCTTTTTTAAAAAAAAAAAAAAAAAACTTAAAACAACATTAACACCTTACATACTGGTTTCCAGATCGACCTGCCATGGACAGATTTTATAATATGGTCACGAGTACAAATTTTTGTTTTGGTATGACGTAGAAGCATGAATAAGAACATAAAAGAGTTAAATCATCGGATGGTAAGAAGCTCTAAGCCAAAAAAAGAAAAAAAAAATGAAGAAAAATAAGACCAGCAGATCACAAAATTACACAGATAAGCTGGATGCGGATCACTGCCACTGTTGTTGTGTGATCAACTGCCTGCTTCTAAGTTTCATAGATAAGCGCTTTGTCAAGAGCAGCACATTCACTTCTTTCAATTCTCAGTGCCAAAACTAATGGTGATCATATCCTTTATATTCACAAAGTTACAAACACCATTTTCCAACAATTCAATACGAGAAATATCAAAAACAGATGTGACTTGTTCAGTCAAGATAAATTTTAACATCAATCCCATTATCAATGAGAGACTGAACCACTGCTCTGATCTTTCCTTCAAACTTGTCCCTTTCCCTCGGAGTATAAGAGGCAGTATATACATCAGCTTCTCTCGCTCTATCAGCTAAGATTTGCCCAACGGCTAAGCATGCAGGAATGTCTGAGCGGGACTTGAGCACAGCTTTAATGTCTTTAGAGTTGGTACCAGCAACTGCTACCTGCTTACTGGTCACTCTATGAGTGAGCGATGCTGAAACGAAACGCTTTGATATAAAAACATCAAGTGTAAATGGCTCCATGTATGCTACAGTCCGCTGTTTAAATGATAAATGCTTGTTTGGGTTCTTTGACTTTTTCCCTTTCTGGTACGTGTATGGCCTGCTGTTATCATCATCAAGGAAATCTTCCACCCCAAAAAAGCTTCTGGGTGCACAATGAGCCTGCAAGGAAGCAATATTAGGAAGGAATTTTCCTAACTGAAAGAACACAATGTACAAATATCGTGAATTCTTTCCTACATGAGACATCTAAACAATTGTCTCCCTTCCGGTCTACCAATGTGGGAAGCAAGTATTATTGTTCTTCAAGTCGCAGAGAACTTCCAAACACATATTGCTTGAAAATTTTAGCACATAGAAAGGGGGAGAGAAAAAGAAATAGATCCATATGAAACCTTACCCCTATTCAATCGCCATATGAAAACTCGATCTATTCAATCCTTGGCAATAGATGATTCGTAGTGGAAAGCTTTTGACTTCTTTTCATCCACAAATTTAATTAAATGATATATGAACATACAAATACAGTACTTGTCCCAAAAACTTAATCCAGTACTTGTCCCAAAAACTTCTTATTCTGGATCATGCCCTGTGGTCACACCACCAGTAGTAGAAGTATATTATGAGTATTACTAACCAAATCAACTGTCTCTACTCTCCCACGAGAAAACCAGAACTCAGTGAATAACACCTTTGGCATCTCTGCTGCATCATTTTCCAATCCTAACATGCAATAAGCAGCGACAGCAAAGCGAATGAGAATGATGCAATTAAAACCCAACACCCTAGGTTTCTCCAATGATTACAGTTCTCACAAAAACCTTTATCCTTTACATAAACTCATCGCATATTCCTTGTCAGTCACTTGACGGAATATCAAACTGTGCAATTCCTCACTCCAAATGCACCGCAATTACCATGATAAATCAAATGGATGGCCATGAAGGGGATTGGAATTAGGTTTTAAACTTAAAATTCAACCCTTCAACTGGCTAAGAACCTTAGCCTGTTATCCACTCACTCCACCAACACCAAGATGATCACTACTATAACTTCTGATTTTGAAAATTACAGAAGGAACAATAGGCAATACAAATAAAACAAATTAAAAGACTAGTGTTTCTTTTTCTAGTCCCTTCAAATGCAGATAGTTCATCATTACATTAATCCATAGTGATTGATAAATAACCAAATATTTACACAAATCCATCAGATTAACCGAATGGGTATCTATAAAAACACAAGATTTACAACAAATAACATACCTGTCCATTGTGGAATCCAGTATTAGGCACATACAATCCAGGCCTTAACTTATCTCCTCCATTTGCAAAAAACCCCTTGTTCAAAACCTTTCCAAAAACTTGCTTCAACATGTTCCACTCACACCCAACAAAGCTTACTCAACTATTCACTAGCTCTATATTCACCTGTTAACCAAAACAAAATGAACCATTGATTAACTAAAACAACACTAAACGGAAAAGCATGAATCAAGCACATAAGCAACGAAACAACTAGTTGAACATGTTTATATATCAAAGGGGTGTTAGGAAATGAAATGAAAGAGAGAGATAAAAGGGAACTGTAGATTTTCTTATTTAGTAGGCATTTTATCTAACAGTTGGAGTGCAAAAAAACAATGAGCAAAACAAAAGCAAAAGTAATAGAAAGGGGTTGTTTCAAGAGAAAGGAGCATCATAGAAAGAAAATGTTGAATATAAACGTGTATGAACCATCAAGAAAAATGAGAGGGAGAAACCTGGATAGTCAGGAAGGCCAGAAAAATCCTCCACAAAGAGAGCGAGAGAAAACTTACATCACCGGGTATCGATTGGTTAAGTAGGAGAATGGACGGTCCATTAAATATCATATGTATCATTATGTATACTACTATTTGTAAAAGCTGACAGGAATGGGCATTTGGTCTAGTGGTATGATTCTCGCTTAGGGTGCGAGAGGTCCCGAGTTCAATTCTCGGAATGCCCCCTTCTTTCTTTTTGTTTTGTGTGCTTAGTTTAGCCATAAGGTTCCTAGATCAAATTTTTGGGATAATATTAGTGATATCACCTTGTTTGATGCAAACTTAATCACATTAGGTTATTTCAGCTTAAACTGTGAATTTGACTAGGTTTAAGATTTGAATGTTGGTTTGTTTGTTATGATATTATTTTAGTTTTTTTAATTAAAACAATGTTTTTTTTGAACAAAAACTTAAAAAAAAATTATAAAATTAAATTGGTTGAGTCAATCTAGATTTTATCAGAACTATCTCTAAATTGATTTGAAACAAAATTCAATCCAGTCATAAATAGGATAGATAAATTATTAAATTAGATCAAGTTTTGTAATTAATAATTATGACTCATATTATTATTCTCTTTTTCTCTCTCATGCTTTTTATAAAAATAAATTTTTTTTTACATAAAATCAGCTTTTCTTTGAAGGCTTTTGTCCATATTATTCATTTTTTATCATGCATATATTTTAAAAAAAAAATTGTCGAAATGTTTTTGTAACTCAAATATTGTATTATTCCAACTCCCACACATGTCAATAGTCATAATTTGTTTAGATAAGACTAGCTTGGGTGCCAACATCACACTTAGACCTAATTAAAAGTTTATTTAATGATAAATAAATAAAAATATTTAGATGATGTTAGATTTTTAATTAGTAATTAAAAATCTAACATAGATAAAAGCTTGATTAATGGGTTGAATAATGAAAGATTATATGTATAAAAAATGTTGTCAATGACAAATAAAAACTAGATTGATATCTCAAGTGATAAAGAAATATAATATCATAATATGGTATGCTATTCATAATATTTATTTAATTATTTGTTAGCTTATTTTGCAAACAAAAATTAAAATTTGAATCGAAAACAAAATAATTTGCTAGCATGGTATGGTTCCTTTGCTTTTTATTTGTTCAACGTTGCCCCATGTTGTAGGGAATTGGATGCCTAGGGTTCTAAATCTGACCGTGTTGGAGTTGGTTTAGTGTGTCATTTGACCAAGGAGTTCAATCATGACTCGATCAGCTCGTTCAACCCCCAATCTGGCTACAAAATAAATTTCAAGACATTTTCATTTCAGACTTGTGCTTAACTCAATTAAGCTTAAGCGCAAAACAATAAAATATCAATGGAAGAAATTACAAAACAAACAAAAGGATCATAGTTAGGACCATAATGAACTAACCCACTTAACCAATTATCTCTTTAAGATTCCCTTTGCTTCCTTTCTCCTCGGTTAGGCCTTCATTAGGCTCCAGTGGATGAAGTTTGTGACTAAACTATAGAGCCACAAAAGAACTGGGAACCAAAATAATAAATTCATCTGAAGGAAAGCCAGATCAAAGTTCCACCGACAAATCAGTGTGATGCCAACAACCCACATGGAAAAGGAAAAAACAAGTCAGGAACATTTTGCAGTTCGAAGCAACAGAATCGAATAGAGAAAATAGACTTCAGGATTATAACACCAAACAAGTTCGATTTGCAATTATACAGAATAAACACTTGTCATGCATTTCTAATCATATTCTTCAAAGCTTCAAAATACAACAAGAATTTAAAGGAAACAAAACGTATATAACCTAATATGCAACACTATTTCATTAGCATTCATCAAAGAGGCTACATGCCTACAACAAATCTGGAAACAACAAAAAACAACAGTTACGATGATTGGTTCCAGACATAAAACTGAAGAGAGCATCGTTCATCAAGTTCCAACTAACTTCCTAATGTTTCTCACAGGAAGTAATTGGATAGCAATCCTATACACTAAGGATTAAAAAGGATGCTCTAACATGCACTACTTGCCAATTCAATCTACCAAAACTACAGGATTAGTAATAATTGATGAAGGATCAATCTCCCAATAGCTTCTTTCGCACCTATCTTTCTTTCCAGTGTGCTTGAAAGCAGAACACTGATGTGAAAATCTACTAAACTCGCCGTGTGGTATATCCAGAACCCTGGTAATTGATCTTTGGATTCTAGGAGCCCAGTAAAAATGTTTATTTCTATTAGCAGATTCATGTAGTTTAGCACGAATCAAAACTACAACTTTCACACTGCACTCATTATCTTCCAGCACTTCAACAATGTCAGATTCTCCATCAGAGCTATTCCAGGTCTTATACAGTGCCCATATCTCACCTTTTCTGGGGTGAATTTCATACCTGCTGTTACCAATGGATTGAGCTTTCAACAGATGAGAAAATTTGGAAGCAGAGAGCACCTTGTTTTTACCATTTTTAACTTTAAATGTCCCACAACAAACAGGCCTCGTTGCATCTTTTGGAGGCCAGCACACTTCAAGCATTGCCACGTGCAATCTGAAATTAGGGGTAGAATCAATCACCTTGATTTGACCATAATTCCTGGGCAGCCCATCCTCATTGCTGTAAAGTGCCCATATTTGATCAAGCTGAAATTTATCCTCTGACTTTTCCCTCTCAAAATTATAGCACTGTACTTCTAGTTCTACAACTTTACGACCTGGAGATATAGGGCTTAATATGAGACCAATTGAACCACCATCCTTCACAAACATCTTATCTTCCGGTTTACTCAACAAACTTGGTTTCCCATTGCTTATATCATTGTTAGCTGCAGTATTCTCTTCAGTATCCTGATTAGCACTAACTTGACTATTTCTCTTGCTTAAATCCCTGGGAGATCTTCTAGGTGTCAAGGCATCAGCTGCAAGTTCACTCTTATCCTGTTTCCTAGGGGTTTCAATCCTCTCTTTAGCTGGAGATGAAATATCAATTCTTCCAGACTGGGCAAGGTTGCCAGGGTTTATGACTTTCCTGCTGTCCTTGTTGTTTGCAAATAGACCCGCAACAGCTACATTTCCGTCTATAGAAGATTTTCCAAGGATTGAGCTCCCTCTTTCTGGCCCTGTCTCATTTTTCTTAGGCGTGCAAATCTTCTTGTTTGTGGATTTCAGCTCACCTTTGGGAGATTGAGACCAAGAATTAGTTGATTGACTATCCACATTTTCCTTTTCCATCTTAGTATCAATGGGATCACCAAGATCATCAAGATTGCTAGGCAGAGAAGCAGGATCAAGTTCAAAAGACCCAGCAGGGACACCCTCTCCTTCCTTGCCAGACATTCTAAATGAAGGGATTCGGTGTGAAAACTTGTACAGCTCAGTTGGTGGAATGCAAAATTGGATAACCCCATCATGAGCAGCTCGCTGAAAAATGCTGACAAATCCTTTCACTTTATGCAAATAAGCAACCCCAATGCCGAAGTTTTCATCAAAATCTGATAGGACCTCCACAAATTCGAACATGTAAGGTGGTCTATGTTTTTCTGGTTCGCAACTCCATTTCATTTCCCAACCCTTGAAGAGCGCCCAGATTTCCCCCTTTTTAGGATATATCAAATAACTGCCTCTGCTACTGCCATTTATACAGCACACTTGATGAGAGAACATAGCGCGATCTGCAGTTCTTTGAGAGCCCCCACTTTCAAACTTACCACATGCAACAGGCAAATCCTTGTCAGACCAGTCTTTCTCATGCGCAACATCTGAGCTAGCTTCCAGCCAAGTTATCTGCAGCTTGAAACCAGGTGAGAGAACTTTCTTGACCCGAGCATAAAATCTTGGCATGCCATCTGTTGTATCATAAATAGCCCACACTTGATTAACAGCAAAACAGCTTTCTTCCTTGTCATTCTCAAAATTACTGAAATCTGGATCAGGGATCTCTAGGGTCTCTGATAATAGTGGTTCATTAGAAAACACGTTAGAGTTGTCATCAACTTTGGGCATTCCATCTTTATTATCTGATTGTGCGTCTGCTTTCTCCACCATGGATGGTTCCTCCCCCTTCATCTCATAAACTTCAGTTCTCCTTTCCTTATTTGACAAGCTTTCTTCCAGAGTTGAACTTGCCTTTTGCTTGGCCTCTTTCTTATTTCTATCCACTGCAGCAGCTGAAAGATGCTCTTTATTGTGCATCATCTCCTCTTTAGTGGCACTGGAGGATCTACTCACCCTTGGTCGTTTTGGTGAGGAGACAACAAAATCATCATCATCAATTATTTTTTCCTTGTAAGAAACATTCTGCTTGTGCCTTGAAGATCTCCTAGGTTGATTACCTCCACAGGATCCTGAATTCTGTCCAGAAATAGTGCTGTAATTTTCTTGAAAAACCACATCTTCATCACTGCTTGCTGTTTCAAAACTCTCACTAGATTCTACTTGAGACTGTTTTCCTCTCTTCCTGCTTGCAACTTTTGAACTTCCCAAATCTTTGGGTTTGGTAGGAACACCTTTCCCTGCTTGTACTCCCACATTCACATACCCGTTGGCTTTCTGTGATGGTTTAGAACCACCACAATTTTTCATGTTATTTCCTGCTTTCACCTCATTCAGTTTAGAACTCCCACCAATGTCAACTGGTCTAAACCTGTCTGGAAAACTAGCATCAGAAGGGTTTCCACTGTTACTTTGTGGAGCAACTTTAGAAGGCCCTTGATTTGGAACTCCATTCTGATTGGGGAACTGACTCCAGGGTGATCCACATGGCACACCATGGATATACAAATTGACAGCAATGAAAGAGTTCTGGCAATTTTGACAGCGCAATGTTTTATTCTGAAGCTCTTTGAAGTACTGGTACCTCATATTACAAGAGGAACAGCACGTCCAGAATGTTGGCCGCTGTGGAGCGCTAGAAAACTTGTTAGCCTCGTGCTGCTTCTTGCTAATGGAATTCCAATTTGTCTTATGGGATGTTGGCTTTGGTGCAGCAGGTCTCAATGAACCTCTACACTTCATATCATACAAAGAACGCTTGGCTGGATCTGTAAGCACCCTATTAGCTTCACCAATCAGCTTGAAAGCTGCCTCTGCACCAGCAAACTTGTTCTTGTCAGGATGAAGCGTAAGCGCAAACTTTCTGTATTGCTTCTTGATGACTGCCTCATCAGAAAAGCGCTCGATCTGGAGAATTCCATACCAATCCATATCTGATGCATTTAATTTGTTTTGTGCAGAGCAATGAACCTCGCAGACTGCCAACATCTGGGAAATATTATCTAGTTCGGGGTAGAGTTGCCGCGCCTTCAATGCAATCTTCCTTGCCCCTTCAAAATCACCATTTTGCATTTTCCTATCTGCAATATCCTTTGCTCTGATGGCCTCATCTTTGTTGCATTCCATGGTTGGTTGAAATCCAAGACCAGTAACTCAGACGCGCTTGCTGATGTCACACGCAGAAAAACTAGGCAACAGTTTTTGCCCTGTCTTTCCAACCTCCAGCCATCATCCAAAATCTTCGAGCTGCATTAATACAGACCAGACATATTCAGTCCAAATTTCCCACCAGATCCACGTCCAGTAACAACAAATTACATGCACTCTGACAACAAAGAATAATCACTTAACATTTGAATAACCATCAAAAAGCTCTTCAAAATAGCAATCAAACTTAAACAGAAAGCACCAGAATCAATCCACAAATAAAAACAGCAATCTAACTGACCCCAGGAGATTAAACAATAGAATTCAAAACCTGAAACCCACATCAAGTTATAACAAAATTAATCAAAAGCATTCGCCCATTCCCAAAAAAAAAATACAGCACAGTCCATTTCAAGGCCTTCTAAACAGAAAACTTAAAAACGCACAGAAAAAAGAAAGAAAGAAAGAAAGAA
>Ga0325411_1003982_pt1 | contig 16613 bp, 5 predicted proteins | sample PopdelMetagenome_13_FD_206181 | JGI IMG/M metagenome (GOLD analysis project Ga0325411, IMG submission 206181) | Populus deltoides microbial communities from Bellville, Georgia, United States - Xylem-PdIQD-R4 | ecosystem: Host-associated > Plants > Phyllosphere > Stem > Wood/Secondary xylem...
GATCAAAACCGGAAATAAAGATACATAAACATCACTTCATAAGTTGCATCCTTTAAAGAAGACCACGCCTCCTGCAATATAATATATATACACATCAAAATAAACAGAAGTTTTGGAGCTCCATTTCTATCATTTGCATGAAATCTATGTGTGTGCAACGGTGGAGTCAGGAATTTTTCTTGTCCTAGGTTGTCAAGTAAATATATATAAATTATTTTTCAAGATCAATTATTAATTTATATATATAAATTTTTTAAATTAATAATAAAGTTTTAATTCAAATTTAAAGTATATAAAACTAAAAAAAATAAAAATAAATTACACTATCGAAGTTGCACCCTTCTATATTTTGTGGAATAAAATTTATTAATGATCGAATCCGAATCAATATCTTCAGTAAGCTCTCGTTTAATGCAAATCATCATAAAAATATGCTAAAAACTCATATTTTATTTTATTACGAAACACAGTTTTAACATGTGTTATTGCTGAAAATACTTGTTTTATGGTGGCAATGAAAATAAACAAAGTCAAAATAAGTTGAATCAACTTGTCAATTAAATGATAGTGCTGTGATTTATTTATTTTAACTAATCATCGATATAATTCAGAAATGGTAGACACATTCTAAAATTTCTTATAAGGAATCACATCAATCTAATAATACTCTATCCGAGATCTCAAATAATACATTTTCTGTTCATTGAAATCTTCATGATAAAATTTCTTAGCAAGCTTGCAAATAGCATCAACTTTAAATGATTTAAAGTTGTTCTTAGGTTTTAAAACAGAGCTAAATACAAGTAGTTTAATTGTCCCATCACTGAATCTAGAATTTAATTATTCATACTAAAAATCTATTATTGAGTTAAATATATAAATGACCTGGTTGATAAACTGTCAATTAAATCTCAGATAATGTTGATAAATTGTCACTGTTTTTTGTTATTGATATAAATGACCTGTACTTTTTTTATACAAAGTATTTATATGTAGTATTTCAATCTCATATTGTGTGCAAACAGATTACACATATGTAAAGAGAAAATCAAACTCGGCATCTCTTAAATTTAAAGCAATGCTTTATTAGTTGGTAAAAAATAAGATATAATTAAATCAATTTTCAAGTTCACAAGTAGTAGTTCTCCATCTTTTTCAATAAGACAATATTTTCTTTTTATCTAATAAAAGATAGACTATTCATATCTAAACTTAATGAAAAATATTCAATTTTCTTAATTAGGATTTCACTAATATTTTATTTAGGTTATTTGCTAATAATAATTTTATCTTCCCGATCAATATTTATCTTTCCTATTTTATAAGAGAATTTATCATAAAAACTCATAAATTACCGTATAAAAAAATTAAATTTTAATAAATGTATTAACAAGATTTAGTTAATGGATGTCACGAGAAAACTGGTTAGTTTTTTAAATTTTAACCAAATCAAGATTAATATATTTTATAATATCTTGCTTTTAATACCGTAATATATATCGACTAAAATCTTTTAGTCTATGTATGTGAAATCCAAAATAAATTTATATTTTTTAAAATATTAAAGATAAAGGAAAGAATATATTTTTATTATTTTTTCATGAAGATATTCTTATCAATTTTTTGGATAAAAGATAGATTATTTATATAAAAACTTAATAAAAAATTTCAATATTTCAAATAGGTTTTTACCGAGTTATGTGTTTTAGTTGTTTGCTAAGAATCATTTTATAATCCTAAATAATATTATACGGGAATATTAATGATAAATCAGGGTTTTTTTTAATGAGAATACATTTAGAAAAAATTAATTTAGAGCACTAAAAAAACTTTTTTTAGAACTTATTAATTGCTACATTTAATTACTGTATTTATGTGTAAATTAGAGTTTTGAACATTGATTTATTTTTCTACTTGGGCTACAGCCCACCTCAGCCTTCTACACCCCTCCGCCTGTGTGTGTGTGTGTGTGTGTAGGCCACCCTACTTACATAGCTGCTGCCGTGTGTATGAGTCTTCACGCTTCTTCCTCAGCCCTGCGGGGAACATCGCCGTCGCCGGCTCTCACCTTGCAATTCATGAAGCATCCGCCATTCCTCATGATCACATAAATTATGACAACAAGAAGAAGAAGGATGAAGCCACCAGGAACTCCTCCTTTAACAGCGACGGAGGGGACTCCAGCGTCGGAGTCTGGCGCAGGTGGGAATATGTGGCTGTATTTGTCCATAACTGAGCTAATTAAAAAAGGAGAGACAATTAGTAGTACTCGAAGTGAGATCGGAATTCTACAGGATTCATTATACTACAAACTTACTCAGATAATCAGGCTAGAGGGCGGCACCGTTTAGTAGAAGCAAAGAGCAGATATAGATGATCGATGTTATTGCCTATGAAAGCCACCAAGAGGAGGGATGGGTGTATATATAGTTATGGCAAAGTGGGATGCAAGAGGTTCGGGTCTTCTTCGGATTTATCTGGCTCCTTTTTAGCCACCGAAACACTTGAAAAACACGCCCAGCAAATATTCCAAAGGGTAGAATGGGCAATTTATTCATTACTTTTCTTTCTTTCTTCTTTTTTTCAACTGTTTGATTGGCTTAGAATCAGTGTAGGACTCACAATTTTCAATTTTGTTTCGGATAAATGAAAAAAGTGAGAGGTTCTTACAAGGGGTTGTTGAAATGCAGCTTTCAAAGAGAAGGATGGGTCCCATATAATTTAAATTACCCACATTCCTCGGTACCGTGAAAGCATCCACTTCAGTTTTTTTATTACTTTTATCTTAGCATTCAATTTATATAACACTTTATTTTTCCTCCGCGTTAACTAAGCGGGTCTTTTACGGATCTCTCTTTTGGCGTGTATTTCTTCCGAATCTTTTAAATATATTTATTTTCTTTAATATTACGGGTCTGTTACGGTTCTTTCTTTTGACTTGTGAAGTTTGTAGTTTCTTCAGATGGCATAGATTTTCCTGATCCAAATAGTGATATATAGAAGAGGTATTGTGGTCGATGATTTTGGAAAGATTTGGTGTGTTTTGATAGAAAAGTAAACAGTATATGAGCGACATGTTCTGGGTTTTGGTTTATAACAAACAACAAGTCCTCTAATAAAAGGGAATTAGGTCAAGTTAATGTTAGTTTTTAATTTGCCTCCTAAACTCCTGAAACCTTACAATTAAACCTAAAATTATCCTTATCTTTGATAATCTTTTCAATTTCACGTCCAAAATCTTGCAAGTAGACTCTTGGATTTCAACACACCTTACAAAATAGTCCTTAGTTTTGAATTTCTTTAATTTAGTTCTCAAATGACTCTTCAAACTTCTAATTCCTTCAATTTCACCTTTAATAGCATTAATCAAACTAATATAAAGTTCAAACATGTCCTAGGACCTATTAGTTCTTTTGATTTTAGTCAAATTGAGTTTCAAATTTTACAATCTCCTTCATGTTGGTCCTCAAACCTTCAATTTCCTAGTAGAGTCGGCATGCTGTTGCACCCAACATCGCGATGACCTTTTAAAAAAATAAAAAACACAACGACCTTTAAAAAAAATAATAACATATATGTCGAACGTGTGTGGCATCGCGACTATATAGCGTCCACTCTTGTAAGTGTATCTAGAAAAAATAGGAAGATAAGAAATTATAGTCTTTTATCAACGGAAAGCGAAAATGGAAGTTGCCACCTAATATTTTGGTCACTAGGAACCCTAACTGGTCTCGGAGATTTGGGCACGGGGACCTGTTGCGTAAAGAAAAAGTATTAGCACATCAAATACGCTCTATCTAAAATAGATTGCATTGTTTTAATTGTCTGATATATGCCAAGGTATCGTTTGTATTTCTAATTACTGGTCCGTCTATAATTTAAGAAAAGTCATTCTCGGTAAGGAAATTCTTATCTTATCAGGTAAAACCTAACCGTTCTAATATCAGTAAAAAGAACTACCTTTTTAATATTGGAAATACATTTTATATACAAATTCATAATTTCAGATACTTAGATTCAATTTGATTCCCAAAGCCTGTTGTAGGCTTGACCATAACCTCTATATGAACTTTGGATCTCTGTCCGAAACAATTGGCACTGGCACACGATGTAGCCTAACCACCTCATTTATATATAACTTGGCTATTTTATTCACTGAATCCCTCATTTTCTTGGGTAAAAATAAGGCAAACTTTGTCGGTCAGTTCTCAATCACCGAAATAGCATCACTACCTTTTTTTTTTTTCTAGGCAATACTGGCACAAAATTCATGGTGATGTGTTTCTATTTCCACTCGGGAATCAATAAAGGCTGTAATTTTCCTGCTAGTCTCTGATGTCCAACCTTCACCTGCTAGCAAATCTCACAATTTGATACAAATTTTGCTATTTAAAAAGCATTTTTCACTTGTGAATAATAGCGATCTGATTTCACGGATCACATTATTTCCATTATGTCTTCTTCCGTTCACTTATATAACGTACGTGAGAGGATCTCATGTATGGCTTTGAGGGAGTCGGTTTTGTTGGAATTTTATGGTATCTTCGTCGACTATCTAACATACATATAAATCACAACTTATACATGGTTATTAAAAAAAAAGTTGTGCCTAGCTTTTGGATCCGAATCACTTTCTTTATTTTTATATTTAGAAGTAATAAACAGCTGTGTTTTTGGGCTCCTCTAAAAAAATACATACTAGATTTCTCTGGGCACAAAACAAAAACACCTAAAACTTAAGCAAATCAGAGAATAATCCAAGGTCGGGCTCCGGCCCCCGAGGATTAAAATCTGAATAACTTTTGAAATTTACAGCTACAGCCTTCGAACGTTGAATGAAATGCACGGTTGAAAACCCTGTCTTACAGCAACCATTGACTTATCCGAAAAGAAAAATAAATAGGGCCTACGGATACATAGCTAAAACAAATAGGACTTATGTAAGAATTGGTATATATAATTGATGTTATGGAATCTCTACGCAAAAGTAAAAGGGCCTTCGGATCCACATCAATTTTCTAAAGGATAATCGAGCTCTACCGCCTTTAATCCTACACACACATCTTGTGCTAAAATACTACTACGTCCAGATTTCATGTTGCTTTCGTTTGCAGACTAAAAACAATATTGCAGGCAACAGCGTAGAACTCACAACTTTTTTTTTTTTCTATGCATGAGAGCCCACTAACTCTCAATAGCAGTGAAATATATTATCTGACCATATATATTATTAAAAAAAAGTATCCGACTATATTGACATGGGTTCAGTCCCTTGCTAAATAGTTCTTTGTTGGTATTTGCAAAGGGTTATATTATACCTTAGCTAGCGTATTAATTTTCCCATGTCACATCTTTGTAATATCGAATATGTCGAGTAACTTTGCTAAATTCATTTTTCTAGACCTGTTAGTCCTTTCACTCGAGCACATTTTTATCCAGGCCTGATTTGTTTTTTATTCCACAATAACCCCAAGAATGACGAACCAACATGATAACCTCCTGTACACTTGATCCCATGTAAAATAAAATAATAGAGCTAATTGTCAAGATTTTGTGTTATCCCGACATTATACTTACTGCGAAGGTTCATAAATAAATATTTGTTACAAGAGATAATAAGCTAAGAGGTGTAACTTAACTGATCAGACTCTGAGTTTGTTTTCTAAATATCACCAGTTCGAGTCTCACAAACTTTATGGTCATTGGAAACATACATGGTCGTTAACTTCAGGGACAGTGAGATTATTCGAGGAGTGTGCAAGCTGATTCGGACACTCATGTTAATTTTAAAAAAAAAAATTGATAAAGATTGTAATAAAAAAAAATCATATCAAAAGAAAGAGATGAATGCCTAATTACTTTTTTTTAGCTTAAGGACTTTAATTGGAGACATTATTTAAACTCGAACACAAAACTCACGCAATCATTTAATTAAGCTGGAAAGTCTTTTCTTCCTTTTAATCTTAATGAATGAAGTTGATTTTATTAATTAGAAAAGACAATAATCAACTCTAATAACATTGCAAGTAAATAATTTTTTTAACACAAAATTAAAAGAACCTTTGGTTTGGTAAAATAGAAAAGACAATAATTAACACATCGAGGTTAACTCGGGACTCTCTCGACCTAACCTCTAGCCTAAGCAAAGTTTTTAAAAAGAATCAACTTGAAGTTGATTTTTTTTAACCTAGTTAACCTGACAACCCGTAACTTAATTAAAATATAATTTAATTTTTTTAAAATACTTTTTAGAACACAATATTATATTAATTTTTTTGTATAAAAAAACTATACATTATTATTTTAGCTTAATCTAGATCAAGTTTAATCCATCTAATCCATAACCTTTATGCCATTAAAAGTCAATTAGTAATGTTAGTGAGATTAGAACGTAATGTCACCCACGTAAATAAGATAATGAAATATTAAATGGTTTAAAAAACATCAATTCTATATCCGAAAAAATTTGAAATTTAAAGCACCAGCCATGTCACATGACAGCAACCATTGACTAATACGAAAAACTCATCCGAAATGCTTTTTTATTTTTTTTTATTAAATTACAATGAATTAAGAAGAATTTGATACTGATGGGGCCAGTCCCTATGGGCCCTCTCACTCAAAGGAGCCCGATATAATTCTCCCAGGACAGACCGAACATGGACTTGTGTCAAAAGAGCCCAAAAACGATCAGTTGAGGGATTGGACCATCTAGATGGCCTATATAAATAAATTTTATCCAAATTTTGATAAAATTATAAAAGTTTTAAATTTCTAAAATAAATAAAAATTTTTATTATTCAAATTCTAATTTTATAATTTTTTTCAGACTTAAAATACAAAAATAATCCAAAACTTTACAGTAGAAGAAACTATCTGATCATTTTAAGTACCGTCTAACTATTTTATTAAATATCCAGTCGTTTTTTAAAATGATCTTTTTGAAAATATCATAATTCTAAATCATGATAATAAATCAGATATTATGATATAAAAACATCATATATTATTAATTTAATAGTTTAAAACCGTGATATTTGATACATATCATAACTATAAATCGCAACATTAACTCTCATATAGTTCTAGTTCTAAAATGTGACGTGTATCAGATTTCTTGATTGTAAATTACAATATTCTAATAGCATGTTATTTCATTAGTAATTAATTATATATTCGGTGTTAATTACCCAATTTATCCTATATATTAGTGCTCATAATCTCTGCTTTGTTCTCTGCATGTGTTTTTTTTTTTTCCTGGGCAGCGACAGTGCCGATTATGGGAATTTTAATAGGTTTTTTAATTGGATTTGTCAGCTCTTTTGATTTTTGCTGGCGTTGGTGGACTATTTGTCTTGTTTATTATTGGCTGGTTTTCCTAGTACTTTCAAATTTTTCATTCTTTGGCCCTTTTTCTAGAAGTTTTCAGTTCAGTCCTTGTAAACTTTATATTTTTACGGTGTTTTTTTTGTTTTTGAAAACTTATCTTTTCAATGAATTTCACTTGCTATGGATTTAAATTTTCGTCTCTTCCTTTAAAAAAAGCGATAAATCCGGTTTGTTTTCTCAAAAAAGTTCTACACTGATCCAGAATAAAAAATTCATTTTTCTATAAAGAAAAAAAGTTCTCAATCCTTTAATGGGTTACCTAACTTGATTCAAATTGAGTTTAAAATTAAATTAGATTAAATTTAAACTGGTGAGATTTGTTTTATTTAAAAAAATAATCTAAAAAATTAATTTTTTTAATTAAAAAAATTAAAATTATATCGATTTGAATTTACTCCTATTATTTTTTTATTTCTATAAAAAAAATTCCTCAATCCTTTAACTATTAAACTTGGTTGAATTAATGGATTACCTAACTTGATTCAAATTGAGTTTAAAATTAAATTAGATTAAATTTAACTGGTGAAATTTATTTGATATAGAAAGTTAATCCAGAAAAAATTTAAATTTTTTTAAATTAAATTATTTAAATTTTTTTAAAAAAATTAAAATTATATCGATTTGAATTTACTCCTATTAATTTAATCCTTCCTCCATGCTTAAGTTAGGGTCATGAGACCAGTGGATTTAATAATTACGCCTCAAGTGTTGGTGACACGTAAGGCTACTCGTCGTCTAGCGAGACAAAAACATTAAAAATCTCCCTTGCCCTCTCTCTTTCTTGGTACACACGTACATGCAAGACAAGAACAAAAATTCATAACTTTATCCAATCTTCATATACACGTGTCTATTATATAACTGACTACCATCCAGCACACGTGTTTATTACATATGAGATTGAGGTCCGATTGTCATTGCATTCAGCACTTTTTTGAAAAATTTTGAAAACATTTTTAAATAATTTTTTATATTTTTAAAATTATTTTAATATACTAGAATTAAAAATATAAAAACCCTTAACACGAGGAGTCTAGTATTTTTGTTTTATCCGCTTCGTCAAAATTTCATATGCTATTCAACTGTAAATATAGAACTGATATTCATTCTATTAATTATTTTTTAAAATTGATTTAAAAAAAAACATAATAAAATCTATAATTCACTAAAAATAATAAAGATATATTTCACCTAAGATTTGTTTTCTTTTTTTAAGTAGACTCGAAGATATAAATAATAGAATGACTTTAGTTACTCACCCACTAAAGATTATAAAATGTATTTGAATCAACGTGGGATGCCTAAAATTTTTTTAATTATTTATATTTCCTTATTAGAAACAAAATAAAAAAGAAAAAATATTGATAATTGTCGCAGGGTGTGAGCGACGCGACGTCGTCTAGCGATGACAGAGGCTTTTATCGTGTCTCCTGTGTGAGGTGTACGTTGTGTATTGGGAAGAGTTTTTGGATTTAATCATAAAATTATGATTAATGTTTAAAAGTCGTCAGCTAGTATTACGGTCACTAGGAACCTATGGTCTGCGAGAGTCTGGGTAAGAGACTGATGGTTCAAGGGGAAAACGCATCACCCCCAGTACACCCTACCTAAGGTAAGCTGCATTGTTGTTTGATTATTTTTTTTCTAAGTCAGGTTTCTATTCGTTGATCTTTTCTAAGGTTTTCAAGGAAAATCTCTCTGCATGAAAAAATCTCTACCTTAATGGGTTAAATCCTAAACATTCTAAAGTCTGAATTTTAGTATCGCATTTATTTACACCTTGTATCTTTAATACCCGAAGACATACTTTATCGTATAATTTTACACCCCACAAATATTAAAGTCTACATCTGGATACTAGAAAAAAGGTTGGAAAAAAGTTTTTGATATTTTGACCAATACCTAATAGATAATCATAAACTGGATATGATATTCATTTTGCATTTTAAAATGTGAAAAAGATGCAATTTTTATTTTTATGAAGATATGCTTGGAAAATTTTTAGGATTTGACCATATGCATAAAAAAAATATTTTTTGTTTGTTTTAGAAAAGAGAAATTAATTTAAAATATTTGAGATTTTTTGGAAATATTTTGAATTTGTTTTGAAATATTTCGGAGAAAATCAGGTATTTTAATACCGGATTTGTAATTTATAATGTAAATATAAAACCTGATATTATGCAAAATGGATAGAAAAATATTTGAGAAAATCGCGATTTTTTAAATGATTTTTGAAAATTTTTAGATTTTTTTGTTTTTTTCAGAAAAAAAGGGAGGCCAGGCCAGACCTAGCCACTTGGGCTGGACCATAACTGGCCCGGCCCAAACCAGGGGCTAATTAATTAGCTGCTACATGCATAAATGAATTTTGCATGCAGCAACCACGACGAGAAAGAAAGAGGCAAAGCAGGGACGAGGAAGTTGTCTGGCATGGGGGTCTTGGACGTGATGAGTGGTTCGGCCAATGGCTTAAGAGGCGTCGACTGAGGTGATGGTGGCTGGAGTCGGCTGTGGGAGGAAGAAGAAAAAAGTTGCAGAGGAGAGAGAAAGGCTGGAAGGAGAAGAGAGAGAAGGTCATGATGGCTGCTCTGCCATTGGTGAGGAGCTGGGTTGATGGAAATGATGGTGGTAAAGTTTGTTATGGCGATGGAGATCAATGCTGATGTTGCTGCTGCCGGTACTGGAGAGGGAAGAAAACAAAAATGATAGTGCTAATAAGCTGTTGCCGCTGTGGAGGAAGAGGCAGAAGCAATCAGAGGAGAGGAAGAAATATGGTGGAGAGGATGGTTGTCAAGCCAGTGGTGATAGTGGTTGTGGCTGAAGGCATGGTTAAGAAGGAGAAAGGAGAGAGAGAGAGAGAGAGAGAGAGAGAGAGAGAGAGAGAGAGAGAGACGGCGAAAAAAGAAAAAATACATGGGAGGTGGCTGGTTTTTGGCCGACTTTTGACCTGATTTTTTCCTTCCTCAAGCCATGAAATCCACCTCTATTTATAGGTGGTGGAAGAGGGCAATCTTGTCTACACTGGAGAAAAATTACAACCCTTGATTCAGTTGGTAAGCATCACAACCGTTGGTTAAAAGTAGGCATCCTAAGGTGTCAAATCTGCAGGAAAAAGGCTAACTGAGTTGGCCTCTTTAGACTGGTGCAGGCACCGATGGGTTGTTATATAGCCTGAACGGGCCATATGGGGTTGTAGAGAAATCGTAGAGGATCATTTATGTGCAAGATTTGTCAATTTTTATGGACGTTAGATGCATTAAATGCATCTATAAAGTAGCCTCCCTGAGTTGTCATTTCAGATATTTAAAGAAGATGAACAGTGCCAAAGTTCTGTTCTTGGCTAAAGTTCATTTCAGTCCTTCCTCTTTAAATTTGATTTAATTGCACCCATAATTGACCCTAAAATTTTATTTTTCTTATGATTTTGCCCCTGATTTCAATCAATTAACTTGATAAAAATTAAATTTGATCTCTTAAAATTTCAATCTTCTCAATTAAGCCCAAATTAGGCTCCCAAACTTAATTTTTCACCAATTAAGCCCCAAATAAAAATAATTTGACCCATTTAAAGTATAATTAAGTCTTTGTACTTAATTAAATCCTTCAATTGGACCCAAATTAATTCTTAAACATAATTAAAATTTAATTTGGCCTATAATTATATCAAATTGGCCTATTAAAAATTTAATTATGTCTTTGGACTTAATTTTTATGCAAATTCGTCCAATAATCATTCAATTTGACCTTGAATTTGCATTTTTCTTCATTTAGGGCATAATGGGGGCATTAAAATTTCCTCCAAAATTGCTACTTAATTTCCCGGCTTGCTTTCTCCACGTTGCCAACCTTTATTTTATTTTTTTTGATTTTTATTTTGAAAACAAAAAATTGGAGAATAACCCAGAATTGGGTTATGCCAATAATTATTTAAAAAGTTTTGTTCAAAAAATACTTTGATTTTTAATTAAATATTAATGGTAATTAGTTTAACTTTGATATTATCAACTCATAAAAAAACTCAAAATTTCTATTTTTATATTTTGAAGTAATGAAGTCCCAAGAAATACTTAAAGAACCAAGCCAATCCACACGAAAGAGCCATGGCCCCAAAGGATTGCTGCGGCTGCCTTATATATGGATGGAAATATCTAGAATTTGTAATATTTGATGGGCATGTTGTGCTGCATGGCTGACTTTTGCCTCGTTTTCGTTCTTTTCTTTGCTGGTTCAGCTGGCATTCAACGTTAAGAATCGGCACCAGTACTCATTAAATATTGTTTTGTTCTCTGCGCGCATGTGTTCTTTAGTGAGAGTGATGATCTTCTGGTTCAGCCGATTTTCCCCCCTTTTTTTTTTTTTTTTTTATCTTTGAAGTTTCTTAATGTATGAAGTCCACTTTATTAGTAAGAAAATACAATAATCAGATCTAAGAACTTTGCAAGTAACAAAGTTTTTGTACCCAAAAAATTAAATTAAAGCAGCAGTTGAGAAGGTATGTATAGAGCTCGCGATCAGCCATAAGCCCTTTACCACAGGAAAAACCCAAATCAAGAATTGATACAGGACAAGATATTTAGAAGGAGAGAAAGAGAAGGGACGACGGGAACATACCTTGAATAAAAATGAAAAGAGATAAGGGTTGCGAATATAAGTAAATAAAGACAAAAGGATATTGCATGAAATCTTTTTATTTGATGGCTAATTCAAAGTTTATTTCTCTGTGTTTTATACTTTGATCTTTTTTAAAAATTTGTTCTGCTATAATAAAATTTAAAATTTCGATCTTTAATTTTCTTAAAAATAAAAGGATGCACTATTTGAAGAGATAAAAAGTTTGATAAAAAAAAAAACTACTCTCACAATAAAATGAACTGTTCAAACCCCACCTTTTAGTTTTCTTTTAATTTTATATTTTGTTAATAAATATATATAATGGTGCTGCTAATGGGATGGGTTTCAAATCAGTGCTTCGGGTTCTAATTGCATTACAAAATTAAATTAATTCTACTTTCTAGATCATTGATTCTGTTGATAATTTTTTTTTTATTCTAATTTTGTTGGATGTTAGATAATAATATTTTTGCATAATTAAAATAGAATTTTAGTTTTAGACTACAATGATGCAACGTGATACGTGTAACAAAGACTCCCTTGTAGCTTTAATTAACGTAAGTTATTTAGGATTAAAGGGATATCCTAAATAAATGACAAAAATTTCTTATAAAACTATTTGAAAGATAAATTTATTTTTATATTTTTATTTTTATCCATTTAACTAAATACTAGTTATTTGACCAGCGCTTTGTCACGAGTCAGTTAAGTTATATGGAAAAAAATAAATATGCAAACTTTTTAATTTTTTTTAATTGTTATAAATGAAAAAACATATGAATGCATTTAATTAAATACATTGAATTATTTATGTCAATAAATACAAAAAATAAAGTATTAACGTGTCTATTCAACTTGCCTAGCTGTAGGTCAAATAATTTTTTTTCTAACGCAAAAGAATTAATGTGTAGGTATTATTAATATTTTTTTTATTTTTACATTAAATAAAAAAATATAATCATGAATCACATAATCAATGCTTACATATATAAAATATAATAAAGATTATATGCATTAATAAGAATATATAAGATTTCAAGGTAATCTTTAACATAACTAGAAAAAGAAAAAAACAATGTTGCAATTGCTACAATGAAATACTATATAAGAAAAAAAATTGCAATCAAATTATAAAAGATAAATGATAAGAAAAAATTAAAAAAAGGTATAAAAAGACCAAGTGAAAAGAATAAAAATTAATAATTTTTTCAAAAAAAATGAAACAAAAAAATAAAAATATATTTTAAAAAAAATAGTGATAAATAGACTAAGTATAAAGTGATAAAAAAAACCAAACATAAAAAAGAAAAACTTGTTTTCTAAAAAGATTAAGATAAATAAAATAAAAACTGAAATATTTTACAATTATGGCACCGCTACAACGCTACATTAACACTATTCACTACAATATCCAAAATAATTAAAATCCCTAACATAATTACAAAATCACCATCTTTTTAGTTTATTATATCGTATTTATATTTTTTTTCTATCATTTCACATTAACTAAAAGCATCTTGAAAATTTACCAACACATGTAAACTTCGCAACTTCCCTAGGAGGAAAAATAGAGAGAGAAGGAGCTACTTGTCACCATCTTTTTAGTGAAAGAGCGTTTTCTTTTAGTTTATTATATAGTTTATTATATAGTATTACTACTTTTGCTCTCAGTAGTAATCTTCTAAAGCAAAAGGAAGGCACCTAGGATTTTGGAAGGAAAGCAATGTACAACATGAACAGCTAGGCAACCTCTTTGAAACAAACCAGGTCTGCCACTATAGCATAGTAATTAATTAAAAGAAAAACAGAACAGAGAACATTGGAAAAAGAAAAGAAAAGGTCTTTGTTTTCCACCGTTTGAGATTTTAACACCAATTTCTAGATACATTACTCTTTATTTTGAACAGTTGGATAAAAAATTAATAATGTATAAACTAATTGTTTTGTCAAAACCCAGAGCTATTAGTATTGTGAGTTTTTCTCAAATATTTCTCCTTTAACCTTGCTGCTTGGACATGGATTGTCGCTTATTCCAGGCAGCGTGATCATGTTTGCATCCAAGTCTGTGATCATGTTTGCACCGAGTCTTTGTCAGTTTTTTCCTTTTTGACTATTTTGGTTGTCTTGTTTTCTTGGGTATAGTACGCTCGTATTTGTGTATATTATTTTCTTTTCTTATACATATTAATCTTTTCCCAAAAAAAAATAATATCTTTCATTTTATATATTTTTTTCTCCTGGAAATCTAACTTCATTAACCATGTGCAGTGGAGAAATTTCTTCAACATCCCCATCACTACATATTAACAGCCAAACCTTATAGTTTTGCAAATAAAGATCCTCTCTGTCACAACCCAAAATGATAATCAAATCCAATCCTTTAGTTTTATATCGTGCGTGCATATGGGATCGTAGGAAAATTCTTCAACCTTAACATTGGTTTTAATTTCTTTTTTATAATTTCTTAAATCGGAAATATTTAACTAAAATTTGAAAAATATTTGATGAGATGCCGACTCGAGGCGCAGGTTTAATTCCTTAACACCGAATCAAGTGGGACACAGACGTGGGGCCGCATCGAAAACCTCGAGAAGACTAATGTGGCATTTAGATTTCCCACCTGGCTGGTTTGAGCAATTTTGTTTCGGACGATTGGAAAATTTGGAGATTGTTTCGGTAATATATTTTTAAATTATTACTGATGGGTTAGCAACGAATTTATTGTGTTAATATATTCTAAAAGGTCGAAAAAAAATTATTGTAAATACCATTATAATTATTCCATCATTATATGTCAGAGTTGGAAGAATTATGCAAATGGCACACCAAAATACAGGGGTTGGAGGGGCCAAATTAAAAATAAACAGAAATTTAGAGTTAAAATTTATTAATTATTCAAGGTAAAGGCTGGGGGGGGGGGGGATAATTTTTGCAGATACATTTACTAACAAAACCCTTGGCGGCCACGCCTGCCAAAAACCCATCTACTGTCCAGATCAGACGCCAGAGACTCGCCACGACAGACCAACCATAAGAGCAGTACTGGAGAAATTTTGCAAATAAAGATTCTCTCTGTCACAACCAAAATGACTATATATCAAATCCAATCCTTTAGTTTTATCTCGTGCATACGAGAGGTGGTTTGCTGTGTCTGCTTCCGTCATTGATTGGCTTTTGATTGAAGACTTTAGTTCCTATAATTTTAGAGAAAAATCTTAATTTGAGTTTTTCTAGAACAGTCTGATTCAGGTTAAACTACCAAGTTTTAGGTGATAGAAGAACAAAATATAGTAGAAACAGAAGCTTAGAGAAAATGAAATATATATATATATATATAACAAAAAATAAGATTTATCGTGAAAATTAAGAAAATAGCTTATAAACCTCTCACGTTGGATGTCCGCAAAGGAGAACTTGTTTTTTTAGTTGTTTGAGAGTGTAATTGTGGTTATTTTTGAAAGTGTTTTTCACTTAAAAATATATTAAAATAATTTTTTTTTTAAAAATATTTTTGACATCAAAACATCAAAATGATCTAGAAACACAAAAAAAAATATTAATTTGAAACAAAGAAAAAAACAAAACTTTTTTATTTTTTTCAAAAGCACTTTTAAAACACAAAAACAAATAAGGCTAATGCTGTTTTTTTATTTAATGATGTAAGAAAATAATATTTTTACCATCGTCTTTCTTAGAATTCAAATAATATCGTGTAAATTTATTTTTATTAATATGTGAGTGAGGCCCTGCTATCTCTCTATCTTTGCTCTGATTTTTTCTAATAAAATATTTGAAGGATTTTTAGGCAGTGATTGTTTTTTTATTTTGGGTCAAAACTTAGTTTTTGAAAAAAAAATCAAATTAATTATTTTTTGTATTTTTTTATCGTTTTTATGTGTTGATTGTCAAAAAAACCAATTCAACTTAATATCTTAAACTCTTAAATTAGGTCCCAAAATATAATTTATATTATTCCCTAACACACCTTCTCAAATAAAAGTCTTTAGGCTTGAAAATTACACAGATTCACACTATCTTGTGCTTGATTTTTATCAAATAAACGGAGATGATGAGATTAATTTAAACTCGTAACTGATTGATTGGTCATTAAGGTTCTGATATCATGTCAAAGAACCATCTCAACCTAATAGCTTAGACTTTTAGGTGATATCCCAAGATATGGTTTATATTATTCTCTAACACTGATATAAAAAATAAATAAAAAGTTATTTTAATATATTTTTAAGTTAAAAACACTTTGAAAAGCAATTTTTATCACATTTCCAATCATTAACTGAAATGAGAGTTGTTGCAATGGGATAAGAGGTTCTGCTTTTATTTAGCCAATGCTTTTTTATTTGGGATTTATCTTCTTCTTTTTTCACTCCTTCTCATTTATTTTTCTTTTTACTGGTTTAGTTGGCTTTCAAAGATAATAATCTTCTCAATGCTCATAATTTTACTTCGAATCAATGGAATAATCGGAGATTTTTCCAGGGGGTAATTGGAATGCAGCTTTCAAAGATAAGAGTGGGTCTCATAATTTTGTTGTGGAAGAATGGGAAAATAGTTTTTCAAATTTGTTATATAATATTAGATTCCTTTGTACA
>Ga0325411_1003985_pt1 | contig 16603 bp, 6 predicted proteins | sample PopdelMetagenome_13_FD_206181 | JGI IMG/M metagenome (GOLD analysis project Ga0325411, IMG submission 206181) | Populus deltoides microbial communities from Bellville, Georgia, United States - Xylem-PdIQD-R4 | ecosystem: Host-associated > Plants > Phyllosphere > Stem > Wood/Secondary xylem...
CTCCTTCACCTTTACCGATGATTGTGGAATACAACTACTATTATTATTGTTGCTTCGGCGTTGAAACCAGCGACGAACACCGTTCACGAGCGTTCCACTCCCACCCATATATATATATTAAAAAAAAAACTGGTGATTTCCCTTTCTTCTTTTACAGCCACCAACTTCCCAGCATTCCTCGCTCTCTCCCCCTATTTTCTCTCTCGGATTGCCATCTATTCAAAAAAAACCTCTTGTCTTGTCACTCCTGGGATGATCTCTCTCTCTCTCTATATATGTGTGTGTGTGTGTACGTGTGTTTGGGTTTTTTTCTCTCTCTCATTTATGTATGAAACATGGACTGGGAGATGCGTGCGGAGGAGAGGAAGAAAAACATGCGCCGTCCCTTGTCTGGTTGGCTACTCTTTAGGCTTGTGACTTTGTGACATGACATCACATAATTAGCCTCATAGGACGGCCGGACGGACGGACGGACGGACGGGGACATATTCTTGTGTCTTCAATTATATAACAGTGGATAAATAAACTAGTACAAAAATAATATACGTGTTGCATTTTCATTTCCACAAGTATTTGATTATCTTCACCCTTTAAAGAAAAAAAATTAGTGACGAGATTAGAATATAAAATTCGTACTTAAAAGAAATACTTTACCTAGTATGTGTACTAATTTCGTGGCACGTGTTTGTTTAGTTGTTAAGGTAAAAAGTAGAAAACCAAACTTTGATGGTCTAGTCTAGTTAGATGATGTAAACTTTTTTGGTCGTTTTGGGAAAGTTGTAGTCGCTTTTCAAAAACTATAAATCTTACCTTCTCAGGATAATTCAAGGAAAAGTTGTGATTTTGTTTTTAGGAACTGTTTGTAAATATAGTGGTGGTTACTTTTTAAAATATTTTTCATATTAAAATGTATTAAAATAATATTATTTTTTATTTTAAAAAATTATTTTTGAGATTAGCACATCAAAACGAACCAAAATATATAAAAAAATTAATTTTTTCTAAAAAAATAAAAATTAAATTTTTTAAGAACGCGGTGCAAATCGCGTTCCAAACATAAAAATATTACTAAACACTTAAAAGTTACAGTAATGATTAAAAACAACAACCAAAGAATACTATTTGTATTTTAGGAAAGATAATTTTAATCTAAATTTTTATACTTTTAAAATAAAATGTATATAAAGGATATATATTTAAAGATAATACTTTTTATTTTTTATCTCTAGAATACCCATGTAAAATACATCTAATTCAAAATTATCCAATCAAAGTATCCAAGAATAAAAGTGACTCTTATCGTAGTTTTATAACTAACCTGAGACAAAGTCAAGTTAACGAGACGAGAGGGTTCACCTTTGACCCAAATTAACCTATCTTTTTAAAATGATCAAAATAATGTTGTTTTGATAAAAAAATCAGAAAAAGTCAATAAGTTTTATCTCGGATTGCTAGTCAATCCAAGTTTTTTTATTGAGTCTAGCCGAGTCAATTTTCACTATATTTTCTTTTAAGCCCGGATTAGTTCAGGCTCCTAGTTTAATGAGTCCTAGGTTAGCCACTACCAGAAATTCGCTTAATACCAACGAAATTGCTGACGGAATAATTATGTCGGTAATTTCATCGTTATATATCGATGAAATTACAGACAGAATATTGAGAATTTAAAAAAAAAGGGCGGTTCGCTGACATGGAGGTTATTGCGGGTATTTTTTACCGGCGAAATCACCAAGAGATTCAAAACGTCAGCTCCGTATGGTGACGTGACTGATTCACCAATGGAAATGCCGATGAAATCACCAACAGATTCAAAATAGCAGCACCGTACGGTGACGTGCCCTGTTTGCCAACAGAGTAACCGATGGAATCACAGACGGAATAGTCCATCGATGAAGTCGTCGGCAAAAGTTAATCGATGCATGGTTTAGCAGATTTGAGGTTGATGTTAATTTCTAATTTTCAGCTTATTTCTAATAATTTATTAATATAATTGTAAATAAATTATCATTTTTATTTATCTAATTATTTATACACAGCACAAATTTGCCTAGGACAGGGCGCATGACAAAGTTGTGAGGAGGGTGTGGGAAAATCACGTGGCAACTAGGTAACATCGAAAACAATACAAGATTTTTTTAGAAAAACATTTATGTTTCAACTTCCAATTTCTCGCTATGGAAGTAGGTTGCGTGATTTTTGGTATGGAGCACAAAAAAAGGCAAAAAAACCGCGAGAGATAGGGGTCTCCAAGGCTGGAACAACGTGGCAATTTGGAGGGATTTCAAACCGATATACATCCGGGAAGATATATGGCCGCGCTATCTTGAGCATGTGATGTCTGAGCGGTTCACACAACGCTCACAGTCCGGTGCTGGCAACCGGAATTGGCCAATTCATGGCTCGGTGACAACGAACACCGGCGGCTCCGTTTCGTTTACTGCATATGCGAAACGGATGGTAAGATTAATTTAAATGAAATATATCGTTAAATTAATTTGTTGTTAATTAATCTTTTTTTCATTATAAGCTACATCTCTTGGACGTGAGCCAAGCCCGGTAGAGCTGTTTGTGGAGACGCACGTGCGGAGTTAAGACCGCCAAAAGGGGGCGCAACAGTTCGTTGACAACCGTGCTCAACACTTCGTGATATGTTTGTTCAACCATTTTATTTGTAAGTTATTATTTTTATTGAATTGAATATGATGATTACTTTTTCTATTTGCAGAAGACATATAATAGCAAGTTGAGGGAGAGATATAGGGACGATCCTTTGACCCATCCGGAATTCGATCCGGATTTGTGGATGGAGGTTGGATCGTCTGGTGGACCCAATAAGAATAGGGTTTACGGGCTCTCCAACACAACGGCCGAGAATTTGCCGGCAGCCCGTAGTGTTTCAACCGTTGGGAGCTCCCAATCAGTATTGAACACCCAACCTAAGGAGTTCGTGGCCTTGCAGCAACACATGGCTCGGCTCACAAAAACATATGACCCCCTATCAGCAGTGTATGCATAACTCAAAGCGAGAATGCACAACAAAAAGCGGAGGATGCACAACGGTATACATAACTCAAAGCAAAGAATGCACAACAAAAAACGAAGGATGCGCAACAAAAGGCAGAGGATGCACAACAGTATGCACAACAAAAAGCGGAGCATGACCAGCTTCACGAATTTGTCATGAACATGGCATCACAGAGTGGTGATACATGTGTGTCTCCTTCTTTTTGGCCATATAACAACCAGCCTCCTTCTCCAGCTCCACTATTATGTTAATTTGTAATGAATATTATTTAACTTTAATAGTTAATTTAATATTTTTTTAAAATATATTCAGTTTGTAATGAATATTATTTAACTTTATTTCTTTTGTTTTTGACATTTAATAAAAATTTTATTTGTATAATTGGTTTTTATTACCATTAATTTATATAATTTTATATTATGTATTCTAAATAATTTTTTAAAAACATATTTAAAAATAATCACAGAGGGTTTTACCAACGGAATCTATCCGTCGGCATTTGACAGCAGCTGCCACAGTCACCGACAAATTTACAGATGGATATATTTGGTCGGTATTATATACTCACCGACAACTTTACCGACGCACGTAATCCGTCGGTCTTTTACAGTGCCTGCCACAATGACCGACGAATGTACAGACGAATATCTTCGGTCAATATTCAAAACATTCACCGACAATTTTACCGACGGTTTCAATCCGTCGGTATATCACTGACAGGCAAAATCCGTCGGTATATTTCAAGCGGGAAACTTTTTTTTGCGCTCAATTTATGTCTGTAAAACTATCAGCAAATGTTTTTTTATTTTTCCGACAGATATAGCGACGAACTCTTGGATTACCGATGAAAGGAAAGCCGACGGACGTATTCTGTCGGTGATGATATCGGTAAATAAATTACCGATGAAATCTTAATCACATAGAGTTATTTTATGAAATCCCAGAGTGAGCTTGTGAAATCTTGTAGTGAGCTAAGTTCTGCACTGACCCATCGAGTCGGTTCAGATTTTATAACTAGAGTTATTATATTATTATTAACTCTAACATTTAGTATAAAACTATATATATATATATATATATATATATATATATATATATATATATATATAAGTTCGATTGTAATGTTGGGTTTCCCAAAACATATATATGTAGCGGGAGATGGTACATTTAAAATTTTTCAAGAGTCTTAAGGATCTTGTTAGAAAGATTTAGAGATGTTTAAGGTTTATACGAAGATTACATGAAGATCAGATGTTCTTTTCGGCTTTGAATAATTGCTTCAAGGTTGGGTTACCGCAAACCACAAGTCAATAAAGTATCTGGCCTCTAAAAAATATCTTAAATCCTTTTAGGCGAGAGGAATTGGTATGCATTTGAGTTCTAGCTATTTTATTTTATATTTTTTTAGTGTTCTGTAACTTATGTAGTTTTATGTATTGTGTACTACATGAAAAATAACATGCATAACATTTAATTTGTAGGGAAACCTGAAAACCCTATAAATAGCAAAATATTAATTTACCCCCTGAATAATATTATTTACATTATTTCAAGATAATTTTAGAAATTTGTTCAATCAAGTCCCTACTTGATTTTTCTAGGTCTAGAATTGTTATTCCATGTATAAATTACACTCTAATCCTCAATTTCAAAACTTATTTATAATCAAGTCACACTTGATTAAGCATTCTATTTTAAATTCTAACCAATGATTCTTATGTGTGTTACCCATTAAGTTCCCTAATAAATTGGCTCAAATATAAATTATAATCCTAAATAAAATAGGATTAAATAAATTAAAATTTTTAATTTATTATCAATTTAATAATTGATTGATTTATATTTGAAGATCAAGTACAATATCTAGCAACCTACTAAATATTAGAAAAGTTATACGTGGTTTGACTTAACCTTTCAGTGACTAGTTTCTCAGTGTAATCTTTATACCTTCATTACCAATGTTCTAATTTAAACATTATAGCATGGAGTATGTTTGCTATGTCAAATTATTTTTGTTCTTAACATCATAGTCATTAATTCTCTGAATAGGATTTGAAACTCTTTTCAAATCTCATTTTACCTTACGCAAGGATTTACAATCGATATTATTTGAGAATACATGTAACATTTTCTTTAAATTACCGAGGGTGATGAATTCTCTCTTGATTACTTAAATATCTTCATATAGTTTATGTTATATCCAATATCTGTTAATTTGTTACCCTTGATTAGAACAACATATAGAGGGATCAAAACATAACTCACTATATAAGATAACTTAGTGATCTCAAGTTCAAGAATAACTTACACAACCATCGTATGAGCCTTTCTATGAACACAAATGATCTCTCCATAGAAAATTCTCATGTAGGTCAATTCAATTTACATGTAATTTGACAAACACTTACATATTAGTTGTAGGTATCTCTCATACATCAGCTTATATAAACAATTGCTTCTTTTCATAAATGAAAGAACATACTATGTACCAATTTCAACTGCTCTAGTTAATATTCAGTACTAATAGAGCATTGATTAGGAATATTTTCATAACAATGCTTTAGTGCAATAAGAATCTCATAATTATAGCAACTTTATAATTTTATTTGGAAAGCGTTTTTATCCCAAAAGCTTTATCTTTACTCTAAATTCATTAATCAAATATTAGATTCATTTATTAAATATTTGATGAATATTAAAGATAAATATGTCTATATTAATAAATTAAATATATTTACATGAACAAAATCAATGTTACATATAACTAAATGATTGCCTACAAGGCATGTACACTTCTATATTAAGGGTTAAATAATTTTTTTATTTAATTTTTTCATCATCAACTAATTAGGATACAAAGACATTTATAAAAGATGATTTTTTGTAGGTACTAGCCACAAGTTACCTTGACCTACCAAGTATCAAGTATAAGCTATCAACCACCTTGGGTATGAAGAATGGATGAGATTGCTAAAACCAATTGATTAATCGATTATCCAACCCGAGAGCCATGTTCCCGAGCTACTTGAATTTTTAGGACTTCATCAATGGCGTCGTCTGTGGGAAACTAATAAAAAAGCCATCGGTTTCTTCTTAAAACTTGTTTTTTGTATTTTTCAAGTTATTTCATGGCACACAATCAATGCACACCTGGGCTAGGACGCGGGACAAGGCTACTCGTTGCCGCAAACACTCCTACCTAACAAGAGCTTTAACAACTCATCAGTCATGTGCAACTCCTCACCCTGGTCGTGTTGGCAACGCGAGGGAAATGGAAAATCAAATTTGACATGGTAAATATTGGTGCATCATAATGAACATTTATACATAAAATAAAATATTGGTGCACCATAATAATCATTTGTGCATAAAGCCACAATGTTTTGTGGACAAATGCTCTTTTGTGACCACTCCAGAATTAAAAGTGAGATCCCGTTTTTGTCTTGGTTATATTAATTTTGCAACCCTGCAATCCCAAATGGGTTTTTACTATCCTAATTGCCCTCATCAAACCATCGAGTATGATTAAATTTTGATCAGTAAATTTAGAGCTTGTTTGAAAATACATTAAAAAATATTTTTCACTTAAAAATCTATTAAAAACTAAAAATATAATTAAACCACAATACAAAAACAGAACCTAACACATCTCTTTTTTTTTAGAAATCTAAATTAATTTATCAAGGGCTCGACATCTCCTACTTCCTTGGGGGGAATGTGGCACATGTTCAAGGAAGGAAGCAGCGGGTTCTCCTTCGAAAAATGTTTCCTTCAAGAACCGAATACTTAATTTGTCATGTCATATTGTCACCTCAAAGCACGTTGACCCCATCTCCCTCAGTGCAAGTTAGGTCTTACAAACTGTCCATCCCCATCAGTGCAAATCTGTTACTGCCCATGAACAGAGGCATCTACATCATCCGTGCTAGCTAGAACCATGAGAGGCACGCAGCACAGACAAATGGAGGTGCACTTTACTAGGCAGAGAAAATGAGTGGATGTAGGCCTATATTCCTCCTGTTTGTTAAGCTACTATGACTCTAAAGTAGGCTAGTACGCGTGTGGGCTAGCTACTTTTGATAGGTTTGGTGCGTACAAGCTTCGGTGGTCAAAGGTTATGGCTTCGGGATCTTACTTGGGTTGCAAATGTGGGTTAAAGACAAAAACATTTACAACGGGTTTATTTTACTATGTTTTATTTAGGTTTTATTTAGGTGTTTTTTTTCCTTACCTGATGAGACAGATCTAACCACAAGAATTTTTGAGTTTAATTTTGAATTTTTATAAATCATAGATAGATTTATCAAGGTATAGTGGGTCAAAAATGAATTCAAAAATAAATTTTAAAGCAAAAAAAATCAAAGTTCTATTTTTCAAACGACTTCTAGTTGCTGTATTCTACAGAATATAGACAACACATCATCTATTATTTTTTTAAAAAAAAAATGGATAACTTAAGAAATATTTTTTTAAAAAAAATAACAAGTAAGCACGCACGACCTGGGCTATTTTTTTTAATGCCCAGGTACATTGGGCCACTAGGCCCATTATTTGTTTGTTTTTTTAAATATTTTTTCCTCTCATTACAATTTCATCCTTCGTTATCGTTCATCAATTATTTTATTTAGCTCAAACTTAAAAGAATACAATATCACCCTTTGTTATCAATTATGTATTATTACTATCTTGGCACCATATGCCTATCATGATATTTTTACTTCTAAAAAAAATATTTCATACAAAAAATTATTATGTGTTTTATTATCGTATAGTTAAATAAAAAATAAACCTTGAAATAAAATAATTATTGAATCCGATGACATGCATGACTTGCGTCCCGAGTTTTTTTGGTTGACTCGAGTTTATTTAGGTTTTTTTTTAATTAAATTCCATTTTTTTACCGATTTCATACTTCAACATTGTATTAATTCAGAACCTAGCTTTTCAATTGTTTTTCTTTCAAGATTATCCCTGTAAATTTCATAGGTTAATCCATGTTAATCTAAAGAGATGAAATTTTTTTTTTCATCTCAATATTAGATAACTCGTCTTAAATAATAGTTTAATGATATGATAGGGATAAAATAAATGCCATTACACCCATAATTGAACAAGTTGAGCAATCCACTTTCTGTGGTCCAAAAACCAAATAGGTCTTATTGTACAAAAATTAAATGAATGAGGACAAGACGCTAGCCAATACATTCTAAGGTTCTTTTTTCATATATAAAAGAGCAATCAACCAATTATTGAACACTGTCCTTGAAGTACATCTCTCTAGGATTCTTGTTCAGACAAATCCAATAATACCATACACCTGCCGATTATAGAAGGAAGGAGCTATTTACTTTGAGCAGCCCAAAAACCAAGAACGCCTTCTTAGTTCCCAAAAGTAATGCTAAATGTTGTACGGGATAGAAAAGAAAAGCAATGCTAATTATTATTATTATTATTATTATTATTATTATTATTATTATTATTATTATTATTATTCAATATACTGAAAGAAAATAATAAGTGAAAGTAAAGATTGTTATTGTGTAAATTTTTCTAATTTTTTTTACTTTAATGGTGACAAATTTATAATTTTTTATTTTGTTATTGTAGTGAAGGCAAAGTTGTAGCTTTTGTTTTTCTTTTTTGGAAAAATTTTTTTTGATTTTTGTCTTATTTTTTTTTACACTTAGCATATTTATCACTTTACACTAATCAATTTATAATTATTCTTTTTGTTTTTGCTTTTATTTTTTTGTAATTTTCTTCTATTGTTTTCTTTAAACTTATTTTGGAAAAAAAAATAGTATTTCTTATTATTGACACTTAGAATATTTATCATTCTACACATTTGTAGGTCCACACACGTTCGCCCTTATTTTTTTTCCTCCAAACAACACTCTACATTTGCAGACCATGCTCGTGAGCCCTTATTTGTTTCCTTTGTTAATAAGGCTAACGATATGTCATCCTTCTCTTTCTAAAATTAGCTAGGCATGCGAACCTGACTTATCAAGCCTAATAGTACTTGATCTCTTATATATATATATATATAATTTTGTTTTTTAATTGATATTTTTTTTAATTTGTATTTTTTAAAATAATATTTTAATTTATATTTAAATTAATATCCCTTCTCTTTGGTTTTTTAGACTGTTTATTTAGCCGTTTTAGAAATAGAGTCTTTTTTATTTATTTTATATGTATTTAATATTTCAAAGAGATTATTTTAATTTATTTATGATTTTTTTATGTTTTATATAAATAAAATTTATTATTAAAAATAAATATTGTTTCCATTAGCGGATATGATCATTGTTTTATTTTGTTAACAACAACTACACATTTATTTTTTTGCGGAAAAAAACATTATTTGACCCATAGGGAGAAGAGTCAAATAGATGTGTTAACACTTTTTTTTTTGTAATTATTGACATAAATAGTTCTTAATTTATTATTAGAATTTTTTTTGTCAAAAGACACTTTGAAAATGCCTACATATTTGTTTTGTTGAAAAAATTTTATTCGATTATTGGCGAAGTGAAAGCCAAATATCTAGTACATATACTAAAAGGAAACTGTGTTTTCCTGCATAATTGTGCGGGTATTGTAATGGTGGCATATCTGTAGTTTTTTAGGGTGTTAGAAAAAAAATTGCTTAGGTTTTTTTTTCTTTTTGTTTTTATACTAGATATATTTATCATTTTACACTTGATTTTTTATTACCATTTGTTTTGTTGTTATCTTCTGTAACAACCCTAAATTTCTATCATGAATATATATATTCAGTTGCACGCACACTGAATTGAAATTTTGGCAGAGTTTCTTCTATAAATAGAACATCATAAATTATCGACTTATCAAATAACCACTATCCAATTATCCTGTATCATATCATCCACATCAACCATTCATCAATTAAATCCAAACCACACAACATCACATACAATTATTCATATGACACAATAATTATATATTGATAAGAGTAAAGATAATATCCTAGCACATATAAACACCCAGTAAAGATAATGGGTCATTTAAAATTCATAAGTCTACAGCTGAAAGTTAAGCAAACAAATCTTATATGCTTAAACAAAGTTATATTACAAGTCAAAATCTACGATATTATACCTAGCTTATAAAAGCATAAGTGATAAGGAAATCTATTATTGACGAGTATGAGATGATCTTGAGAAAAATTACAATAAACCAACATAAATAAATTATATAATCAAATTGACACGCACACACACATATATAAAGTTACAGTCACATTCTATTTTCTTTATGTTATCATTATCCACTTGTAATCTGGGTAACTGGTCAATACCGATACAAATTTGATATCATCAACTTTCGTTCTGATAATTAGCAAATCAAATTTTCTAATACATGTGGATGACAAAGAACTCATTGACATCATTAGCCTTCTCATTACCCGGAATTAGCTAATCAAGTTCATTTCCTAATTATATTTGCTCTGTATTAATGCCGATACCAATTAACCTCATCGATATCATTAGTTTCTAAAACCAAGAATAACTAATCAAGTCTAGGAAATATCGATACCAATATAAATCATTGACATCATTAGTCTCCCAACCAGGAACAACTAATCAAACTTGACAAATATTGATACCAATATAACTCATTAATATCATTAGTCTTTAAAACCGTAAATGACTTATTAAGTTTGAAAAATGTTGATACAAATGTAACCCGTTGGTATCATTAGTCTCCCAAATCGGTAACGACTAATAAATTTGAAAAATACCGATACCAATATAACTCATTAGTATCATTAGTCTTCTAAACTGGGAACGACTAATCAAATTTTAGAAATGTCGATATTAACACAACTCATTGATATCATTAGTCTCCCAAAACGAAAATGACTTATCAAATTTGAGATATGTCAATACCAATATAACTCATCGGTATCATTAGTCTCCCAACCAGGAATGACTAATCGAATTTAAAAAATATTGATACCAATATAGCCAATTGGTATCATTAGTCTTCCAAACCCGGAACGACTAATCAAATTTAAGAAGTGTCAATACCAATGTAAACAATTGATATTATTAGTCTTCCAAACTAGGAATGACTAATCAAATTCCTTAGTATTGTCAATTGTTCACTTTATCAATGTCGATGCCAATATACCCATTGACATCATTAGCTTCTATAACTTTGAACGACTAATCAAATTCAAGTCAATGTCAATATCGATGTATTATATTGATGTTATTAGCTTCCAAACCTTGGACAACTAGTAAAACTCACATTCTTTTTTTTTTTTTACTCTTTTTATTCTTTTATACCTTACTCTTGATTTGCATATTAAAGAAAATTATAGATAAACATTTCAACCTACTCAAATAAAAATGTTATTGTGTAAGACACCTACCTGACACCTTTGCTCTCACTGCGACTCCTTGTGGCTGTACGGATCTCATAGTCTTTCCTGCATCAACAGGATTTAGAATCATCACTCTGTCTTAATGAGAAAATCATCACAACATTTCATATTTTTAATCCCTTATATTGACAACTTCAGAAACAAGAAGTTAAATACAAACCCACATTTTTCTTTTAATTCCTTCATTTGCATTTCAAATTATTAATAACCAATCAAATGAAACCTAAATATTGAAAAGGATAATAAAAGCTTTTAATACTTGGTAGTTGCTTCATCGCAGTGTGAGTATCTTTTACAAGTTAATAATATGTTTTTTTTTCATGTATTCTTGATTTTTTTTTCTATTTTCTTTTGAATTATAATTTATTACTCTAGGTTCTATTACAAATTTTTACCTTCCATTTAGTTACTTTACATTATAGGTGACAAATGTTAAAGATTAATTTGTGCATCAAGACATTAAGAAATTACACACTAAAAATTTGACAAAATGATAATAAAAAACTGAAAGAAAAAAATAAAATACAATTATAGGAAAAATATGCGTACCTTAACCAACATTTTTAATTTCATTTTCTAATATTTAATGAATAGTATTTTAATCTCTAATTGTGGGGAAAAAAACATCTGTTATTTTTTCAAATAAAGCAAAGAAACAATTTGTTGATCTTTACACCCAATTATTTAGTTGATTTATCACATTTTAATTAATTTATAATTAAAAAAATTCCTAATTAGAGGAAAACATATACATATTTTCCCAATAATATTAATTTAATTTTTTTAACATTTATTTAATTTCAATTATAAAAAAAACCCAACCTCTATTCTTATAATTTTTAGTTAATTTATTTAAAATTCAAACTTAGTTTTTTTTCTTTTTTAATTGTTTGATCATTTGTAAAATTTGTAATTTTCTTATGTCTTATTGATGAGATGTTTGATATGTAACACCTAATGTAATTCAACTTGATGGAATGACAAGAACTTTTAATGAAAGAATCAAGTTATAACTAAGACAATATTAAAAAATTAGAATAAGTTATAAAAATGTAATTTTTAATTTTTTTTAGATATAATCGAGATCAAGTTACAACAAGGACTGTCAATGAATTGGATTCGGAGCAAATCATATCTAAATCCGATTTGTCTAACATGAAAGCCCTAGAGACTTATAAGGGGAAGTAAATTAAGTGATAGATTAAAAATATTCTAATTTCTTTCATAAACCTAAAGCCCCAAATATCACTCCTAAATCCTAATAATAACACAAACACAATATAATAAAAAATTAAGTTGCTAAGAAAATTAAAGAGAGCGAGGAAGAGAAATTAAAAAGCTTGATTTATGCAATGATTTAACTAAACCATTTAGTCCATTCTCTAAATTAGGTTTAGATATATCTATTTAATTATTTGGTCCTCTTCAAGGGTGAGACCCTTATAATCATGATATTCTTGTTGAGCTTAAGTCATTCAATCTCACTATAAAGCTTATTCCAAGGTTGAGATACAATTCTAAATATTTAGATATCACTTTCACCTTTACAAGTATTGAACTCACAAAGGATGAGGATAACAATAACTTTAGTAGATATACAAGTTAAAGCATAACTCTATCATCATTTAATTTGACTTTAAAATATCTCAATAAATGATGAAGTGAAGCAGCATGATTAAGACTAAGAGAATGATATGCTCATATTTTAGCTCTAGTAGAATTGGTGGTTCAAAATTGATAAATGAGGTTTTGATAAATCATATAAGGATTTATTATATTCGAATCATGTAAATAGCTTAACATGTATATATTTGGACCAAATAGACAAGCTCAAGCCCACGAAGAGGCATGATCGCGCCAAATGATTTGTCAGACTTAAAAGCCTATAACTTTAGATATGACCATTGGATTGAACTTAAATTTTATAAAAAAAAGTCCTACAAATCCTATTATATGTAGGGGCTTAACTGGCTTTGCCATCTCATTTTGGGAAGGCCATCAAAAAAAGCCCAGAAGATATTGTTTCAATTAATCTTGTTATTATCCTTGTTAATTTTATAATCTTCGCTTAATTTTTTTGAGTTTTATGTTATTTTTCTATGTGAACTAGAATTCTGATTATTCAAGGTTGGTTTAAAGCCTATTTAAGAGATTATAATCATTGATTCAAAAGTAGACTATCAAAAAAGAATTATTACAATAATAAAATATGAATTAGGGTTTTGTTATGACTTTTTTTTCAAGAATTTTTTATTCCTTTGTTCTTATTCTTTAAGTTTAGTTACATCAATTGGTATTACAATTGGAGGTATCCGAATTGATTCCTCATTAGGGGTGAATGTGTAAAAACACATCTTCCTCTTCGAATTGAAATCTTGATGATACCTATAATAGGACAACCCACATAAATATGTAAAAGACCCATAATGGGGCAACCCATACATAAAAATGCCTATTAGGTTTATGACTAAAATGTTATGATCCAGTGAATACAAGAATAAATTTGTTTACTCCCATCAATCTAGGCTTTTAAGAACAACTTACAATTTGTTTCTACATTAAAAATGAAAAGTGATGAGCCTGTTTAAAGAACGAAAGATAAAAATATGAGTTATCTCGATTTTGAATAAATAGTTATATCGGTATAGGCAAAATAGGTTACTAATAACAATAAAAAGTGATAGGTTGATAAAACAAACTTTTCGAGACAATATTGACCACATGTCAATTGATGAACATTTTTTCAAGCAAGAGAATGATATCTTTTGAATTTTTTTCTCAATTAACTCTTTTTTTTCCCTGGTAGCTTGTGTAGTAGATTGTGTTATTGGATAAAAAAATTGACAAATGTCCTTTGAAAAAGTGAAAAACTAAGTGAATAAGTGAATGCATCTAAAGAAGGTTTTATATTGTCCTAATGAGATCAATTGCTCTTTGTTTTTATTATTGAAACCATTAATGTTGGATTAATTATGTTCTTAAGATCATGTGTTATAGGTTTATTTATTGTTCAAACTATATCAAGTTGTTGGTATTGGTATCTTGAAGATTTTATGACATGGAATCTCAATATGTTCTTAAGATGACATTAAATACAATTTAGAGTATTAGTTATGAATCAAGTCTTTTTAAGGATCTATTTAACTCGTGCGTCGTCTGTCAGCCCAGATTCCGGCCACCATTATAGTGGCTAAAAAATCAAGCCTATAGGGTTTTAACCCAAAAAACTTATTTTTCAATCAATTTCAACCACAAAACACTTTTAGAATACCAAGAAACCAACATATCAACTCATTAAATCTAAAAAAGGTCTAAACCATTAAATCAAACAAAAAAAATTGTATCGTTGACCTAGATCTGGTTTTCAGGCTATATTGAGACTTAAAACAACCATCACAAGACTCCCCTCACTTAGTGAAACCTGTCAACACCAATTTTAACTTGTTTGGTGGTTAGAATCATCACCAACAAAGATCAACTCAATGATATGTTAATCCAGACTCTAATTTAGGCCAGATCAATTGAAAAACTAATTATTTTTATTTTTATTAAAATAATATTATTTTATTTTTAAAAAATAAATTAAGAACTAGGTTGATTTAGGTCAATTCTTAACTTATGATCTGGATTTTGAATTGAGAGTATCTTTACTTAATTTCATAACCATGAGCTACATGACTAGCTAGTCTGCATGAATAAAACTAGATTTGGTCAAATTAATTCTCTCTCATATGTTATGGTTATACTAAAAAGAAAATTACATTATAATTATGCAAAAGTGACTAACATTTTGAAACTAAATAAATTTCAAAGTATATCATAGAAAGATGATTGTATTTGCATTATTGAATAATTTATTTTCTCTCTCGTTTTATATAATATTTCTTGCTTTTTATAACTTAAGTCATAAATAAATGAAATCTCAATGCATTTTATATTTGCCTTAATTTCAAAATCAATCTACTTTATTATATTAGGAACAACCGAAATTCATCGATCCTAATAAAGTTTAAGGATTTTGGTGGTCTTTACAACTTATTAACTTTGTGATTGAAAAAGAAGCTTTTGGTAATTCTATAAAATCGTGCGTGACATTTCTTAGATAACCTTAAGAATAAGTAATATGATGAAATATCAATACTTTCATTTAGACTTGCAAGAAATGATAAAATTACTTGTTAATCACATCATCTATTGACTTAACAATTATGCATTAATTAGATAATAACCTTGCATTACACAACAATATTCTAACATCCTCGATCCAAAATATTGAAATTATAGTTATTAAATTATAGTTATTAATATGAGAAATTCATGATTTAAATTTTAATTTTAGCTAAACAAAATTATTGAACCTGATGTAATTCACCTGGATTAAATGTAAAAAAAAAAACTTGGAATCGACCAGGTTGATCCTGGTAATTTTATCAAAAATAACTTTTCTTTTTGCAAAACAATGTCTTTTTTGTTTTTTTTAAATAAAGCAACATCGTTTTAATTGATCTAAGTTAACTCGCTTAACTTATGATTCAGATCATGAGTCAGACCGAATTAGGTTTAATAACTTTAAGAAAAAAAATTAAAAAATACATTAATTTAAAGAAACTTAGTTATCCTAATTATATTTTTAGTGATTTGAATAATTTGACATTAATAAAAAAAACATTATTTAATAAAATAATTAACATGATATCGTGATAACCCAAACCGTTTTTTTCGAGCAAGTCCTCGCCTTGAACTTGACAATTATAGATTTATAATAGAACGGAGGATGCCTCCTGAAAACGAAGATGGGTTTGGGGTAAGTTCCAAGGGGAGAAAGAATGACTGGCTCGATATGCCACAAGACATAAAGGAGAGGACATAAATACAAATAATAAATAGATTAGATGACGAAATAAATAAATAAAAAAGTAGCAGAAAAACAGTCCCTACAGCGTCACGCCCCCTTTTATAATAAAATAAAATAAAAATAAAACAAAGCAAGTAAAAGCCATTTTCAACGGTTCGATTCCTTTCTCTTTTTCCTCATTATATATATATATATATATATCCACTTTATCATACACTCTCGATGCAAATTGCAATACATCATCGCCGTCGTCGTTTCAAAATCAATTTTTTCTCAATTTCTCCCAAACACACACTCACCCTATCGA